>Ga0100388_10003473_pt1 | contig 13380 bp, 19 predicted proteins | sample CryGeymeta201512_FD_81536 | JGI IMG/M metagenome (GOLD analysis project Ga0100388, IMG submission 81536) | Groundwater microbial communities from Crystal Geyser aquifers in Utah, USA - Crystal Geyser metaG 2015-12 | ecosystem: Environmental > Aquatic > Deep subsurface > Groundwater | place... | reverse complement strand
TGTTTCACTAAAGCTAGCAAATAAATACGAGATTTCTCTTACCGATGATGCTCTTGATGAATATCATCATATAACAAAGCAACATCAAGAAAGTTCACGAAGTGCAGGGGAAGGAAAATTTAAAGGAGGACTTGCAGATGATACTCCTAAAATTCGAGCGTTACATACCGTAACGCATCTTATGTTAGCCGGTTTACGTAAATATCTTGGTGATTCTGTTCATCAGAAAGGTTCAAATATTACCGAAGAAAGAACAAGATTTGATGTTACTTTTGAACAAAAAATTGAACCTGAGATTTTGAAGAAAGTAGAAGATTATGTAAATGAAGCTATTGAAGCAGGAGCTTCCGTTGAGATTGAGATTCTCAAGAAAACCGATGCTCAACAGCAAAAAGATATCACTGCTTCATTTTGGGAACGATACCCAGATGAGGTGAAGGTCTATTCAATTCGTTCAGAAGAAGGTCAAACCTACTCACGTGAATTATGTGGAGGACCACATGTACAATCAACTACAGAGATTTCTGAATTTGGAAGATTTAGAATTGTAAAAGAAGAATCTTCTTCAGCTGGGATAAGAAGAATTAAAGCAGTACTAGAAAAATAACCTTTGGGTTATTTTTTTGTTATACTATTAGTATCAATGTCTAAGAAAGAACAAATGCATACCTCAGTACTTTTCGAACTCGACTCAGGATCAATAGCTGTTTCTGTTTGTGAATTTCAACAAGGATCTTCTTTTCCAAAAAAAGAAAGAATGAGTAAGAGAATAGCACTTACACAAACAGATTCTTTTGATCGGTTTTTTGCTCAATCTCTTAAAACCTTAGAAGCACTTGCACATGAAGCACAACGACATGCTTCACAAATTGATAGTATTTATGTTTCGCTAAGTGCTCCATGGGTTAGTTCACAAAAGCGGGTAATACGTCACGTAAATGAAAAAGGTTTTGAGGTTACAGAATCACTTTTATCAAAACTCATTAAAAAAGAATTAGAGTATCCACTGTCAAAAAATCTAGATTATCATAAGCATCATAATCAATTAGAGATTTTCGAACGCCGTACTATTGATGTGTATATTAATGGATATCCTACCTTGCATCCTATTCAAAAGAGAAAAGTTAGAGATATTGCCATTCATTCACTTGTGAGTGTTATAACTACCACCACAAAAGATGCAGTAGTTCACACTATTGAACGAGTATTTCATCGTCAACCTGATCTTGTTTCAAATACCTTCATATTGTACCAAGTAATACGAACCTTCTTACCAGAAGAAAATAATGTAATGATTTTGGATATTGGAGGTATGCATACTGAAATGTATACAATATATCAGGATCATCTAACTGATATTGCAAGCTTTCCAGTTGGTGAACATCATATTCTTGAAGAACTTACAAAGAAAGCTTCGGTTTCAGAAGATAAGGCTCGAAGCCTTATGACCTTATTCATTCAAGAGAAGCTGCATGAGGAATATCATCAAGAAATTAGCTTACTTATGAAAAAAACATATCAACTTTGGCTCTCTGCTTGGTATGAGGTGTGTAATACTCTTTCTGCAAAACAGCTTCTCCCATCAACTATTTGTATTATCGCACCTTCATATATTGTTCCATGGATGAGGTATCATATTCTTCAAACAGATGAACTCATGGAGCACCTGCATACTCATTCAAAGATTAGAATGATAGAGTTGCCATATTTTATTAAATTAAAAGCAGAAGAAGATCATGTTCTACATACTCGTGATGCTGAATTACTTCCTATGACTCACGTAATTTCAACCTTAATCTCATATGAATAACAAGAATAATATAGATGGTATCAAGAGAAAACCGATATCTCCGATAAAGAAAGTTTCAAAGCGAAGCATTCCAATTGAAAAAAAACCTCCTGTTGTTCAGGAAATTCGTGATGTTCAATTGCCACGTAAATACAATATTACAAAGGTAAGTCGAGTTGATGTTGATTTAGCTAGAAATTCTTCAAACAGAATACCACCTGTTGAGAAGAATATATCTTCTGTTAAACGAGAAAGAAAAACACCATTTTGGGTAAAAATTTTCATCCCAATTGTTCTTGGACTTACTGCATCAGCAGTACTTATCAATCAATTTGATAGCGCTGTTATCCGTGTTGAGCCAATGGTGAAAAAAGCAGATATTAGTAGAAACATAACTTCAGTAGCTGAAGGGAATTCACAGCAGTTAGAATTTTCAATGATTGCATTCACTGAAACTCAATCAATTGAGCTTGCCCCTGATACTGAGGAGATGTCACAGAATAGAGCATCAGGTACCATTAGAATCTTTAATGATTATAGTACTTCACCTCAAAAGTTATCTCCTAAAACTAGATTTGAATCAGTAGATGGAAAAATTTTCCTTTTGGGTGATGAAGAACTTATCATTCCAGGGAAAAGTGGAGATATTCCGGGAGAAGTTCTTGCAACCGTATATGCTCAAGAACCAGGGGAATCATATAACATTGATGTAACTGATTTTAGTATCCCAGGATTCTTGGAAATTGGTTTAAATGAAAAATACACTGGTATTTATGCTCTTTCAACTCAAGCATTCAGCGGAGGATCTTCAGGAATGGTACCTGCTATTTCAAAAGAACTAAAAGATCGTCAAACAAAGGATCTTGAATTGAAAGTTCAATCTGCTTTAGAAGAACGTCTACTTTCAGAAAAAACAGTGAACATGCAGTTAATTGAAAACAGTGTATCTATTGTTTTCAAAGAACCACGTTATGAAATAAAAGAGGGTGGTAAAAAGGGAACACTATCGGTTTCAGGTAGTATCTTCGCACTACTTCTTGATACTCAAAAATTGGCATCATACCTAGCAATTCAAGAATTAGGTGTACAAAGTCCAGATGAAGTTTCGCTATTAGATGGAACTAATCTAGTTGCTTTGTATACTGGTTTTGGACCAATTAACTATCAATCAATATCATCTGCACAGATTAAGGTTTCAGGTACTGCATATTTTGTTTGGAATCTTAATAAAGAAAAAATTGCAGAAATATTTGCTGGAACACAAAAGAAAGATGTTGCTATTACATCAAAGCAATCAGCTTCAATTGGTTCGGTTCGAATAACAAATCATCCAAGATGGCGGAATATTCTTCCTTTAAATGAGGAAAACATAGAAATACGAGAGATTCCAAGAGAAAAACAACCACGTTAGTGGTTGTTTTTATTGACATAAATAGGACTTCTGTTAGTATCCCAGATATCGCAATGAGTAAGGATAACAAGCAAACAGTTACAGGGACCGTGGTGGAATGTCTTCCTAATACCATGTTCCGTGTTGAAGTGGAAGGACAAGAAGGACTACTTCTTGCCTACCTATCTGGCAAGATGAAGCTATATCGCATTCGTATCTTGGTAGGTGACACGGTTGAGGTATTAATTGACCCTTATGGGGGAAAAGGACGTGTCATCAAGAGATTGTAAGAAGACGCGGTATTTTTTATTTTATTGACGCATTATATATGAAAGTTAGATCAGCAATTAAGAAAGTAACCTCAGGAGATAAAATCGTACGTCGACGAGGACGACTCTTTCGCCTTAACAAGGAAAATCCACGACGAAAAGCACGACAGTAGTTGGTGCCATTTTTTGTGTATTCATTATTTATTAACACGAACAACGAACTTACGATATGAGAATTTTTGGAATTACCATCCCAGATGAAAAACAAGCTCAATATGCATTAACAGCAATTTATGGAATTGGACTCTCACGAGCACAATCTCTTCTAGATGAGGCTGGTATTGCACGAGAGACAAAAGCAAAAGATATTAGCGAAGCTGATGAAAAGAATCTTCGAGACCTCATTGAAAAACTAACCTTAGAAGGAGACCTACGACGAGAACGAGCACAAAATGTGAAACGACTTATCGATATTAACTCATACCGAGGAAATAGACATTCACGAGGACTTCCTTCAAGAGGACAACGAACGAAAACTAACAACCGAACTCGACGTGGAAATAAACGTTCTACTATGGGATCAGGAAAAATTAAGGTCTCTAAGACTTAATACATTACTATTATGGGAAAAAAACGCATTGTAAAACAAAAAGGACAGAAACTAGATAAGAACTTGAAGTCACGTTCACTATCTAAGGTTCCAAAGAAGAAATTGCTACAAGCTATTCTTCATGTTCAATCTACCTACAACAACACTAAGGCTTTAGTTACTGACTTAGAAGGAAACGCAATCATGTTTTCTTCAGCTGGTGCTTTAGGATTTAAGGGAGCTAAGAAAGGTACTCCATATGCAGCTGAAAAAGTAGGAGAAGTACTCGGAGAAAAAGCTCAAATGATGGGAATCAAAGAAGTTTCTGTTGTTGTAAAAGGAGTAGGTTCAGGTCGTGAATCAACTATCCGAGGTTTCGTATCATTCGGAATCGACATTACTCGAATTCAAGACAAAACACCGGTTCCTCATAACGGACCACGTGCTAAAAAGGCACGTCGAGTGTAGTCAATTATCTATATTATATATGTCAAAGATTAAAAAATATAAAATTGCACGACGTCTTGGTTCTGGAGTATATGAAAAAACACAGAGTCAAAAGTTTATGCTTTCAGAACAAAAACGTTCAAAAGCAAAGGCTGGACGTCCAAAGCGACCAACTGACTACGGTCTTTCTCTTATTCAAAAGCAACGAGTTCGTTTCGCTTATGGAGTTTCAGAAAAACAATTTTCAAACTACATAAATAAGGCGTTTGAAGGAGCTAAAAAAGGAAACGTTCCTGCTACAACTCTTTTCAAGTTAATTGAACAGCGATTGGATAACGTTGTGTATCGATCTGGGATCGCAACTACACGAGCATTTGCTCGACAGCTGGTGTCACATGGACACATTCTTGTTAATGGAAAGAAAATGACTATTCCTTCATACCAAGTACGAAAAGGAGATATCCTAAGCATTCGAGAAGGAAGCAAGGATAAGACAGTATTTGCAGAACTATCAAAACAAATGGAATCAAAGAAATCTAATTGGTTGAGCATTGATGCACCAAAAACAACCGTAAGTATTTCAGGAGAGCCAAAGGATCCAGAACCGTTCTTCAATTTCCAAGCTGTTATTGAGTTCTATAGCCGATAGTCCTCTTCATTACTATATCTTCACTAATATCATCTCATCTATGTTTAACCAACACATTGTACTACCACAAAAATTAAAAGTTGTTTCAGAAGATTCTACAAAAGGAGTTTACGAAATTGAGGGCCTATATCCTGGATATGGGCATACTCTAGGAAATTCACTACGAAGAATCATCCTTTCATCTTTACCTGGAGTTTCTATAACTTCAGTAAAAATTAAAGGAGCAGATCATGAATTTGCAACACTTTCAGGAGTAAAAGAGGATGTACTTTCTATTCTTTTGAACCTTAAAAAAGTAAGGTTTGCACTTTCTTCTGATGAAGAAGTGAGTGTTACCCTTAATGTGAAAGATGCAAAGATGGTAACTGCAGCTGATTTTGATACACAAGGAGGTGTTGAGGTAATGAATCCTGAACAATATATTGCAGAAGTAACTGCAAAATCTGCAGAGCTTTCAATTGAGCTTAGATTGGCAAAGGGAATTGGTTTCGTTTCAAAGGAAGACTTTACAAAAGAAGACCTTGAAATTGGACACATTTTAGTTGATGCAATCTTTAGCCCTATCAGAAAGGTAAACTATGAAGTTTCAAACATGCGTGTTGGAGACCGAACAGATTACAACCGTCTTAAGATAAGTCTTGAAACAGATGGTTCAGTTTCTGCAAAAGAAGCACTTGAAGCTTCACTTAAGATAATGATCAATCAATTCAAGAGCATTCTTGATTTGAAAGAACTTGAAGATGAAAAAACATATCACACAGCTTTACGTGAAGATATGAAAGAAGGACGAGATGATATTGATTTCATTAAAGATGAAATCGATGAAGATGAAAAGGTAGAACTTCTTAAAACAAGAGTTGATACCCTTGATCTATCATCTCGAACAGAAAAAGCGCTATCAGAAGCAAGTATTCGAACTCTAGGAGGGGTGGTACAGAAGTCTGAAGCAGATTTATTAGCCTTAGATGGATTTGGAGACAAGAGTCTTGAAGAAATCAAAGAGGTACTCAACACCTTTAAGTTGAGCTTGAAAGATAACTAAGTACTATGAGACACGGAAAGAAAAACAGAAAATTTGGGAGAACAGCAAATGTACGAAGAGGATTTATCCGATCTCTTGCCGTTGCGTTATTGACCCATGAAAAGATAACGACTACTGAAGCTCGAGCGAAGGAACTTCGACCATATATTGAAAAAATGGTTACGAAGGCAAGAATTAATTCTCTTGCAAATCGTCGAATGATTTCAGCTCGTTTAGGTAATCAAGAATCGTTGACTAACAAGCTTGTTGATGAAATCGCACCGCGATATGAATCACGAGATGGAGGATACCTTCGTATTACCAAACTTCCTCAACGACAAGGAGATGCCAGCAAGATGGCAGTAATTGAATTTGTATAACATGACTACTAAGACAGAAAAAAAAGAATATGTGTATGATGCTGATGGGCAAAGTCTAGGACGTCTATGTACAAAGATTGCTATGGATCTACGTGGAAAAAGTGAAGCATCATTTGCTCCAAACGTTGCTCCTGATGTTACTGTTATTGTAAATAATGCATCTAAGGTTAAGTTATCTGATACTCAGCTAAAAGCTGAATACAAGCGATACAGTGGATATCCTGGAGGTTTAAAGCACGAAACACGAGGACACTTAGTTGATCGAAAAGGATACCGTGAGGTATTTGAGAAGGCTGTGTTTGGTATGCTTCCAAACAATAGATTACGAGCAGTTATGATGAATAATCTCATCATTAACGAATAACCCAATACTATATATGGCAACCGAAAAAAAATACATTTCTGCTATTGGGCGACGTAAATCAGCTTCTGCACAGGTTCGAATTGTTCCTGCGTCTAAGATGACTTATGTGGTTAACGATAAAAACCTTGATGAATACTTTACCGTAGGAGAACTACGAAAAGTTGTTCAAGCTCCATTTATGGAAACTGAAAGAAAAGATGATTTTACTGTTTCAGTAGTAGTAAAAGGAGGAGGAATTTCTGCACAGGCAGATGCAATACGTCACGGTATCTCTCGAGCACTAATCAAGTACAACGAGGAATTACGTGGAGGATTGAAGTCAGCCGGATATCTAAAGAGAGATCCACGCTCAAAAGAACGAAAGAAACCAGGACTACGAAAGGCACGAAAGAGCCCAGCTTGGTCAAAACGATAAAAACACCATATGGTGTTTTTTTGTGGTATATTTACAGAGTATGAAAAACATTATTATTATTTTCTTATTCGCAGCATTATCATTTACAACGTATCAACTTATCACTTTAGATAATACAATCCCATCAGGTATTGACCCGGTAGTCGAAGAGGTAGTTTCAACTGATGTTGAAAAAAAGAGGGTGCCAAATGAAAAAATATGTGTTGGAGAGGGTTGTGATGGTAGTATGAGCGGTGATAGTGAATCATATACCGTAGTATCAGTTCCACTTGTAACCAGTACTGGTAACATTGGTTGTGGTGAAGGAATAGTTTTCAGTCCACATGCGGTAAACAAGACAAGCGCAGTGCTTGATGCAACATACAAAAAGTTATTTAGTTTAGAACATGAACCTAATGTTGAATCAGATGATGTTCGAAATGTTGTTGCTTTGGAAAAAGATCTGTTCTACAAAGGAGTGTCTATTGATAATTCAAAAACAGCACGACTACTTCTTGAAGGAAAATCAACCTACATATATAACTGTACGATTCCAACGTTTAGAGCTCAAATTGAGCAAGCTGCTCTTCAATTTAGTACGGTAGATTCTCTTGAAGTGTATATTAATAATAAACTATGGGATTGGTGTGATTTTTCTCAAGCTGACCCAGAAGAAGATGGTTGTGATATTAATCCAAAACATTGGATTGCAACTAAGTAAAAAAAAGAAGATTTAATCTTCTTTTTTTGTAAACCTTCTTTCAAGAAGTGCTTCTGTTCCTGAATCAAGCTTATCCGTTACAATTACCATGAGTTCATCCTCAAGACCCAAGTCTTCTTTCATGTTGATCATCATGTGTTCAAGGGGAAAAGGGGATATCCAAATTGAACTTTTTAGTTGAACAAATTGTGCTTTTTTAAGTATGTATCGAACAGCATCTCGTTGGGTTTTTTGGTCTTCTTTGATATCTAAAATGATAATACGCCAATATCCATCCCATGTAGTTGGAACAAGGTGGTTTCTAGCAGATAATTTAATGTTCCTTAGTTTATGTCTACCCTCAGAAGAAAGACTTAAAAAAGAAGACTGTTCTGTTTCATGCTCATGTAGCATCTCACCTTCAATCATTTGCTTAATAGCCCTATTCACAAGATATTTAGGTTTTACCTTTCTTTCCTCATCTTGATCTTCGATAATGGCTTCCACGTATCGTGTCACTTCATCAGAACGAGCTGCTTTTTTTCCGGAAAGGAAATCAAGAATAAGTTCTTGAATGCTTTTTTTAGACGAATTTTTCATTAAACTTAAATATACATCAAATTCTTATTTTTTCAAGTATTTTTACATAAATTTCATTTAAGTGAAAAACTTGTCAAAATATTGTGGTTGTGTATACTTACTTCGTAACTAAATAGTATATGAGTAAAAAAAATAATCATGAAGAAGTAGAAATTGAATATGAAGATGAAATTGTTGAAGAACATGGAATGAAGGATAAACTAAAACAATTAAGAGAAGAGCTTAAGGAAGCAAAACTTCAATCCCAGGAATATTTAACAGGTTGGCAAAAAGAGAGAGCTTCATTTGCGAATTATAAGACTGAAGAAGAAAAAAAGAGACAAGAACGTATTGCTCTTTTGAAGACAAATCTTGTTTCTGATTTTTTTCCGGTACTTGATAGTTTTGATATGGCGTTTGGAAACAAAGATGCTTGGGAAAAAGTAGATCAAAATTGGCGTATTGGAGTTGAATATATCTATACCCAATTTATGAATACACTTGAAGGATATGGAATTTCAGTTATCGATACAACCCATGTCCCTTTTGACCCTGTTATACATGATCCTGTTGAAAATGTCCCTGTTGATGAAAAGGATGATGGACACATCATTTCAGTTATTCAAAAGGGATATAGAACCAAGGATATGGTATTACGACCAGCAAAGGTTCGTGTAGGAAAGTATGAAAACAAATAGGCTTGAAGTAATGATAGACGCTCCTATTTCATCAGTATTTGAATTCACCTTAGATCCTAAGTACAGAAAATCATGGATTCCAAATCTAGGTGAAGAAACCGTTGATAGTTCTGTAATTGGCTTGGGTACAAAATATCAAAATGATGTCGGTACCTATCTGGTTACTGATTATGAAAAAAATGTCTTTATGGAGCTTTCCTCTACAAAATCAAGTTATATTTGTTCGTATTCATTTCGTGAACATGAAAAGCAAACAAAGATTACCTATTTTGAATATATGGAAGATGGATCAGAACTTGATTCACCAATTTTAGAATCATCATTTACTACATTAAAAGAATTAATAGAAACTAATAACTAATATTACTATGTCAAAAATTATTGGAATTGATCTTGGTACCACAAACTCAGCAGTTGCTATTGTTGAGGGAGGACAACCAAAAATTATCGAAAACAGCGAAGGAAATAGAACAACTCCTTCAATTGCTGCAATGGGGAAGAATAAGGATCGTTTAGTTGGTTTACTTGCAAAACGTCAGGCGGTAACAAATCCAGAAAACACAATCTTTGGAGTGAAGCGTTACATGGGTCACAAGTATGACGATGAAGCTATCCAGTCTGATATGAAAGCATCACCTTTTAAAATATCAAAAGGTGAAAACAACGGAGTTGCTATTACTATGCAAGATAAGGAATATCGACCAGAAGAAATTTCTGCAATGATATTGAAAAAGATAAAAGCAGACGTTGAAGAAAAGCTTGGTGAAAAAGTTACTGAAGCAGTTATCACAGTACCTGCATATTTTGATGATGCACAGAGACAAGCAACAAAAGATGCTGGAAAAATTGCAGGTCTTGAAGTAAAAAGAATCATCAATGAACCAACAGCTGCAGCACTTGCATATGGTTTCAACAAAAAGAAAGATGAGAAAATCGTTGTGTATGACTTTGGTGGTGGAACGTTTGATGTTTCAGTTCTTGAAGTTGGAGATGATGTAGTTGAAGTTAAATCAACTGATGGTGATGCACATATGGGTGGAGAAGACATTGATAGAGCTATCATCAATTGGATTGGATCTGAATTCAAAAAGGAATCAGGAATTGATGTAACTGGAGATGTGCTTGCTTTGCAACGTTTGAAAGAAGCTGCAGAAAAGGCAAAGCATGAACTTTCTAATACCTCAGAAAGTGAAATCAATATTCCTTTCATTACCTCAGATGAATCAGGGCCAAAACATCTTCTTCTTAAACTTTCACGAGCTAAATTAGAAGAATAAGCAGCACCATTTCTTGAAAAATCAATTGAGATTACCAAACGAGCTGTTGAAGCTTAAGGATTTAAAACATCAGAGATGGATGAAAGTATACGCGGAGGAGGTAAAACAAGAATGCCTAAAATTACTGAAATAGTAAAAGGAGTGTTTGGAAAAGAACCAAATAAGTCTATCAATCCAGATGAGGTAGTTGCTTTAGGAGCAGCATTACAAGGAGGAGTGATGCAAGGAGATGTAAAAGACGTATTACTTCTTGATGTAATCCCTCTTTCACTTTCAATTGAAACTATGGGAGGAGTTGCTACAAAACTTGTAGAAAGAAATACTACCATCCCAGCAGAAGCATCACAGGTATTTTCTACCGCAGCAGATAATCAACCTTCAGTTGAAATTCATGTGGTTCAAGGAGAACGTCCTTTAGCTTCTGACAACAAGTCTCTTGGAAAATTCATTCTTGATGGAATTCCACCAGCACCTCGAGGTGTACCGCAAGTTGAAGTAACCTTCAATGTTGATGCTAACGGAATTCTTGAGGTGAAGGCAAAAGATAAAACTTCAGGAAAAGAAAATTCAATTAGAATCGAAGGTGGTTCAAAACTTTCAGATGAAGAAATCAAGCGAATGCAACAAGAAGCAGAAGAACATGCAGATGAGGATAAGAAAAAGAAGGAATTAATTGATACTCGTAATCTCGCAGAAACAATGATCTTCTCAGCTGAAAAAGCACTTAAAGAATATGGAGAGAAGGTTGATGAAGAAACAAGAACTTCAGTTCAAACAGCTATCACTGAACTTAAGGAAGCAAAAGATAAAGATGATAAGGCTGATATTGAATCAAAAACTCAAAAACTTTCAGAATCAATGCAAAAAATTGGTGAAGTTATGCAAAAAGAAGCTGAAACAAAAAACGAAGAATCTTCAGATACTGAAACCGTTGACGTAGAAGCAGAAGAGAAAAAAGAAGAATAATTGATATTCATGGATGCTAAGGAATATTCCTTAGCATCAATGAGCAGCAATACATTACATATGAGCAAAGACTATTACAAAATTTTAGGAGTAGAAAAAGGAGCATCACAAGATGAAATTAAGAAGGCTTTTAGAAAAGTCGCGCATCAATATCATCCTGATAAGAAAGATGGTGATGAAGTTAAGTTTAAAGAGGCAAATGAGGCGTATCAAGTGCTCTCAGACGAAAAAAAACGTGCCTCATATGATAGATTTGGTTCTTCAGGATCAAATCCATTTGGTGGACAACAACATGCAGGATTCGGAGGTTTTGGACAGGGTGGTGCTTCATTTGATTTTGGTGATATTGATCTAGGAGATATTTTTGGATCTGGATTCGGAGGTGGAAGACGTGCACAGAGAAAAGGGGAAGATCTTCAAACAAGGATAACTTTAAGTTTCAAAGAGTCTGTGTTTGGTGTAACAAAGAGTATTAATTTAGAACACATGGTTATGTGTGACACCTGTGAGGGTTCTGGGGCTAAAGATAAGACTAAGGTAAAAACATGTTCTCATTGTGAGGGAAGAGGAAAAGTTCAATCCCAAATGATGGGTATCTTCACTACGGTAACTGAGTGTCCTCGTTGTCTAGGAAGAGGAAATGTTCCTCAGGAATCTTGTTCACGATGTAATGGATCTGGGGTAATGAGAAAAAAGGAAACCGTTGAGGTAACTATTCCATCTGGAATTCAACACGGTGATACTCTCCGTGTAAAAGGAAAGGGAAATGCTATTGAAAATGGAATTGCAGGAGACCTGTTTATTCAAATAATGGTAGAACCTGACAAGGTCTTCAAGAGAAGAGGTCTTGACCTCATTGTTGAAAGAACATTGAAAATCTCAGAAGCTGTTTTGGGGACACAACAACACCTTACTTTGCTTGATGGAAAGGATATTGAATTTTCAGTTCCTGAGGGGACAAGAGATGGTACCACCTTACGTATTCGTAACAAGGGAATTGAAGCTGGTTCAACAAAAGGAGATATTCTCGTACTTGTTTCAATTGAGGTACCTAAAAAGCTAAGTAAAAAGCAACGAGAATTGTTTGAGAATATGCAGAAAGAAGGCCTCTAGACCCTTTTACATTTAACTATAATAGTATATACTTTATGTACATTATTCGATTAAGAAAATACATAACAGATATGAAGAAGTTTTTATACCTTGTTGCTCTTATCGCTATTGTAGTTATCGCAATTTCAGCAATGAATAACAACGAAACTGCTACAGTAGAAGTTGAGAACGATCCTATTGTTGAAGAAACTACAACGGAAGATGCTGCTACTGAACCAGTAACGGAAGAAGTAGTTGTAGAAGAAGCAATGAATGCTGAAACTACCGTTGAAGTTGAAGCACTATAATAAAAAAAACCGTTATCGGTTTTTTTTATTTAACTCCAACGAGAAGAGAAAGTTTCTCAATAATTTCTTGTTTTTGTTTTTTTAGTTCTTCAAAAACTAAACGTTCTTCATCGGTTTGTGATTCTTGAATATAGTGATGTTCAATTCTCCAAAGAGATTTTTGTTCTTGAACAAGCTGATTTAAGATATTAAAAGTATTATTATTCATATAATGTTTTGTTATGTTACTAATATATCTATTATATCACCTATCATGTGCTAGGATGTTACTGTATGAGAGAAATCGTTATTATCTTCCCATTTAACACTCGTGAACAAAAAATCTTAGTCATTGAAGAATATATACATCACTATAACAGATCCTTTTGGAAGTATGTAAGTGGTGGAGTAGACAAAGAAGAAAAAGATTTCATCACCCATGCAAAAGAAGAACTTGCAGAAGAAGTTGGTATGAGTTCTGAAGGTTGG
>Ga0100388_10003470_pt1 | contig 13386 bp, 11 predicted proteins | sample CryGeymeta201512_FD_81536 | JGI IMG/M metagenome (GOLD analysis project Ga0100388, IMG submission 81536) | Groundwater microbial communities from Crystal Geyser aquifers in Utah, USA - Crystal Geyser metaG 2015-12 | ecosystem: Environmental > Aquatic > Deep subsurface > Groundwater | place... | reverse complement strand
GTCTCCATTTTTCTATCTCCTTTATTGGTTTGCTAATACTTCCATTTTGGAGATCTAAAAATAATTATTTCCTTTATTTTAAACATACGTACTTGTGGCTAAGGCGCAGCCCCAAACTACAATGCCGAACTTGTTAAACAATATTTATAATTAAAAAAACTTTCATAGCAAAAATAATTTGAACAAGAAACTTAAAACGGAACTACTAACTCTAAAATTTGTAAAATGCCGAGTGCGAAAACGCTGTCGCCTTGAGCCACTTGTTAGGCACTTTTATTTAACTACTGTTTCTTTTTGATAGTATTTCTGAAACATACCTTGAACGAGAAGATGCATCCATAGGTAGTGAATGAATTTTGCACCAGATAAAAAATTCATCTGCTTTAACAAATACCTTTTCTCCAACAATTTCATTGACTTTCATATCAGAGAGAGTTTTTTGTGCGATTTCTTCCCATTCCTTAAATGAATCTTCAAGTCGCTCACTATCGGAAGAAATTTCTTTCATCTTTTCCCATTCTTTTTCTGTATACCAAACTATCCCGATATTACTATGTTGATTACGTGGTTTCACAATCAAGAATCCTTTTTTTCTAACAAAGCTTCAAAAAGAACAGAAAACTTTTTATTTGTTAAATGCTGAACAATAATGAAAAATGATTGTAAGAGCATAACTAAAGGAATGACAAACATTAAAGCATAAAACCAACTGAAAACTTGAGTTGGTTCTTTTTCAAAAGGTAAACTATACAATCGTGCTAACCAAATTATAGCAACAAATAATTCGGACCAGGCTCCAAAATAACTATACTTAGAACGATTGCTTCTAATTTTTTCTAATTCTTTAACTAATAATACCGTTGTTTCAGGTTTCATAAAATTACCTTTAATAAAGTTACTTGCAAAAAATCTTAAGTGCCTAACTATTAATTCTCCTGCACTGATTTATTTGTTTGGGAATACATATATGCGTGCAGTTGCATATATATATTCCAATTGTTTTGTTTCCCGCCCATAAACGCAATATTTAAAAATAGGGTCTGCATAATATCATTCCATCCGTTTTTTAGTCTAACGGACTCTTCACGCCCAATCCTCTATTTAAAACATGAGTGTAAATCATTGTTGTTTTTACAGATTGGTGGCCAAGTAATTCTTGTATTGTTCTAATATCATAACCATTTTCAAGCAGATGTGTTGCAAAAGAATGACGAAATGTGTGCGGGCTTCCGGGTTTAATTATTCCAGCTTTACTAATTGCTTCTTTTACCGCTCTTTGTATTGTGCTTTCATGAATATGCCATCTATATATTAAACTGCTATCTTTATCTTTTATAAATTTATTAGCAGGGAAAGCATACTGCCAGCCGAACTCTTTCCCGGCGTTGGGATACTTTCTTGCTAAAGCGTATGGCAGAATTGTTTCCCCCTTATTTTTTAATAAATCGGTTTTATGCTGCTTATAAACTTCATTCAAATACTTTTTTAATTCAGGAATGATAGATACGGGTAAAATAGTATGTCGGTCTTTCTCTCCCTTGCCATCTCTTATTAAAATTTGTTGATAATCAAAATCAATATCTTTTATTCGCAAAGTTAAGGCTTCGTTTAGTCGTAACCCGCCGCCATAAAGAAGCGAAACAATTAATTTGGTTACGTCGCTTAAATGTTCAAATATTTTTATCGTTTCCTTTTTAGAAAAAACAACCGGTAAATGCTTTACCCGCTTTATTCCTTTTAAACCCTCAATCCAACCAACATCTTTCTTTAATACTTTTTTGTATAGGTAAAGTATTGCCTGCAACGCCTGGTTTTGTGTGGATGAAGATACATGCTGATTTACGGCAAGGTGGTTTATATATGCTTTTATTTCTTCAGCTCCCATTTCTGCCGGGTGTTTTTTATTGTTGAATAGAATAAACCGCCTTATCCATGAGAGATATGCCTCTTCTGTCTTTTTGCTGTAATGATTAGTGCGAAGGGTGATGCTGACTTGATCTAATAATTTTACTTTTAGCGGAATTTTCTGTACGGAAATAGCATTTGCAGCAGTGGAGAAGGGAACCTGTAACGTACACCTTACCTCTGTTGCTTCTGTTTCTTTGTGTAAAACTAATGCAGAAATAACAACTCCTGATTTCTTATTTATTTGTCGTACAAAATTTATGAATTATTTTAGGAATTACCAAAAAGTATTTATAAGATTTTTTGTTTTATCAGATTATTACAAGAATCTGACATAAAAGAACAAAAACCGAAACTCAAACAACTTTTCTCATCAGAAACAATTTTTCTTATAAGCGATTTATTCTTAATTTTTGGCAAACTTAAGAAAGTTTTTATTCAACCTTAAAGAGGAATGCATGGCAGAAATAAAAAAGAAGGAAGAGTGGGGAAGCAGGATCGGATTAATTTTAGCAGTTGCCGGTAATGCTGTCGGCTTGGGAAATTTTTTACGGTTTCCCGCGCAAGCTGTGCAAAACGGCGGCGGTGCGTTCATCATTCCCTATCTTGTTTCTTTTTTCTTAATGGGAATTCCACTCCTCTGGATTGAATGGGCAATCGGCAGACATGGTGGAAAATATGGGCATCACTCAACACCCGGTATGTTGGATTCTCTTGGCAAATCCAAAATACTAAAATATTTTGGTGTGTTCGGAATATTTACGAACCTTACGGTTGCGGCATATTACTCGTACATTGAATCGTGGACACTTGCCTATGTTTGGCATTCAATAACGGGCGTTTTCGGCGGCAAAACAACCGAGCAAATTTCTCTCTTCTTTTCACATTTTCTTGATCTTGGAAACGGAAGTCTTATCAACTTCCCTTCAGAAGCTGTACTATTCTTCGTTATCACTATTACTTTAAATTTATGGATTCTCTCACGCGGTATCAGTAAAGGGATTGAGATTGCAAGCAAAATCGGTATGCCGATCCTTATCCTCTTTGGTATATTTTTAGCGATCAGAGCATTAACTCTAAAAGCTGGAGACAATGGAGCAATTTATGATTCGATGGTTGGCTTGAATTTTCTTTGGGAACCACAGTTCGATTCTCTCACCAATCCAAAAGTTTGGTTAGCTGCAGCAGGACAAATTTTCTTCACGCTTTCTGTAGGAATGGGTTCTATCCATTGTTACGCGGCTTATCTAAAAGAAAAAGAAGATATTGCCTTAAATGCGGCAACTGCCGGATGGATGAACGAATTTGTTGAAGTGCTTCTTGGCGGTTCAATTATTATCCCGATTGCTGTTGCTTACCTTGGACTTGATTGGATTAAAGCGAATGTCGGTTTTGAAATGGGGTTTAGAACTATGCCGATGCTCTTTCAACATTGGGGACCACTATTAGCCGCATTTGCAGGAATGACCTGGTTTGGACTTTTATTCTTTGCCGGGGTAACAAGTTCAATTGCGATGGGGCAGCCGGTGATGGCATTTTTACAGGATTCATTTAATCTTTCCCGGAAAAAATCCGCGCTTACTTTTGGATTAATGACGGTTCTTTTAGCACTTCCTTGTGTCTTCTTTTATGAAGCAGGAGCTTTTGGCGAATTCGATTATTGGGCGGGAACATTTTCTTTAGTTCTTTTTGCTTTAGGTGAATCAATTATTTTTGTCTGGGTATTTGGCATTGATAATGCTTGGGAAGAAATCAATAGAGGAGCCGATATTAAAATTCCTCACTTCTTTAAATATATTATTAAATATGTTACCCCGTCGTTTCTCCTCGCCGTTTTTATCGGGTCAATGGTAAAACCTGTTGCTGGAAATTGGACAGGGGCATTTGGAAATTTGTTCAGCGGACAAGGCTGGCAATTTGCACCCGATAGCGTTATAGGAACTATATTTAATATCGGGGTCGTAGATACGCGATGGTTCATTGATGGTCTTATTACTAATGTATTTGTTATTGATATGACAAGAATTTTGCTTTTATCAACATTTATTTTAATTAGTACTGCTGTTCATTTAGCATGGAGAAAAAAGAAACGGGAACGGCTTAACCAGGAAAGGAATGCTTAGGATGAAAACTTCTGCTCTCATTATGATGCTTTCTGCATGGAGTGTGATCATTTTTTTTACGGTGCGATTTTTATGGAAAGCGTTGAAGACACCTAAGAAGCACCTGCCGGAAAGTAAGGTGGAGTAGGCTTTAAGATAATCGTTATTGCTAACACTTTAACAATAATTAAATATCGAATCTTGAACAGGGAATAATGAATTTCGAAGTTAAGACATCCGAATTTAAACTCTTCATTCGAAATTTCCCGCATAAGCCGGGAAGGCTTGTTCGATGTTCATTATTCATTTTCTTCTTTTTACCTGCCTTTCCGCCTTCATTGTGGCGGGGCGGGCAGCCTTTTTCCCCAAACAGTGTCTTGGAGAAAACGTAGTGGTTATTAACTCTTAATTGTAATACCGTTTATTATGAAATTCAAAATATCTTCGTTTTCTGATATCGTAAAAGCGATGGGCTTGGTTTTCGGGGACATCGGAACCAGCCCTATCTATACGCTCGTTATTGTTTTTACTCTTACAAGACCATCGCACGATAATCTGTTCGGAATTCTTTCGCTTATTTTCTGGACATTGATTATTCTTGTTACAATTGAATACGCCTGGCTTGCAATGAGTTTAAGTATCAAAGGTGAGGGGGGAGTAATTGTTTTAAAGGAAGTACTCTCGAGCTTTGTTAAGAAAGGGAAGAAAGCAACTATTGTCGCTTATCTCGGATACTTCGGAATTTCTTTACTAATGGGCGACGGTGTTATAACTCCTGCTATCAGTATCTTATCTGCTGTTGAAGGGCTCCCGCTAATCCATGGGTTTGAATGGATAACGGGAAATATTGTTATTCTCATTACAATGGTAATAACCATAATTCTTTTCGCATTTCAATATAAGGGAACAGATAAAGTCGCCAGTTCCTTTGGACCTATAATGATTATTTGGTTTATCTCGTTGTTTATTTCAGGATTCATTTCAATTTTAAACATGCCTTCCATTCTACTTGCAATAAGTCCTACTTACGCAATTAGTTTTTTAACCCACAACGGACTTGCGGGGATTCTGGTTTTGTCCGAAGTTATTTTGTGCGCCACCGGTGGGGAAGCGCTCTATGCTGATATGGGGCATCTCGGCGCGCTTCCGATAAGAAGAGCATGGGGATTCGTTTTTGCCGCTCTCATTTTTAATTACTTCGGACAGGGGGCTTACATTTTAGTTAATCACACAACTGACTTAGTTCTTTTTCAAATGGTAAAGTCGCAGGCGGAGTTTCTTTATATTCCTTTTATTATCTTAACCATTTTTGCAACAATTATCGCTTCACAAGCTATGATCTCTGCGGTATTTTCATTAGTCTATCAGGGAATTACCACGCGGATTTTTCCTTTGATGAAAATAAAATACACATCAACACATATAAAATCTCAAATTTATATCGGCGCGGTAAATTGGGGTTTGTTAGTAGCAGTTTTGTTTATGATCCTTCTTTTTAAAGCTTCATCAAACTTAGCGGCGGCATACGGGCTTGCTGTAACTATCACCATGACCATCAGTTCAATTTTAATGGTCTGGATATTCAAACATAAAAAGTCGTATCTAAAAATGAGCATGGCGGCGGTTGTTTTTTTAGTTGATCTCCTGTTTCTCTTTTCACTCACAGATAAATTGCAGCACGGCGGGTATTGGTCTTTAATTATTGCGGCAGTTCCGTTTACGGTAACATTAATTTGGATTGCAGGGCAAAAGACGATCTATCGTTCATTCAGGGCGCTACCATTAGATACATTTAAAATTGCCTACGAACAGATTTACAACCGCGGGCAAAACATTGACGGAACGGCGCTTTTCTTCTCAAGAACCAATTTTGAAATTCCCCCGTATGTTGCGCATTGTATCATCAGTTCAAATATTATTTATGATAAAAATATTTTGGTTTCTATTATGAGAACCGACAATCCGTATGGTGTTGAATCGGGATATGTCGAGGATTTAGCGATCGGACTGCATGGACTGACAATAAAACTTGGCTACATGGAAGTTGTTGATCTTACTTCAATAATAAAAAAACACAATATCAATGAAAAAGTTATCTTCTACGGCGTAGAAGATATTGTTACGAGTAGTTTCATGTTAAAACTTTATTCATTCTTTAAGAAACTAACTCCGAATTTCGTTCAATTTTATAAACTGCCGTACCGGAAAATTCATGGTGTGGTTACAAGGATAGAGATATGAAAATGAAATGGTCTTTTTGCATAACCGTTTTTTTGTCCGCTTTGCTTCTAACTCAGCAGATGTCAGCGCAGAAATACGATACACTTCTGGTTGCGTTTTATAATCAAGAAAATTTATTCAATGCGGTTGATGATCCGGAAAACGATGACGCGGAATTTCTTCCTTCAGCAAAAAAAGAATGGACGCAAGAGCGTTATGAAAAAAAGATGTTTAACATGGCGAGGGTCATCCGCTCGATGAATTATAACTATGGACCCGATATTATCGGTTTCTGCGAAGTTGAAAACCAAAATGTGCTTGAGGCAATGGTCGCGAAGCATTTATCTGATTTGCATTATCAAGTAGTTTATGCAGAGTCGCCTGATAAACGCGGGATAGATGTCGGATTGATTTTCAAAAAAGATAAATTTACTTTTCTCTCAATGAACGCTGATACCGTATTTCTTTCTGATAGATATCCAACGCGTTTAATTTTGAATGCAAATCTTCTTTCAAAAAGTAAAGATACTTTACATATTTTTGTTAATCACTGGCCCTCACGCCGGGGCGGTGCTGAAGCATCTGCAAAAAATCGCATTGCGGCTGCGAATACTTTAAAAATGAGCATTGATAAATATTTTTCAAATTCCACGAAGGCGAATATTATTGCGATGGGAGACTTCAATGACGAACCGGTAGATGTCAGCATTAAGGAAACCTTAAATGCCCTGCCCATTTCTTGTGCGGAAATTATTAAACTTCCGAAATTTTCTTATAAAAATTTATACAACTTAGCATACAGCAAAAAAATAAACGGTGAAGGAAGCTATAAATATCAGTCCGAATGGGATATGATAGACCAGATCATCATCTCCGGCAATTTATTGACGAATAAATCTTTCCATTTGCTCTGTAATTCATTTGAAATTTATAAGCCGGCATTTATCGTTACTCATTCGGGGAAATATAAAGGAGCTCCATTTCCAACTTATGGCGGAGTGCGTTATCTCGGCGGCTACAGCGATCATTTTCCCGTACTCGCAAAATTTCTTCTAACAAAAGAAAGTATTCGGAAATAGAAGGAACATAGTAGTAGTTAGATGAATGAATTTTTTAAAAAAAATATTATAATCGGTTTTTATTTTTCTCTTGGGATTCATGTTTTAATAATCCTTTTCTTTTTAGCCTTTCAAAATATTTTTAGCGATGAAGAAGATGCAGCCACTTCTGTGAGAATATTAAAATATTCTGAGTTAGGACCTCCACCCTCAATTTCATTAGATAAAGCCGTTTTTGTGAAAAACAGAAATCTTAAAAAAGAAAAGTATGCGATTCCAAAACCGGTAAAAAATCTTGGGAAAGATACAATAGAAATCGCCAAACAATCTTTGGCAGGGAGTAGAGATGGAGGGCAAGAAGGATCTGGTGCAGGAGAGATTTCCGTCACTACAGATGTACCCATCAAAGAGATAAAACCTAAACCGGTGGTAAAATATTATGCAGCAGTTGATTATATGCCGGAACCCAAAGGGGGGTTCAATACTATTCAATCCCGCCTCGTAATCCCCGAACAGGCAAAGCAAAATAATATTTCCGGCAAAGTTTTAGTTAAAACTTATATTGATGAATTGGGAAAAGTTGTTCGTACTGAAATAATTCAAGGGATTGGATACGGGTGCGATGAAGCCGCCATGCGGGCTGTTCGCAATTCTCATTTTTCGCCCGGAAAACTTGGCGGTCAATACGTCCGCGTACAAATGATAATTACTGTGTTTTTTTAGTGAGTAATTTGGTTTAATTTTGGAGTGGTTAGTTGGTAATTAGTCGTGAGAATAGTGAGAAGTAAAAAATTAGGATCAAAGAAAAATACCGGGATCGGATACTCTTTGTTCTTGCACCCTTACTTGGTATGTTAATCGGTTGGATTGATTCCCGACCCACCTGGGATGATACGGGAATTACAGTAACAATGCTGATGGGAGTTTCAGTTCTCCTTGGTTTCATAAGCCCAAAACGCCCATGGGTTTGGGCGTTATTAGTTGGCATTTGAATACCGGTATTGAATTTTTTTTACCGCGATAATTATGGATCACTTGGCGCCTTAGTCGCAACATTCGTAGGCGCATATTCGGGTTCATCAGCTTGTAGGATATTTCTTACAAAAGAATGGCGAATTGTTTTTTTAATAGTAAATGGAGTTTGTTCAATGGCTTTAAGAGAAAAAATTAGTGAAGATATGAAAACGGCAATGAAGTCGGGCGATAAAATTCGGCTCGAAACTATTCGTTCTATCCGTGCGTTGATCCTTGAGTTTGATAAAAGCGGAGCCAACAGAGAACTTACACCCGAAGATGAAATTGCAATGCTTTCTACCGCGGTTAAAAAAAGAAGAGAATCGGTTGAGATGTTTACCAAGGCAGGACGAATGGATCTTGCCGGTAAAGAGAGCGCTGAGTTAAATATCTTGCAAGAATATTTACCAAAGCAATTATCTGAAGATGAACTTATTGAAGAAATAAAAAACATTGCCCTTCAAGTGAACGCATCCACCAAAGCAGATTTTGCAAAATTAATGCCGGCTGCAATGAAACAATTTAAAGGGAAAGCTGAGGGGAAAATTGTTAAATCACTTGTTGAAAAATTCCTGGGGATAAGTTGAATTATTTAGATATAATTTTTGGCGTTATTGCCATTGCCGCTTTTATTCTCGGTTTCAAAGATGGCTTCGTGCGCAAACTTATCGGTTCACTCGGATTCTTTTTGGCAATTTTTCTCGGGATATTTCTCTCTGAACCATTTGGAACGATTCTGAACAAGATGTTCGGCATGGAAAAATATCTTGCTGAAATATTTGGCGGATTTGTAGTTTTCCTTTTAGTTGTTCTCATTACTTCTCTTCTGAAGAGGGTTATTCATCCGTTTGATAAGGTTAATAACTTTATGAATCGGCTGACCGGGGGCATTGTTGGGATTATTCAGATTGTTTATTTTGTCAGCGCAGCACTCTATCTTCTTCACATTTTCAAGGTCCCTTCAGAAAAAGATCAAGTAAAATCTTTTTCGTATTCAACTTTATACAAATTACTTCCGGGAACAATTGATTACATCGGCGAATATGCACCCAACCCGAAAAAATCTATTAAAGAATTGATCATAGAAAAAGATTCAATTAAAGAATGATAGCTACGGCAGTTCTCCAAGCGTTAGAATTTGACAAAGTACTTACCTTCATCGCAAAATATTGTATCACCGCAAACGGCAAAAAGAATATCGTTTCCTTGCTTCCGCTGCAAAACAAAATTGAAATAGAGAATGAAGGGCTTCGGGTAACGCAGGCAAAAGAAATTCTCATTCAACAATGTATCCCTCCCATTGAATATATTCCGGATCTTGTGGAAGACCTTGCGATCTCAGGAATTGAAGGATCACTTCTTTCTGCAAAAAAAATATTGGAGATAAAAAGATTAGCAGAAATATCGCGGAACATCTTTCAATTCTTTAAGTCAGCTCAGTCCGAAGCAAGCGAATTGAGAGAACTTACCCAAAATCTTTTTGTTGATAAAGTCTTCGAACATTTAATTGATCAAGTGATAACTGAAACCGGCGAGATAAAAGATAAAGCAAGTAAAAAACTTTATGAGATTCGTCAGGAGATTGCAGAGAAGCAGCAGGATCTGAACCGTATCGTGCAAAGAATTTCCAAACAGTTCAAAGAAGAAGATTTTACCCGCGAAGAATTTATAACCCTGCGAGACGGTAGAATGGTTATTCCGGTTAAAGCAGAACATAAACGACATATCAAAGGATTTATTCATAGCGAATCTTCTACGGGACAAACGGTTTATATTGAACCGGAAGAAACGCTTCAGATGAATAACGAAATTATTTCGCTTCAGTTTGCAGAAAAAAGAGAGATCGAAAGGATTCTAAAAGAAGTAACTAAAAAAATTGGCACCGTCCGGCATCCGCTGCTGGCTTCGCTTAAAGCTCTTGCACAAATTGACGCAGTTTTTGCGAAAGCTAAATATTCTATAGAAATGATGGGTAGTTTTCCAACGCTCCTTAAAGATAAACCCTTTTTCTTGCAAGAGGGAAGACATCCGATTTTGTTGAATAAATTTGGGCAGGGTAACACTATTCCTCTAACTTTTTCAATCACCAGGGGGAAAATTATTGTAATCACGGGTCCGAATGCAGGCGGCAAAACGGTTGTGTTAAAAACCACCGGACTCCTTCTGCTTATGGTTTTATGCGGGATGCATATTCCGGCTCATGCAGATAGTAATTTTCATTTTTTCGAAAAGATTCTTGTTGACATCGGCGACAAACAATCGCTCGAAGATGATCTCAGTACGTTCAGTTCGCATATCTTAAATTTGAAGAGCATTCTTGAAGAAGCCGATGAAGATTCACTAATTCTTCTTGATGAAATTGGTACCGGGACAGAACCCTCTGCCGGTGGAGCCTTCGCATCAGCAGTGCTGCTTTCACTAAAGGATAAGGGAGCGACAGTTCTTTCAACTACGCACCACAATAGTCTAAAAGTTTTGGCACATCAAACTGAAGGTTTTGAAAATGCTTCAATGGAGTTTGATTTAGCTGCGATAAAACCAACGTATCGTTTCAAACAAGGATTCCCCGGCTCAAGCTATGCTTTTGAAATTGCGAAGCGTATCGGTTTTGAAGATGGTTTCTTGAATAACGCAAAAAAATTCCTTGAAAATGATCAGCAGAAAATGGAAGAGATGTTGTTAAGTTTGGAAGAAAAATCAAATGCACTTAACACTCAGTTGCAACAAATTAGCTTAGAGAATAGCCGGCTCGCGGGGCTTACCGGTCTCTATCAGCAAAAGAATCTTCAGTTCGAGAAAGAAAAGAAAGAAATTTTGAAGAAAACAAAACAAGAGGCAGAATCGTTCTTAATTTCTTCTAAAAAAACTATAGAGAAAACAATAAAAGAAATAAAAGAGAATAAGGCTGACAAAGAGAGTATAAAAATTTCCCGCGAAACTGTAGCCAATTTGGTTGGAACGGTAAAAGATTTTGTGAAAGAAGATGTTGACTTATCGCAAAATTCTGTTAATTTTGAAATAGATGATTATGCCCAAATAAAAAATACTTCAACTACCGGTAAAATATTTGAGTTGTCTAAAGACAAAAAAGAAGCCTCAATCTTAGTTGGTTCTTTAAAGATTCAAGTTAAAACAAGTTCGTTGGTTCACGCAAATAAAGAAGCAATAAAAGTGAGCGAAAATATTTTTTACTCACCGGATACCTCAGAAATAAAATACCGGTTAGATTTGCGCGGTGAGAAACCCGATCAAGTTGAATTTGAAGTTGTGAAATTTTTAGATGCCGCCTATTCCGGCAATTATGTTCAAGTTGAAATACTGCACGGAAAAGGAACAGGAGCTTTAAAAAATATGGTGAAAGAAATTCTTAAAAAGCACGAAGGTGTAAAAAACTTTTATTTCGCCCCGGTGGAATTTGGCGGCGAAGGAATCACTATAGTCGAACTTAAATAGGTCGCACTTGTTTAAAAAAATTCTCATTGCAAATAGGGGAGAGATAGCGGTTCGCATCATCCGGGCATGCAAAGAACTTGAGATCGTCTCTGCATCGGTTTATTCCGAAAGTGATAAGTATGCACTTCACGCCCGTTTAGCTGATGAATCTTATTTTATCGGGGAGTCGCTTCCATCCGAATCGTATCTCAATCAAGACAAAATTATTCAACTTGCTAAAGCAATCAACGCCGATGCCATTCATCCGGGTTATGGTTTTTTATCGGAGAATGCTTCCTTCATAAAAAAAGTTGAAGAAAGCGGAATAGTCTTTATTGGTCCCTCTTCCAAATCGGTGGAAATGATGGGAAGCAAAACGGCAGCAAGAAAATTAATGAAACGTAACGGCGTGCCGATCGTTCCCGGAACTACTGAAAAAATTCTATCACTCGATGCGGCAAAAATTAGCGCTAACGAAATCGGTTATCCTATTCTTTTCAAAGCAAGCGCCGGGGGCGGCGGTAAAGGCATGAAACGCGTGTTTGCAGAAACCGAAATCGCATCCGCATTTGATTCTGCACAACGTGAAGCGTTAAAAGCATTCGGTGATGACGCGGTATATATCGAAAAATTGGTTGAACATCCAAAACATATTGAAGTGCAAATCATTGCTGATAAATTCGGTAATTACTGTCACCTTTTTGAAAGAGAATGTTCCGTTCAACGGCGGCACCAAAAAGTAATTGAAGAAGCACCTTCTTCTTTTCTAGATGAAGAGACTCGTAAAAAATTGACTTCCGCTGCAATTAACGCAGCGAAATCTTGTGGTTATTTTAATGCGGGAACCATTGAATTTTTAGTTGATAAGTATAAAAACTTTTTCTTCCTCGAAATGAATACGCGTCTGCAGGTTGAGCATCCGGTTACGGAATTTATCTCCGGAATTGATCTTGTAAAAGAACAAATGAAAATTGCAGCCGGGGAACCACTAAGTTTTAAGCAGGATGATTTACACATTCTTGGACATGCTATTGAATGTCGTATTTATGCAGAAGACCCGGAAAATAATTTTCTCCCAATAACCGGAACAGTTGAATATCACCGGTTACCTTCGGGTCCCAACATTCGTGTTGACAGGGGGATCGAAACCGGTTCGGAAATATCCCGTTTTTATGACCCGCTCCTTTCGAAAATATCGGTAATGGAAAAACAGAGGTATGCGGCTATTAAGAGGATGGATATCGCATTAAGCGATTACCTCATTGCGGGAATAAAAACTAATATTACCTTCCTCAAACGAATTCTTAAAAATGATAAATTCATCAGCGGGGAATACACAATTGACCTTATTGAAGAAGATTTTTCAGGAGTCAGGGAGATATGTCAGAATGAAGATTTGGAGAACGCGGCTGCTATCTTTTCAGCCTATTTAAAACTACTGCCGCAAAATAATAAGCATGTAAAAGTAGTTTCAACTTCCAATAAATGGACGGAACTCCGGTATGAATGAAGTTTACGTATCCATTAATGGGAAAGAAAAAGTTGTACAATTCATCAACGGTAACAAAGTACTGGTTGAGGGAAAAGAATTTCAGTTCGATCTTTCAAAAGACAATGAATATCATTATTTTCTTCGGCTTGATAAAAAAACATTT
>Ga0100388_10003450_pt1 | contig 13434 bp, 13 predicted proteins | sample CryGeymeta201512_FD_81536 | JGI IMG/M metagenome (GOLD analysis project Ga0100388, IMG submission 81536) | Groundwater microbial communities from Crystal Geyser aquifers in Utah, USA - Crystal Geyser metaG 2015-12 | ecosystem: Environmental > Aquatic > Deep subsurface > Groundwater | place... | reverse complement strand
TTTTTATTTTTTATATTTATAAAATTTATTTTTGTTTTAAATATCAAACAGGTGAAAATAACTCTTTTATTAATTGGAAAAACTGAATATCCATATCTTGCGGAAGGTTATAAATTATATGAATCGCGTTTGAAACATTATATTTTGTTTGAAACTATATATATACCAACAATAAAAAACAGCAAGAATCTATCTACAGCTCAACAAAATGACAAAGAAGCTGAAATGTTAATTAAATATTTTGGAGGAAAAGATTTAATTATTTTACTTGACGAAAAGGGAAGTGAGTATTCTTCTGTGGATTTTTCTTCATTCATACAGAAAAACATGAATAAAGGATATAAAAACATTATGTTTGTTGTTGGTGGACCATTTGGTTTTTCGGAAATGATTTACAAACTAAATTTACCTAAATTATCGCTTTCAAAAATGACTTTTTCGCACCAAATGATACGGTTAATATTTATTGAGCAACTTTATAGGGCTATGACCATCATTAAAAACGAACCTTATCATCATCAATAAAGGTCAATTTATGGATGAAGATTATTAGACAAGCATTCATAACAAACAAAAGACCCAATGCTCTTAAAACAATGGGTCTTTTTTTATGAATTATTAAAGTTTACTTCTATTGAAGTGTAAATTTAATAGGTAGATTAAATTGAACCCTCACGCTTTTACCTGATTGTTTTCCAGGATTCCATTTAGGCATCATCTTAACAACCCTAACAGCTTCTTCATCGCATCCGCCGCCAATACCTCTAAGCACTTTCACATCAGTAATAGAGCCATCAGTTTCTACAACAAAAGTAATATAAACAGTTCCTTGGATATTGCTTTCTTTAGCCATAACAGGGTAAACAATGTTACCAACTACAAATGAATTGTAATCTCCACCAGGATATGAAGGCATTTCCTCTACAATAATAAAAGGAGCTGGTTTTACTTCCACTATCACCACTTCGTCTTTTTCTTCAACAACGGTTAACTCTTCTTCTACAGGAACAACATTTTCATTTTTATTGCTCAAATCATCTTGATTTAAAGAACCAGTATCTTCAATAGAATCATTAACAACCACAGGAGCAGTAAATTTAACTCTCTGTTCTATTGCTTCGGGTGGTGGTGGTGGTGGTGGTGGTGGTGGTGCATCTTCTTTTTTTGGAGCAGAACCTAAATCTACAACCACATCTTTATCAACATTTACAGTTCTTGTTTTGTTTAAATATCCTGCAATTAAAGGAGCACCAACACCAATTAAAAGAAGAGTAATAGAAATTGCCAAAGCCAAAGTCATGTGTTTTTTATAAATATGTCTTAATTTATAAGCACCATATTCTTTGAACCTTTTTTCAAAAACTATTTCATCAAAATCTTCGGTAAATTCTTTTTTAGATGACATGTTTTATGTTTTTAATATAATAATATTTTATCTAAATGATTATTAGGGAGCAGTTTTAATTATTTCTAATTCTTTAGGAGACATATCAACGATTGCATAACTCCCAATATTGCAAATAGCCATTTCATCTACAATATCAACAATATTTCTGTATTTTGCACCATCTCCTGCCTTAATTAGGATAATAGGTCCTTTTTTATCTCCCTTTTTTATTTCTTTTATTTTATTGTTAACTGTAGAATCAGCCATTACTAAAACGCCTTTTTTAACCTTATCTTTTAATTCCTCAATTTGGGTAAAAACATCTTTGTTTTTTTCTAAGAGTATTTTACGTAAGCCATCTTTGGAATAATTTGTTTTAGTAACAGGAGTTACAGGACCTGTTTTGCTGTCTAAACTGCCAGTGTACCAATAAAGTTTATTATCTCCAGAAATTAAAATATTTATTGTACGAAACTCAGGTATTTTAATTTGACTTTTCGCTGTATCGTTTTTATCTGGGGGTTCAGGCATAGTGATAACCATCACTTTAGGTTTGCTAAAGGCAGTAGTGAGCATAAAAAAAGTAATCAACAAGCACATTAAATCCACCATAGGAGTCATATCTATGTGTGTAGATTGTTTTTTTGCTTTTGTTTTGCTACCTTTTTTTCCGCTTTCTTCTTGAATTATTTCGCCCATATTTTTATTTTTATATGTTACAAAAGTGTATTATTTAATATCATTCAATGAGACCTCTTCTTTTTGAAGGTTGGTAACCAGATTGAATTTATTCACCTTGTTCTCTTGCAAAATGTCAATTACTTTTTTAACAATTTTGTAATCAGCACTAGCAGCTCCTTTAATAGCTACTTCAGAATCGACATTTTTCACACGTGAAACATTAATCCAATACCACAATTCAGATGGTCTTCCTTCGGCTGAGTCAGTAGGTATTCCATTTTTTTGCAATCTTTCTTTTTCTTTTGGGTCGTCAGAATTTAACCATTTACTCATATCTTTAATTGGCAATCCAAAAGATGAAAGCGTTGCAAATTTATTAACTTGTTTTTCTGAAAATTTCAAATTGTAATTTTCAGCCATCTTCAAAAGAATATCTTTTCTATAATGCTTACTGGAGTCTTTTCCATTATCAATATTGAAATATACATGCCCAATACTATCAATAAAAATGGTCATAATATTTTTATCGGGAGCTTGTTTATCAGAAACAGAATTAGGAGTATCAATGATTGCAGCTTCTTGAGGTCTGAATGAAGTAGTTAACATAAAGAAAGTTAGCAAAAGCGCAAACAAATCCACCATGGGTGTCATGTCTACGTGCGGTGTTTTAACCGGCATTTTAATCTTTGGCATACTTCAATTTTATTTAAAATTTATAAATATCAATTACTTAAAGTGTTATAATTATTTAGCTTGAGAAGCAAATGTTTGAACAACGGTGAAACCAGCTTCATCAATTTTAAATGTCAACGCATCAATTTTAGATGAGAAGAAATTATAGAAAATAATTGCTAAAGTAGAAGAGCTGATACCAAAAGCTGTGTTAATAAGTGCTTCAGAAATACCAGTTGCCAAAGCTAATGCGTCTGGAGAACCAGCTTGAGCCAAAGCCGCGAAAGCTCTAATCATACCAAGTACAGTTCCAATAAGACCTATAAGTACAGAAATAGAAGCTAAGGTAGAAAGAATAACTAAGTTTTTAGATAACATAGGTAATTCTAAAGCGGTAGATTCTTCTAATTCTTTTTGTAAAGCTAATACTTTTTGATCTTTAACTATTGTTTGGTCGTTTAACAATTCTTTGTATTTACCAAGACCAGCTCTCATAACATTTGCTAAAGAACCTCTTTGTTTATCACAAGTTTGAATTGCTTCGTCAAGTTGATTAGCTGCAAGATAGCCTCTAAGTGTTTTTAAAAATACATTTAATCTGCCTTTGCCTTTAGCTCTAGAAATAGTAATAAACCTTTCGATAGAAACTATAATAACAACAAGAAGGCAAGTCATTAAAAGAGGAACTATCATACCTCCTTTATAAATCATAGCTAAGTAATTACCTGGCATAGGAAGACCTTTAGGGTTTCCTCCTTCAAAGTTAATAGGATTACCCATTACGTAGAAATATACGATAATAGATACTACTAATGCTATCAAAATAGCCATTGATGCGAATCCTGATCTTAACACATCTTTTAATGATTGACCGTTTTTACTCATTTTTTTTAATTTTTTAAATTACTATTGATTAATTTAATTGATTTTGAAAATTTATTTTAAGTGATGCAAATATATAAAATATTTTGTATCCTAATTGTTTTTTTCATTTTTATTTCACTTCTTTAAAGTATTATTGTTAAAAGGTAATGAATAACTATTAGTTATATGTTTTTTTAAGACAGATATATTTGATTATTTTTTTAAAGAGAAAATTTTGTAAGTTTGAATTTTAAAATAGATGTAATTTATGAAAGTAGAAATGCCAATAATACTTATTTCGATTGAAAACGATGGTTTTCACTTAATGATAAAAGCAAAAATAAATGGCAGCAAAGTTAATTTGCTTATAGATACTGGTGCTTCGAGAACTGTATTTGATATTAATAGGATGAAAAACATCATAAATTTTGATAAGTCAGAGAAAAACGAGCGAATGTCAGCAGGTTTAGGCACAAATACAATGGAAAGTCAAATAGCAATGATTGATAAGCTGGAGTTTTCGAAAATTAAAATTAAAAAATATCCATCAGTATTTATTGATATGTCGCACGTAAATGAAATGTACGAAAGTATTAAATTACCTTTAATTGATGGATTTCTCGGAAGCGATTTGCTCTTAAAGATGAAAGCGGTAATTAATTATAAAAAGAAATCACTTACACTGATTATTTAATGGACTATGGAGAATTTTTTATTTACTGTAATAACTTTATTTCTATGTTTATTGTAAGTAATTATATTAACAATATATATTCCATTAGGGAATTTTAAAACATCTATATTCATACTGCTATTATTTAAGGCGTTCCTTAAAACAATCTTCCCTAAACTATTATAAATAATATATTCTATGCTTTTATCATTTAATTCGTTTTCAACTTTAAGGGTTATTGAATTATTTGCAGGATTGGGGAATATAAGTACATTTACTAAATCGGTATTGTTAAAAACATCGATATCATTATATGGGAGTGGAATTGAACCTTTATAATAAGCTAATCCACCAGAATAATTTCCTACAATCATATCTAAATACCCATCATTATCAAGGTCGCTAACAGCAACGCCAGTTCTTGCTCCTTCATATATATACAAAAGATGCGCATCTTCTTGTTTAAATATGCCAGTTAAATTATTATCAATATTCTTATAATAATGTAGATAACCTTGCTCTGAACCAACAAAAAGTTTGTATTTTCCAACAGTATCTTCAAAAAAACAAGGGGCGCTATAGCCAAAATTAGAAGTATAATGATCGCAAACATCCACACTGCCCAAACTGTCAGTAATAAATGTAAAAACAGGATTTGATAAAGTACCGGTATTTCTATAATAATTTATGTTTCCTTTTTGAGAACCCTTTTCACCAATTGCTAAATCGAGCAAATTATCTCTGTTTAAGTCAATTAATTGAGGCGTGCTAAAATCTCCTACATCAATATTTTGATAATTGAGTTGTTGTAATACAAAATTAGGTGTATTCCCAATATTTGCAGTATTTTTAAATAGTAACAATTTCCCATCTTTATTACCCAAAATCATTTCAGCTTTTCCATCGCCGTCAATATCACCAAAAGTAGGATACACATTCAATAAATCTAATACAGCTATATTGGCAAAATCAGTTGTAAGTAATTTGAACTGCGGAGAAGTAGAATTACCAATGTTTTTAAATAATGCGATTTTAGATTTATACTTTGTAATAAGAAATCCATAAGAATAATAGGAAGTATCTCTATATCCATAATTGCCTACAAATAAGTCGACAAGTCCATCACCATCATAATCATATAAAACAGGGTAAGCACAGGTGCCCACATCTATCATTTCTTTCTGTAAGAAATCAGGCATCTGATAATTGAATATTGGCGATGTATTAGTTCCTGAATTTGTATATAACCAATTGCTGTATTTATTTTCATCAACTAAGATGTTGCCATCAAAAGGAGAAACAAGCAAATCTTTTTTATTATCGTTGTTTATATCTATATAAGCAGCAGCTGGAAATGAGAATAAGTTTATCGGATTGGTATTGGAAGGAAACAAAGTGTCTTGACTTATCATAAAGGCATTATTAATATCTCCACCATTAATTAGCGAAATTAGGTTTGGAAAATCAACATCACCTAAAATTAAATCTTTGTCTCCATCGCTATCCACATCAATAGCCAATAAAGTAGAGCCCGTATGCTTGGGGTCATCACGTTCTATAAGATTATCAATAATACTTTCCGATTTATAAGGACATGTGATATTGAGTGTGAGCTGATTGCTGCCTTCATTCTCAGAAAATTTTCCCCAACAATAATCGGACAATTGATATTTAAGACTATCGCAATTGCCATAAAGTTCTTTAGTTAAATTTTTATGATATTCTACATAAGAACCCAGTCCAAAGAAAGTTAAAATATCTAAATCTCCATCGTTATCAATATCAGAAATAGCAGGATAATCAACAGAAGTAACTAAAATATTGGTATAAACAGTTCCTTGTAGGGAATTTAATAAAGGAGAAACCAATTTAAATTTTAAACCATCTGTTAAATTAGAGATATTTTCATAAACAGCCATCCCACCATTTGTATATTTAAATATATCGGTTTTGCCATCGCAATTGTAGTCCTCTAATTGAATCCAATCGTGAATATAAGGAAATTTTGGGGCAAATTCTGGAGCAAAAGAATAACTGATCACATTGGGAATTCCATTATTTATAAAGGTAAGCAAACGATTACCATTTCTATCAAAAACAATTAAATCTTTAATTCCATCTAAATTCAAATCAATTGCACCGTATTGACAAGAATTTAAGCCACCAACCCAAGCTTTATTTAATGAAGCACCCAAACTATCAATAACAGGAGCATTTAAACTCTTTGTAAAGCCAAAATCATTATAAATTACTTGTGCTTTAGAAAAAAACCCGAAAAGTAAAAGAAAAAGAAAATAAATTTTTTTCATAAATATTTGCATAGCTAATAAATAAATACAAAAATAAGTGATTAATATTTTATTTCCTAATCAGGCGTTTGTATAAAAGGGAGGTGAGCAAGCAAAGCGTAAAAAACAATATCAACTTGAAAGAATCGAATAAAACGCTAAAAGTATTGCCTTCTCTTATAAATACTTCATAAAACCCATTTAAACCCCAATTGAGAGGCGATATAATGCTAATGCTACGCATAAAAGGTGGCATAGCAAAGACAGGAACCCAGACTCCACCAATTGCAGCAAGAATCATAACAGAAATTGAGCCAAAAGTTGCAGCTTGTTGGTGGGTGGTTGATAATGTTCCAATAAGAACGCCATAACCAATTGCTGCTAAAGAAGAAGAAAGCGCAATAATAAAAATAGCAAAAAAGTTTACCCCTATTTTAAGTGCAGGCAAGCCGAGTGTTGGGAAAAAATAAACCCCCATTAACAGCATTAACAATAACTGCAATAAACAAACTAAAATGTAAATTAATATTTTACTAGTAATAAAAGTGCTATAAGAACAAGGCATAGTAAGCAAACGATTGACACTGCCTTCTTCTCTTTCTTTAATCATATTTCCAGCCAAAGAAATGACAATAAAAAACATGGCAAACATAGTCCAAGCAGGCACATTGTGTTGAACAGAATTTGGGATAATGCGACTGTTCTCTTTTAGCGCATACTCCTCTTTGAAAGTGATACTGTTTTTGGAACTTAAACAAACTTTATTGAAAGGCAGCCTTTGATTTATTTCTTTTGTAATTTCAGCAATAATTATTTCATTTTCAATTTTTGAAGTAAACTCTCTAAGTGTACTAAAAATGGTTGTTTTAAATGAATTTTTTGTGATAGGGTCAATATAAACAGATATTTGAGATGTATCAATTCTATTGGTTGTATCGGCAGGAAGACCAGAAAAGGCTCTTGAAATATTTCTTTTGCTATTTTTTTTTAACTTTTTGGTTACCTCTGCAGGAATAATTATTCCTATTTGATAAATGCCAGAGGCGACAGCATCTTTTAATGTTGCCTCTGTTGGTTTTATGTGGTTAATCTCTTTGGAGATGGTAAATATATTAGACTTTTCAAGCTCTCTTTCAATGGTTAATCCAAGAGAATCATTATCATTATCTAAAATTAATAAAGAGATTCCACTTTCATTAATTGATTTAAACGTATTGTCTTGAATAGACGTCATTATAAACACAAGAACCAAGGGCATTAAAAACAGCAAAGCAATGCCTGCCCTATCTCTGATAAGTAATAAAACGTCTTTATATAGTAAAGCAAATAGTTTTTGCATCTAATCTCTAAGTTTTTTCCCAGTTAGTTTAAGATACACGTCCTCCAAATTAAAGAAAGCAGGATCACTTTTAATAAGTTCAGAAGGGATACCTTCGGCAATAATTTTACCTTCATCAATAAAGGCAATACGAGTACAAATCTTTTGCACTTCTTCCATTAGGTGTGATGTATAAATAATTGTAGTTCCTAATTTATTTATTTCCCTAAGATTATCTAGAATTACTTTCTTTGATTGTACGTCAATTCCAACAGTTGGTTCATCTAAAAATAAGATTTTCGGATTATGAATTATTCCAGCAATAAGGTTCATTCTTCGTTTCATTCCACCAGAAAAATAAGATATTCTACGGTCTTTGCTTTTTTCTAAACCAAACATCGTAAGCAATTCATAGATTCTATTTGATAAATCTTTCCCTTTTAGCCCATAAATTTTCCCAAGAATAATAAGGTTTTCCATTGCTGTTAGACTAGGGTAAAGAGCAATATCCTGAGGAACAACTCCTATTAGTTCTTTAATTTTATAATTATTTTTTCCTAAAATTAAATTATGAATAGTAACTTGTCCATTTGTTGGTGTCAATAAGCCGCATAAAATATTTATAATAGTTGATTTCCCAGCACCATTAGGTCCTAATAATCCGAAAACTTCACCCTGTTTGATGTTAAAAGAAATATCATCTACAGCAGGTTTGTCGGAACCCTTGTAAAACTTAGTAAGGCAGGAGATTGTTATAATATTTTGATCGTTCAAAGGCTAATTTTCTTTAATTTTTTAAAAATCTCTTCTTCTTGATTAGCAATAATCATAAGCAATTCAGAGAGTTGCTCATAAGTAGCTGTTTCAGTTCCTCGTTTTTTAAAAGTTCTAGCTGCTAAGTATGCAAACTCTCTCCACTTGTCACCAACAATAGTCATTTCTTTAGATACTTCTAAAAGCCAAGGTTGCTCTAACACGCCAGCAGCTTCTTGCAAAAAAGCGGCATAAATAAAACGAAATCCAGCACCACCCGTACCAATTTCTTCGAGCATTCGAATAACCTGACCAAGGTATAGCGCGGCTTTTTTTTCGCCAAGTTTTTCGGGCCAACGTTTAAGTCTTTTTGCCATAAATCTAATTCCTTTTACACCGAACATTGGTATCGGAATCGTTAGCATGTCTTTGCTTGCTTGTTTAATTCCTTTAACTATTGCTCCTTTTAAATCAATTTTTTCGGGAACTTCAGAAATATAATACATTCTTCCTTTGGGTGGATAAGTTCCTTTGGCAAATCTAACTTTTGCTAACTCATCATAGGTGAGAGTTTCTACATTCTCCATCACTGGGTCGCTAATAAAATAAGTGTTGTTTTCTTTGCCAAAAACCACCAAATTATGAGCATTAAAATGGAAACGAAATTCTTGCGGAAAATAAGATAAATAAAAAACGCCCACCAACATGCCAACAGGAATACCTTTTTCTAAAAGCAAATCCATTTCATTCATTGCTTGTTGAGGATTGCTGTATTTAAAACGTTTTGTTTTTATGCCAAGTCTGCGGGTTACTCTTTTAAATATAAAACCAGGTAGCGGTCTAAAAGAAGTTACAGGAATAAAATTCAATTTGATGAAAGGCATGTGCGAAAAAAACAAACCAGCACCTATCCCAAAAACCATTGGTTCGCTGAGAGGAATGTTATAAAAATGAAGTAAATTAGAGGTTACCCCATTTTCACAATGCGCTGCTTGCTTATGTTGTAAATTAATCTTCATTCTTAGTTTATGTATTATTCCTCATTGAAGGGTTTGCTGATTTTAACTGATTCAATATTCAATAAATCTTGAATAGAAAGATTAAATATTTTAGCATATTGCTCAATTAATGAGGGTTTCAATTTAAAAAAAACATTGGGGTTAAGGTGTTTTCTGATTTTTCTTTTAGGGATACCGGTGTATTGTGATAATAGCTTAACATCCATCATGTTTTTTTCCATATAATAAGCAAGAGGGCTAAGTTTTCCTTCTATCACGGCTTGTTTTGTGTTTTCAACTTGCTCATCAACAAGTTGTAACGCCAATTTCATAGCTTCGTTTTTTGGATTCCAGCCAATACTTAATACTTGCTTGTAATTTCCATCTTCATCTATAGCATAACATAAGTCCCTAACCTTCCCTTCTTGTAAAAAGCCATCATCATCTTGGGGAACATCTTTAATTTTCATAATTAACAAACAGTTAATAAGGAATAGGCATAGGAAAACCTTGCACTTTCGGGTACCATCAATAATATTTTATCACCTTTTTTTAATTTTCCTGAATATAATAGTTCTTCTAACATTAAGTAAGCAGAAGCAGCACCCACATTACCAACTTTTGTGAGGTTAGTAAACCATTTTTCTTCTGGTATTGGTATTTTTGCTTCAGTTAATGCGTCAAATATCTTTTTTTTAAAAAACATGGACGATAGATGAGGAAGGAAATAATTAATATCATTAATATTTAACTTTCTTTTATTTAAAATCTCCTTTAGATAAAGACAACCAAAATTAACAATATTTTCGCTAAGCAGTTTAACATCTTGTTTCAATGAGAAAATAGATTTATTTAACCATTGTTGCGATTCAAATTCGCTCCAACCAGACAAAGATGCATCTTTTTGTTTTTCTGCTCCTGCATACATACAGGTTTCTAATTCATTTGCATAAGAAGTAATATCAAGCCATTCTATTTTTAATGACATGTGAGAAGAAGGCGTATTTTGTAAAAGCGCAGCACCGGCACCATCAGAAAGCATCCAACGAATAAAATCTTTTTCAAATGCTAAATAAGGGTTTTCGTGAAGCAAATGGAGGTTTTCTGTTTCTCTTTCGAAGTTTTTAGCCAATAACCAACGTGATATTCTTTCAGAACCTGTGCAAACAGCATTATTGCTGTTTCCTGCTAAAACAGATAAATATCCAAATTTAAGTGCTTGAATTCCCGAACAACATGCTCCTGAAAAAGAAGCCAATTCGATACTTTCACCTTTAATTGCTCCATGAACCATAGCTGCGTGAGAAGGTAAAAGTTGGTCTGGAGATGTAGTGCCACAAGAAAGCAATTGAATATTTTTTTTAGTGAAATTCTTATCTAACAAAACAAGTACAGCTAATGAAGTGAGGTCAGTATTAGAATGAGTAGTTTTTCCGTTTTCATCTAAAGCGTAATAGCGAGATAAAATTCCATTGTTTTTGAGTACGATTCGTCGAGCTAAGGATGGCTTATTGTCAATAATACCAAGGTATTTCTCCATTAAATCATTTGAAATAGCTTTATTTGGTAAATATTTTGATAGCTTTGTTATAAATACTTCTTTATTCATCTATTCTTTATAGAATTTTCACTTTTAAAACAACTCTTTCCTTTCCTCTGCAAAAGTAAAAAAAAATAAGTTAAGCGGTTAAACTAAACCATAAAAAACCCCTTCAATAGATGTATATAGTTGATTACGAAAAAAATAGATAAAATAGTGTTTCCTACAAGATATTAAGTAATTGCTCTTTAACTTTTTCGAGTTCATCTTTCATTTGAACCACAATTTTTTGAATAGACACGTCATTTGCCTTAGAACCAATGGTATTTATTTCTCTACCTATTTCCTGTGTAATAAACCCTAATTTTTTACCATTGGAATCTTTGTCAGATATGGTTTCTGCAAAATATTCACAATGTTTTTTGAGACGAACCTTTTCTTCAGTAATGTCGATTTTTTCTAAATAATAAATCAATTCTTGTTCAAAGCGATTTCTATCAATTGTTTCTTTGCTAAATAAGTCGGATAAGTTTTTGTTTATACGGGTTTTTATTGTATTAATTCTTTCAACTTCATATTTATCAATAGATGCAAGAAGTTTGCTAATTAAATAAATGCGGCTATTAATGTCTTTTTCTAAAATTTCTCCTTCTTGAATGCGAAATATGTTTAATTTTTCAATAGTTTCTTTAATCGCTGCAAGAACAAAATTCCATTCATCTTCTTCTACATCTTTATTTTCGGTGCTAAACACATCGGGCATTCTAAGTATTAAAGAAATAATATCGGAGGGCACTGGCTGATTCAAGTCCTTAGCAAGGAGTTCAATGTCTTCAAAATATTTATGAACCAACACTTTGTTTACTGAGTTATTGTTTGAGCCATTAGTATTTTCTACTGTTAAAAAAAAATCTATCTTCCCTCTTTCGAGCATTTTAGCAAGTTCTGAACGTATTTCAGCTTCTTTGGCTTTGTATTTTCCAGAAATTCGAAGGTTTAGTTCCGTTTGTTTGCAATTTAATGACTTTATTTCAATTGTAATTTTATTTCCAGCAAGTTCTATGGAGGACTTTCCAAAACCTGTCATTGATTTTATCATATTTAAATAATTTAACGTTAGTAGTTTGTAAGAATTTATTCATTTACTTTTAAAAATAAGGATTGTGCCCTTTTTCGGAACCTATGGTTGTTTCGGGTCCATGACCACAATAAACTTTTGTGTTGTCGGGCAAAACAAATAGTTTGTTTTTTATATTATTAATTAATAATTCATGGTTTCCTGTAGGAAGGTCTGTTCTGCCAATGCTGCCATTAAAAAGTACATCGCCAACTACTACAAATCCCTCTTCAGAATAGAAAGCAAGGCTTCCATCTGCATGACCAGGTAAATATAATGCTTTTACTGAAGAATTACCAAACCTTATTACTTGATTTTCCTCAATAAATACGGTAGGTTTAGGTATGTCCTCAAGAGTTATTCCGAACATCATTCCATAACTCTTCATATTGTTCAACAATGGCAAACCATCTTTATGAATTTCCGTTGTAAGTTTGTATTTTTCTAATACAAAAGCATTTCCTAGTATATGGTCTATATGACAATGCGTGTTTAGAAGCCTAACAGGTTTTAACTTATTATCTTCAATGTAATCATAAAATATTTTTTTTTCGAAATCCTCATAACAAGCGGAGTCAATGATGATGCATTCTTTTGTTTCGTCCGATAAAACGTAAGTGTTTACTTCAAAAGAATTGAAAGTAAAATTTTTAATTGAAATCATAAATTATTAAGAATCAAAAGAAAATGTGTGAAACTAAAGTTTTAAATCTTTAAAGATTGATAAGTCATAAGAAATGCTCAAGATTTTCATAAGTTCACCATCTTTGTCTTTTATAGGAATGTATGAAATAAATAAAGTGATTTCCCTGCCATCTTTTGTTTTTGACTTAATGGCTGTTTGAGAAGTCTGTCCAGCACAAATACCGTTCCACCTTGATTCAAATTGCCCAAGAAAATCATCAGAAACAAAAGAACGAATGTTTTTACCATTTAATTCTTCGAAGGTATAGCCCATTAATTCGAGATATTTTTTATTGGCAGCAATAATATTTCCTTCAGGGCTGAATTCTACTTTATTGTAAGTTTTATCAATCGCATCGTAGAAATCTTTCATATCCATTTCTTTTCTTGCCATTTCCTCTTGAGTGGCATGAAGTTCTTCGAGGTTTTGCCTCATTTCTTCCTCTTGTGCTTTCATTT
>Ga0100388_10003448_pt1 | contig 13438 bp, 15 predicted proteins | sample CryGeymeta201512_FD_81536 | JGI IMG/M metagenome (GOLD analysis project Ga0100388, IMG submission 81536) | Groundwater microbial communities from Crystal Geyser aquifers in Utah, USA - Crystal Geyser metaG 2015-12 | ecosystem: Environmental > Aquatic > Deep subsurface > Groundwater | place... | reverse complement strand
CGTGGTCGCCCGGGTTGAGGCCGCAGGCCGAAACCCGGGGCTGCGTCGATGCCTTGGATGATTCCGGTGGCCCCGGGTTACGCGTAAACGCTAACCCGGGCCACAAAATCTCGCGGTCGTGGTCGCCCGGGTTGAGGCCGCAGGCCGGGACGCACCCAGCGCGGCACACGCAACGCGTACAATCGGCCACTGCGCCGCAGCCATCGCTACACCCGGAGCCCCGATCACGTGCGCCTGCATCATTTCCACGGCGGCCTGTCGCTGCCCCAACACAAAGCCGACAGTGCGGAGCAGCCGATCGCGCACTGTCCGCTGCCCGCCGAACTGAACGTGCCGCTGCTCCAGCACAGCGGGCTGAGCGCGCAGCCCGCCGTCGCCATTGGCGAGCAGGTGCTGGCGGGGCAACTGCTCGGCACCGCCGACAGCGGTCGCAGCGCCCACGTGCATTCACCCGCCAGCGGCACGGTGCTGGCCATCGCCGATGGTCCACTGGCTTATCCGACCGGGCTCAGCGCGCCGCATGTGCGCATCGCCGTGGATAGCCCGCAGCGTGCGGTTACCCCGCTGCCGGTGCTTGATTGGCCGCACGCCGACGCCGCACAACTCATCGCGCGTGCGCATGCCTGCGGCATCGTCGGCATGGGCGGCGCCGGATTTCCCAGCGCGCAAAAGTTGCTGGTGGCGCGCGATACCGTGATCCTGAACGGTGCCGAATGCGAACCGTACATCGCCTGCGATGATCGCCTGATGCGTGACTACGCAAACGAGGTGGTGATGGGTGGGCGGGTGATGCGTCGCGCAACCGGCGCCGGGCGCGTGCTGTTGGCGCTGGAAACCGCGATGCCCGAGGCGCTGGCGGCGTGCGCACAAGCGATCGCGGAGTGCGGCGACGGCGAAATCGAACTGATCGCGGTACCCACGATTTACCCGGCTGGCGGCGAACGCCAGTTGATCCGGGTGTTGACCGGCAACGAGGTACCCCGCGGCGGCCTGCCGCGCGATATCGGGGTGGTGGTGCACAACGTCGCCACCGCACGCGCGCTGTGGCGTGCGGTGGCGCATGGCGAGGCCTGCACGCGGCGTATCGTCAGCGTCACCGGCCCCGGTGTGCAGCGTGCCGGCAATTGGGATGTCGCCGTCGGCACGCCGATTTCGCACCTGATTGCGCAAGCGGGCGGCTACACACAAGCCGCGGCGCGCCTGATCATCGGCGGCCCGATGATGGGCGTTGCCGTGGCCAACGACGACTACCCGATCAGCAAGATCAGCAATTGCATTCTGGTGCTGGCCGATGGCCAGTTGCGTGACCCCACGCGTGAGTTGCCCTGCATCCGCTGCGGCGACTGCGCGCGCGTTTGCCCGGCATATCTGCTGCCGCAACTGCTGCTCGGCGAGGTGCGCGGCGAACAATGGCCGCGCGCGCAACAGCAAGGCATTTTCGACTGCATCGAATGCGGCTGCTGCGACCTGGTTTGCCCCAGCCAGATCCCATTGACCCAGCATTTTCGCTACGGCAAGAGCGAACTGCGCGTGCGCGAACGCGAGGCCGAACGCGCCGATGCCGCCCGCCTTCGCCATCAACAACGCCAGCAACGTCTGACCGAACAGCAACGCGAGCGCGAACAGCGGCACACGACGCAGCAAGACGCGCTGACCAGCAACGCTGCCGTCGACGCCGCGATTGCCCGCGCCAAGGCGCGCCGTGAGGCACGAGGCACGGATTTACCATGAGCGCAACCATGAGGCAATTCATTACCGCACCGGCGCCGCATCTGCCAGCGCACAACTCGGTGCAGCGCGTGATGGCGCTGGTGCTGCTGGCGCTGGTGCCCGGTATCACCGCCCATGTCTGGTTCTTCGGCCCCGGGGTGTTGCTGCAGATTGCGCTGGCAAGTGCGTTTGCATTGCTTCTGGAAGCTGTCATGTTGCGCCTGCGCGAACGCCCGCTGCGGCCATTCCTGAGCGATCTGAGCGCGCCGCTGACGGCGGTACTGTTCGCGCTGAGCGTGCCGCCGCTGGCGCCGTGGTGGCTGGCAGCGGTGGGCATGATCGCGGCGATCGTGTTTGCCAAGCATTTGTATGGCGGCCTTGGCTTCAATCTGTTCAATCCGGCAATGGTCGGTGTGGCCGTGGTGTTGATCGGTTTTCCTCTGGAGATGACCCGCTGGCTGGCCCCGGCTGGCCTTGGCATCGCGACACCGGGCCTGGCCGACAGCGTGCTGACGGTGTTCAACGGCAGCCTTCCGGCAACCTGGCAGTGGGATGCGCTGGCACAGCCGACACCGCTGGACAGCATCCGCCGCCTGGCCAACGCCGGGCGCACCCTGTCCGAGATTCGCGGCAACCCGATGTTTGGTGATTTCGGCGGCCATGGCTGGGAGTGGATTGCCAATTTCTATGCGCTGGGTGGGCTGTTTTTGCTGTACAAACGGATCATCCCGTGGCAAGTGCCGGTGGCGATGCTCGGCACCGTTATCGTGCTGACCGTGCCGTTCTGGATGAGCGACCCAGACGTACACCCGTTCCCGTTGCAACACATCTTTTCTGGCGCAATGGTGCTCGGTGCGTTCTTTATCGCCACCGACCCGGTGTCCGGCTGTACCACGCCGCGCGGCCGCTGGCTGTTTGGTATCGGTTGTGGCCTGTTGACGCTGGTGCTGCGGCGCTGGAGCAGCTTTCCGGATGGCCTGGCATTTGCCGTGTTGCTGATGAACTGCGTGGCGCCGTGGCTGGACATGCATTCGCGGCCGCGCATTTATGGCGAGGCACGGCACGGATGACGCTGCGGCAAACCCTTTCCGGCGCCGGCCTGCTGGCGCTCACCGCGCTGTTCGCAGCGACCCTGCTGGCCGGCGTGTATGCGCTTACCCGCCAGGCGATCAGCGATGCCGAGCAGCAGGCGCGTTTGCAGGCACTGGCACTGGTGCTGCCGCCGGATCGCTACGACAACGATCCGCTCGCTGACCAGATTACGGTGCTCGCACCCGGCTGGCTTGGCAGTGATGCGCCGATGACGGTGTGGCGCGCGCGCCGCGCCGGCGAGCCGACGATGCTGGCGATCGAGGCGGTGGCAGCGGATGGTTATGCCGGGTCGATCGAACTGCTGATCAGCGTTGATACATCGGGCCATATCGGTGCCGTGCGCGTTACCCGCCACAGTGAAACCCCAGGCCTCGGCGACGCCATCGAAATGCGGCGCAGCGACTGGATCAGTCGCTTCGCTGGGAAAGGGCTCCAACAACCGCCGCCAGCACGCTGGAAGGTGCGCAAGGACGGCGGCGACTTCGATCAATTTGCCGGTGCCACGATCACCCCGCGCGCAGTCGTTGCCGCGACCCGGCGCGTGCTGCAATTGCTTGAGCGCCGTGGCGCCGCGCTTTATGCTGAACCGGCCGGCGCCGCGTTGCGATTCACCGATGCCCCCGAAGCGCCAACACCGTGAGTCGATCATTGCGATGAGCAATCCAAGCGCCAAATCGATCCTCGAATACGGCCTGGTTTCCGGCAACACCGGGCTGGTGCAGTTGCTTGGCCTGTGCCCGTTGCTGGCGGTGAGCAACAATGCGGTCAATGCCCTCGGCCTCGGGCTGGCTTCACTGCTGGCGCTGACGCTCACCAACACCGTGGTCGCCGGCCTGCGCCGCCTGAGCCGACGCGATGTGCGCATCCCGGCATTCGTCACCATCATCGCCGCAGTGGTGACCGCCATCGAACTGTCGCTGCGCGCCTGGCTGCCCGAGCTGTATCAGGTGCTGGGTCTGTTCGTGCCATTGATCGTCACCAACTGCGCCATCATGGGCCGCGCCGAGGCGTTCGCTGCACGCCACGACCCGGCACGCGCGGCACTCGACGGCTTTGCCTTTGGCCTCGGTTTTTTGTGGGTGCTGTTGCTGATCGGCATGGTGCGTGAGTTGGTCGGCACCGGCGCCGTGTTCGCCGGCAGCGACAGCATGCTGGGCTTGCCGTGGCTGCACGTCACCGTGCTCGCGGGTTATCACGGCTTTCTGCCGGCAATTCTGCCGCCCGGCGCATTCATCGTGCTGGCGCTGCTGATTGCGCTGCGCAATCGCCGCCAGCGGCGTAGCACCAGCGTTGCCACGCCGGCGTCAGCCACTGCGGTCGCTGCCACAACATGACCCTCGCGCAGCGCAATGCCCTGTTTGCCCGCCTGGCCGAGATCAACCCCACGCCGCGCACCGAACTGGAATACCGCACGCCATTCGAGCTGCTGATCGCGGTGATGCTGTCGGCGCAAGCCACTGATGTCAGCGTCAACAAGGCCACCCGCCGGCTGTACCCGGTCGCCAACACGCCAGCGGCGATCCTCGCTTTGGGCGAGGCCGGGCTGAAGCCGTACATTGCCCACATCGGCCTGTTCAACGCCAAGGCACGGCACGTGATTGCCGCCTGCCAGCAGTTGCTCGCGCACCATGCGGGCGAAGTACCGTGCGATCGTGACGCCCTGCAAGCGCTGCCCGGGGTTGGCCGCAAAACCGCGAACGTGGTGCTTAACACCGCCTTCGGCGTACCCACCATCGCGGTGGACACGCACATCTTTCGCGTCGCCAACCGCACCGGGCTGGCGCCAGGCAAGACCGTGCGCGTGGTCGAGGATGCGTTGATCAAGCGCGTTCCGGCGCCATACCGCCAACAGGCTCATCACTGGCTGATCCTGCACGGGCGATATACCTGCACCGCGCGTAAACCGCGCTGTGGGCAGTGCGTCCTCCGCGATTTGTGCCGTTTCCCCAACAAGGCAGCAGTGGACGCCTGATGGCTGTCATCTTTTTGACATAAACTATTCACGTATTTGTCGCGCACTTGTAACGTTTAGGGTGGTGTTGCCGGCCTGACATCGGACTGTGCCATGCCGAGCGGGCGTCATCCGGCGCCGCATTTCGCCATGAGGAGCAGCATTGTGAAACCGCAAGTGCGTTCATCGCTGATTCGTTGCGTGGCCCTGTGTGTTGGCGCCGCATTGGCATTCCCCGCGGTTTGCGCCGACAACAGCGCATTGGCCGAATTGCTGAAGATACTGCGCGACAAGGGCACCCTGACCGAATCGGAATATCAGGCGCTGGTGCAGGCCGCCGCCGGCGATAGCAGCAAAGCCGCAGCGGACAGCACGGCAGTGGCCGCCGTCACCGACAAAGTGGACGCGATGGCGTGGGCCGGCAAGATCAAGCTCACTGGCGACATGCGCAACCGCTACGAGCGCATTGCCAACGATGGCCAGCAAGACCGCTCGCGCGCACGCTTGCGTTATCGCCTCGGCATCATCGCCAACCCGGCCGAACAGATCGAGGTCGGTGCCGGCCTCGCCAGTGGCAGCGCCGACCCGCGCTCGAGCAACCAGACCTTTTCCGATGCCTTCAGCAGCAAGAACATCAGCCTGCACTACGCCTACACGCAGGTTTCCGCACCGCTTGCGGCCGGCAACCTCAAGGCCATCGCCGGCAAGTTCAGGGTTGGCGATTACCTGTGGATGACCAACGACGTGTTGTGGGACAGCGATGTCACGCCGGAGGGGCTGTCGCTGGATTACGCCATCAATTCCGGGCTCGGCACGACGTTCGTCAACGCCGGGGTATGGGTATTGGGCGAGTTCGGCACCACCAGCAACGACCCCTACATCCGGTACGGCCAGATCGGTCAGAAGGTCGGAGCCGATAACCTGTTCGCCACCGTGGCAGCCACCTACTACAACTTCAGCAAGATCCGTCCGGGCGTCAGCGGCGGCCTCAGGGGTGGCAACATCGGCACATTCTCCGCGGGCAGCAACACCGACTACCGCTTTGATGCCGTCGCCTTCGATGCCGAGCTGGGCAGCAAGCACCTGTTCGGCGGCGACTGGGCCGGCAGCGTGTTTGGCAATGTCATCAACAACACCGACACCAACAGCCGCCAGGACAAAGGGTATTCGCTCGGCGCGAAGCTGGGCAAGGGCGCGCTGGGATTCAAATACATCTACGCCAATCTCGACGCCAACGGCTTCCCGGACATCTTCCCCGATTCCGACCGCTTCGGCGGCGCAACCGACATGCGCTCGCACGAATTGGAGGTGCAATACAAGATTCACAAAAACGTCACCGTGGGTCTCGATTACTATCACAACGAGCGCAAGTCGCTGGGCACCAAGCAGGACCTGCTGCAAACCGATATCTCGGTCACGTTCTGAACGGGGCATGATCGCGCACAGGGTGCACCACAGGGGACGTTCACCGCTTTCGTGGAAGCGCGCCTGCGCGCGAAGCTTGTCGCGGCATTGTTCGCCGGCAGGCCGGCTCCCACCGAAGCACTGGTTCGCACCGGCAGGCAACGCTGTTGCGCACAGAAAAAAAGCGAAGCTCTGTTAAGGCACACTCGTCGCTGGCCATTGCCTCCCGCGACGACCGCAAAGCTGAACGGGTTCTGAATACAGCAGCCACCACGGCGCACCGTCTGCGCCCCTGTACCGCTCTTGGTGGGTGAGCGCAAAACACAGCGCGTGGCCAGTACGTGCTGGCCCGCGATGGCTGGCGCAAGACGAGGTTCAATCCATGCAAGCGGCTGTGCTCAACCCGGATATCCTGGCCGCACGCGACGGCGATCGCGAAGCGCTGGAGCGCGTGCTTGCCAGTTCCCGGCGCGACCTGCGCCGCTATGCCGAACATCACTGCATCGTCAACGATATCGAAGATGCGGTGCAAGAATCGCTGCTCTCGGCCTCGCATCACATCACCCGCCTGCGCGCGGTCGAGGCATTCAACTCGTGGCTGTTTCGTATCGTCAAGCGCGAATGCAACCGCATGAAACGCGGCATGCGTCACCTTGCCGGCGAGGCGATACCACTGGAGATATTGCCGCAGCCCGCGCCGGCGCGGCCGGACTTGGTGCGCGATTTGTCGTATTGTCTGGAATCGCTTCCTGTTCACTATCGCCAGATACTCTTGCTGCGTGACATGGAAGGATTGACCATTGCCGAACTGGCCGAACAACTGGGCCTTACCCGCGAAGCAGTGAAAGCGCGCCTGCATCGGGCGCGAGTCCTGGCGCGTGAATACCTGGACTGACCGCCCATCGGCGGTTGTCGACAAACGTGCGACCACGGAACTTCATTGCAATCTGGTGGTCGTAACATGAGCGCGGGCACTACCGCCCGCTTGTTTCTGACGAGGAGAGAAAACCCATGAAGTCGATCAAACCCGTTTCCCTGGCCATCAGCGCTGCATTCCTGAGCACCTTCGCCCTGTCGCAGTCGGCGTTTGCGATGAGCGATCTGTCGCACGGCTACATGTCCGCCGCTGGCGACGACGCGGCCAAGGCCGAAAAGGCCGAAGGCAAGTGCGGTGAAGGCAAGTGCGGTGCCGACAAGGCTGCCGCAGACAAGGCCGCCGCGGCCGGCGAGGATGCCGGCAAGGCCGCCAAGGCCGAAGGCAAGTGCGGCGAAGGCAAGTGCGGCGCCGACAAGGCCGCTGCTGAAGCCGACAGCGCCGACAAGGGCAAGGAAGGCAAGTGCGGCGAAGGCAAGTGCGGCGGCAACAAGTAAGCTGCGCACACGTGACCGGTGAGTTCTCACATGGGCATTCAATCCCTGCCTGAAAACGCAGCCGGTCTCGGCTTGCGGCGGGCCCTTCTGGGCCCGCTGCGGTCGGCCGCTCCGGGGGACTTCGATTTCCTCGAATGCGCGCCGGAAAACTGGCTTGGCGTTGGCGGTCGCCTCGGCGATGCGCTGACCGAGCTCAGCAGCAAAACCCCCCTCATCTGCCACGGTCTGTCGCTGTCACTGGGCGGCACCGAGGCGCTGGACGAGACCTTTCTCGTTCGCCTGCGCCGGTTTCTCGACCAGCACCGGGTGCCGATCTACAGCGAGCACCTGAGTTATTGCAGCGACGACGGCCAGTTGTACGACCTGATGCCGATCCCGTTCACCGAAGAAGCGGTGAAAAACGTATCTGCCCGTATCCGCCAGACCCAGGACATCCTCGGCCGGCGCATCGCGGTGGAAAACGTTTCGTATTACGCAGCGCCCTATCAGGCGATGGCCGAAATCGACTTCATCAATGCCGTTCTCGCCGAAGCCGATTGCGATCTGCTGCTCGACGTCAACAACATCTACGTCAACAGCATCAACCACGGTTACGACGCCAGCGCGTTCCTCGCGAACGTGCCGGGTGAGCGCATTTCCTACATCCACATCGCCGGCCATTACGACGAGGCGCCCGATCTGAAAGTCGATACCCACGGCGCCAGCGTCAAGGACGCGGTATGGGCTCTGCTCGACCAAGCCTACCAGCATTACGGCGTCCGACCGACCTTGCTGGAGCGCGATTTCAACTTCCCGCCATTTGCTCAACTGCTGGGCGAGTTGGCGCAGATTCGTGCCGCGCAGGCGCGTTGCGCCACCACCATGGCGCAACACGCACATGGTTGAGTCATCGTCGCTGCACGATCAGCAATTCCGCCTGAGCCGGCATATCCGCGACCCCGAACACAATCCGCCACCGCCGGGTATTGAGGATCGCCGCCTGCAGATTTATCGCGAACTGTTTTACAACAACCTCGAAGACCTGCTGGCCAACAACTTTCCGGTCATCCGCCGCATCCTCGACGATACCCAGTGGCACACCCTGATCCGCGCCTTTTTGCGCGATCACCGCAGCAAGACTCCGTTGTTCCCCGAGATTGGCCGCGAGTTCCTGCGCTTTCTGGAAACCCGCCAGCAGGCGGCTGCCGGCGATCCGCCGTGGCTGCTTGAGCTGGCGCATTACGAATGGGTCGAGCTGGCACTGGAAATCGAGGATGTCCGCATCGCCGACCTGGCGCATGATCCGGAGGGCGATCTGGGCACCGGCATTCCGGTGCCATCGCCGTTGGCGTGGGCGCTGGCGTACGTGTGGCCGGTGCACCAGTTGGGCCCAGGCCACCTGCCCGCGCAGCCGCCCGCGCAGCCCACCTTCCTGTTGGTGCGTCGCGGCAGCGATCAACGGGTACACTTCAGCCAGATCAACGCACTGACGTTCCGTCTGCTGCAACGGCTGGGCGAGTTCCCCGAGCAAAGCGGGCGCCAACATATGGCCGCACTGGCGCTGGAAGCCGGTGCCCCGGACGCGGCCGCCTTTACCGAACAAGGTTTACACATGTTGTCGCAACTACACAGTGGCGGCGCAATTCTGGGCACCCGCCCGCAAGCCAAGGAGTGACGATGAAAGCGACAGTGATAGAGCTCGCACAGAGCGTGCGTGAACGCCTGAACGGAGTCGGCGAATGGCTCGCGCCGCTGGGCTTGCGTGCGATCCTCGCCTGGGAGTTCTGGGAATCGGGCATGGAAAAACTCAACGGCCAGAACTGGTTTGCCGATGTGCCGTGGGCCAGTTGGCAAGTCGGGTTTCCGTGGCCCTTCAACCTGATCCCGGTCGATGCCAACTGGTTTCTGGCAACCTGGAGCGAGCTGATTTTCGCGGTGCTGCTGCTGCTGGGCCTGTTTACCCGCTTTACCGCCTTCTCGCTGTTCATTGTCACCGTGGTCGCCACCGCCGCCGTGCACTGGCCCAACGCGTGGCATGGCCTGGGTGAACTGTGGCAAGGCTACGCCATCACCGCCAAGGGCGATTTCGGCAACTTCAAGCTGCCATTGTTGTTCATGATCATGTTGCTGCCGCTGATCCTGAACGGCCCGGGCAAACTCAGCATCGACGCCCTGCTGGTGCGAGCCGCCGGTGCCGGCCACGCCGGCAATCGCAGCGACCTGCTGGCGTGGGGCATTGCCCTGCTGGGATTGGGTCTGCCGATCGCCATGCTGCTGCCAACCCTCGGCTTGGCGCTGGCCGGCCTCGGCGTGGTGCTGGCGGTTGCCGCGCGCGTCGTGCGTATTTGACAGTCGGCGCCGGCCGCTGACTGCTATCCTGTGGCGCATGGACGCGCCTACCCCCACCGGCCGGCTCGGCAATCGCTTCCGCGGGTATTTACCGGTGGTGGTCGATGTCGAGACTGGCGGATTTGAATGTGAACGCCACGCACTGCTGGAAATTGCCGCACAACTGATCGAAGTCGACGCGCAAGGCTACCTGCATCCAGGCGAGTTGATCTCGACCCATGTCGTACCCTTTCCCGGCTCCGAGATCGACCCGCGCTCGCTGGAAGTAACCGGCATCGTGGTCGACCACCCGTTTCGCGCGGCGGTGGACGAACGCGCGGCACTGGATCGCATCTTTGTGCCGATCCGCGCCGCCGCACGCCGGCACGGTTGCCAACGCGCCATCCTGGTTGGCCACAATGCGGCATTCGATCTGGGCTTTGTCAATGCCGCCGTGCGCCGCAGCGGCTACAAACGCAACCCGTTTCACCCATTCAGCACGTTCGATACGGTGTCGCTGGCCGGCATGGCCTTTGGCCAGACTGTGCTGAGCAAAGCGGTGATCGCTGCTGGCCTGGCGTGGAACGACAGCGAGGCACATTCAGCGGTTTACGACACCGAACGCACCGCGCAGTTGTTTTGCCAGGTCATCAATCGCTGGCAGCAAATGTCGCAGCACGCTACCCAGCCATAAGCACACGCTCGCGCCGCCGCGTGGGCATGGCAACGGCGAGCACGCAAAAACTCGCCGGGCCCACCCCTGTCTGGGCCCGGCGTCCCCGATCACTCAACCACCGTGGTCAATGCCGCGAGAACGACGCATCAGTGCCCGCCATGACCATCGACTGGTAGCCTTCCTCGCCGGCGCCATCCATCGCCACTGCCTGCGCGTCGGAACGGCCGCCAAGCGATTGCAGCAAGGATTCGCTCGGCGGGCCGGCATCCACGGCAACGAGGTCGGCGATGCTGCCTGACGCTGCCTGACGCAGCAGGTTCGGCTCTTGCGGCTGCAGCGCCACGCGCTCCGATTCACTGGTTTCAATGATGATTTTCATGTCTGCTCCTCCGACTACCAACCCAACACTGCGTAGCGCGCTTCAATCTGCACTTCCGCGTTGGTGAGGTTGCTGATGTCGATCCAGTAGGTGATGAAACGATCCGACGCGCGTTCGACCCGCACATTGAAGTCGATCTGCGGCGCACCGGCCCGTGGCGACAGCGGCACCACGTTCCACAGCACATGCAGGTGCTCCGGCCAACTGTGGGTAAACCAGCGGCGGGTGGCGTTGGCTGGCAACGTGCCGGTGAACTGCACGCCGAGCCATTCACGTTGTTGCAGCGCCGACGCGATCAACTGGCGCAGGTTCGGCCGATTGCCGATCCGCTGCGCACGCGGACGGCCCGGCGCATCGGTTTGCGGCGAACCGGTGGCGCGCAACAACGCACGGGCACGGGCCGGGCTCAGCAGCGGGCGCTGGCGGGCACGCAGGGCGCCCTGCACGCAGGCGACTGCACCGACCACGATCGGCGAAGCGCTCGACGTGCCGCTGAACTGATCGGTGTACCACAGATCCTCGTTGGCGCCGCCCTGCAGATCGCCGTAACCACAACTGGTGACTTCGCGGCCCCAGCCTTGGGCGTCGATCGATGAACCGAAGTTGGAGAAATCCAGACGCGAGCGATCCGGGCCATGGTTGCGGCCATGGCTACCCGGCGGCGGCGCACCGGCACCGATCAGGATCGAACCCGAATCGGCCAGATTGCGGTTGAACGGATTGCGCCAACTTGCCGGGAAGCCTGCTGGACGCGCGTTGTACAGCGGATCATCGAGATTTTCGGCACCATTGCCGGCGGCCGACATCACGATCACGCCGCGCATGATCGCGAAGCGGATGGCTGCGAAGTCATCCGGCCACCACTCGATCGCGATGAAGCCGCGTTGTCCCTGCGGCGCACTGAAATTGAAGCGCGGCCCCGGCCGATGCAACTCGATCAGGATCACGTCGCCCTTGTTCGACAATTGCGCCGCCTGACGGATCGCACCGGCGCTGCCGGTGCCGCCGAAAATCGACACCCCACGCACACGCGCATCCGGGCAGATGCCAGTCACGCCGAAGGTGTTGCGATCACCACCGAGCACACCGATCACCGCGGTACCATGGTTGCGCCAGCCAATGTCGCTGGTCGGTGTGCCGCCGACCACACCGCCCTGGTTCTGATGCAAATCCTCGTGCGCAAACCGCCACGCACCCTCGATGTCGATGATGCCGATGCCGGCACCGCGTCCACCGGGGACGGTGGCCGCGTACAACGCATCGATACCGCCGGGCGCGGCGTTCAGATAGCCCTGACGCGCGGTGAAATTGGCGGTCACCGGCGGCGCGTCCGCTTGCAGCGTCTGCATGATGTTGACCCACTCGCCGCCGGACGCCGACGCGGCATCGCTGATCGCGCGCTGCTGCGAGGGATAGGCTGGCGGTTTTACGTACGCTGCATTTACCGACGTGCAGGTGGCGAGTTGTGCAACCAGTTCATCCAGACTGTCGTCGGCTGCCTCGACGTGGTAATAAAGCGACAGATCCGGCACCTCACCGAACATCTGAACGTCGCCGGGCGGCATCTCGGCGGCCATGCTGGCGCGCTCTTGTTGCAGGCGATCCTCACTGTCGCCGAACAGCGGCATCATCCGTGCGCCGGCCTGCTTGAGCACCTTGTCCAGATCGCTCACCTCGGCACCGCTGAGCGAACTGACCGTGGTCTGATTCGCGCGCAGGTTCGCCTCGGAATTTGCCACCACGATCAACTCGCGTGGGGCGGGTGGGTAGGGTGGCCGGAACGAACCGAAGTCCGATCCGGTATCCGATGATTTCTTGGCCATGACGTGTACCTCGATCTTGCGATCTATTGGGGGAGTTCCGCTGCCGGCTTGGCATACGCCGCGTTGACGCAAGGCAACGCGTTCAACGCGGCGGCCAAGCGGCTACCTTCGCCTCGGTCACTGGTTTGCGCCACAAACCACCGCGCCAACTCGCGATCGGCGGTTTCCGGATGCTGTGGCCGCAGGGTGGCCCCCGCCGCCGTCAGCAGCCCTTGCAATTGCAAGGCCTCCGGGCCGGACGCCACCCCCCTGCGCAGGCGTCCGGCAAAATCAGCATCGAGTTGTACGACCACTTCCACGTTGCGCATTCCGTGCCTCACTGGCGAACGCTCACACTAGCGCCATGGCGCGTGGCCAGCGCGGGTTTTTGTGCGCCACACCGTGTTGTTTGTGCGCGTTGCATCCCCGGTTGCGCGCGGTCGCGTGAACCGGCGCCGGGTCCCGGGTATCGGCGTGCAGCGGCGCCCGTTTGCGCGTGTTGTGGTAGCCCGGGTTAGGCCGCAGGCCGTAACCCGGGATTTTGCGTGCGGCCGCGGTGAACCGATACGGGGCCCCGGGTTTCGGCTTCGCCTCAACCTGTGTGCTCGCGGTGAACCGGTACGGGGGGTCCCGGGTTTCGGCTTCGCCTCAACCTGTGTGCTCGCGGTGAACCGGTGCGGGGTCCCGGGTTTCGGCTTCGCCTCAACCTGTGTGCTCGCGGTGAACCGGTACGGGGTCCCGGGTTT
>Ga0100388_10003414_pt1 | contig 13508 bp, 10 predicted proteins | sample CryGeymeta201512_FD_81536 | JGI IMG/M metagenome (GOLD analysis project Ga0100388, IMG submission 81536) | Groundwater microbial communities from Crystal Geyser aquifers in Utah, USA - Crystal Geyser metaG 2015-12 | ecosystem: Environmental > Aquatic > Deep subsurface > Groundwater | place... | reverse complement strand
TTTGATATTAAGCATTTTTTCCCGCCTTAATTCTCCCTCAATTTTATACTCCTTCTCAACGATTTCCCTTAATTTATTGGTTTCTTGATGAGAAAGTTTATTTGTCCGGATATTGGCGTCAACCTTCGCTTTTTTTAAAATTTCTCGGCTTAAAGAATTGCCTATGCCGTAGATATAGGTTAGGGCAATTTCTATTCTTTTGTTCTCGGGAATATTTACCCCGGCGATCCTAATCATAATTATCCCTGTCTCTGTTTGTGTTTTGGATTCTGGCAAATAACATAAACGCGTCCTTTTCTCCGGACGATTTTACATTGAGCGCAAATTTTTTTAACCGAGGCCTTTACTTTCATGATTTTATTATTTGCCGCGATAGACAATCCTCCCCTTGCTTTCGTCATAAGGAGTCATCTCTACTTTTACCTTGTCGCCGATAAGAACACGGATGCGATTCAGCCGCATCCGCCCTGATAAGTGAGCAAGGATTTCTCTTTCGTCTCCGTCAAGCTTGACCCGAAAGGTGGTCCCAGGCAGACATTCAACCACTGTCCCTTTTTTAACTATTGTCTCGTTTGATTGTGGCACTTTTGTATCTTAAACAATAAACTCAATTTAGTCAACACCAACATTCCGAGGAGCGGGCTTCCTCGGAATGTTTCCGAAAACCTATTTAATAATAACCTTTATTTTTTTCAACTGGCTTGGGATTTTCTTGACCCAAAATGGCCAAAAACTGATTGTTGCTCTTTCAATTTCCAATTGGCTGGATAAATATTTTCTCACTTCAACTTCTTTTTTCCCGGCCAAGTCCGACTTTATTTTCTCAATATCTATCTCAAAAGCCAAATCTTCCTCGGCTTTTATTTTAAATTTCGCTTCTCCTTTTTGCCAATCAATTTCTATTGGTTCCGACCATTCAATTTTTTGCGTTTCGGAAAGCGGATTCTTGCCTTCCGGCATTGCCGCGACAAATTTAGAGTTAATTAAATTCTTCAAATCGTCTTCTTTATAGAGTAGACTCCGAACAACTATCTCTATCTCCAAAGTAAACTTATCTACCTGGTCGTTTTCTTTCGCCGTGGGAAAAACATTAGTTAAATCCTCTTTTGTCCCGCCTTCAAACATTTTGTAATCTTCGGGAATCTGGTCTTTGAGAGAACTGTTAACTTCGTCTCTTAGGCCATCGGTCAAAATCTTTTGGGCTTGCTCCAGGTCGGTTTTTAAGACAACTTTGACTTTCTTAGTTGAACCATCAGTCATTGCTTCTTTAGAACTGCCATAAAAAGCGGCAAATTTCGGGCCACCCTTAAACCCTGGAATGGTAAAATTACTCGGGCCGATGTTATACTCTTCGCCGGGCTGGTCGGCGGTAACTTCCACATCAAGCCAACTGGCAATAATTTTGCCTTCATTGATACTGGCGCCGGGGATGATAACATTTTTGGAAATCCTAAAAATCTTGCCGTCAGACGACTCAAAACGGGTTGTCGCCACTAAGGTTTGCGGCTCGGAACTGTATTCGTTATAAACCGTAATCACGCCGCGCGCTTTTTCATCCAGTTGCTTTTCACCGGTGGCTAAAAATTCCTGGCTCTTTGTTTTTCTGACGCTAATCTCTTTTAGGGGAATTTCGTTTGTTTGAGCATTAATCGCAACGGCATCTTTAGACCCAGTCAAAGATAAATCAAGCGATTCCGCTTCTGTTTTTGGAAATATCGTCAGTTCAGCGCTAGGCAAGATTAAATAGCCGATAATTCCCGCGATGATAATCGCTGCTGTGATAAAAATAGCAAAAAATTTTGAGAGCAAGGAAGGTTTGCCTGAATAATAAGCCATTTTTTCTTTAATAGAATCGGGATAATTTTCCGGCTTGATTCTTCTTTTGATTTTTGGTTCTTTGGCGTCTTTTTTCCTTTTTGGGAAAAACCGTCTTTTGGCAGCCGAACGAAATAGGTTGACTTTAATATTCTTTTTTGGATTGATGATATCCGCCATTTTTTTCAAAGACGCGTCCTTATCTATTTTTGAGACGATTAACCTGTTTTTCTTTTTGTTGTTTTTCATCTCTTTCGCCAAAATATCAATCATATTGTCTTTGTTCTCGTCCAGTTTTCCTTCTAAAGAGGCCGCGGTTATTGATTCAAACTGCTCCTGTTCTTCCACGGCTGGCAGGCCTTCGTCTTTTTCACTGTCCGCCGGCTGACGGAGTGGACTTTCCTCTGTTGCCTTTCCTTGTTGTTTTTTGGTTTCTCCTTCTAATTCGTCGTCTGGCGGCGGAACCAACAATGTTTCTTCTTCCTGCTCTTCCTCTTCGGAAAATTTAATCGAAAAATCCTTGTCCTTAACAACGCCGAAACCGACTCCTTCCGCAATTTCTTTGCCTAAGTCGTCTGAAACAATCAAAGTTATGTCTTTCCCCATCAGTTCGGCTTCTCTCTTTAGGAGTTTTAGGTTAATTAAACTCTGCCAGACCTGCGCCCCTTGGGGAATGACCAGATTAAACTTATTCTCGGGACTGTCAATTATTTGATCAATAATTGAAATAATTTCTTCGTTTGGTTCAACAAAAATATTTTTTTTATTCATAGAAAATTCTTCCTAATTGTTATTATGCATCATCCTAATCACCCGCCGCAAAATTGACGGCAGGGTCTTGTCTTCTTCGGCCGCGATTTCCAAAGTTAAGCTGGCCAAAGCCAGCGGAATGACATTTTCCGAACCATTCAGCGTCTCCGTCTGGTCAATAATGTTTTCGATGTGGCCGGGCTTGATAAAACTTACCTGCGGCGACTGGGAAAAAGGAAATTTCTCCCACCACTGCCGCGTCACCGCTTCTTTTTTTAAAACGGTTTTTATGCCGGGCAACAAACTTCCGCCGCCGCACAATAAAATCGCTGGCGGGAAATACTCCGCCTGGCTGAAATCCTCTAAAATCAATTCCACGCCGTCAAACCAAATTTTAACATCATTTTTTAAAATCTGGCTGATTTTTCTTTTAACATTCCGGCCTAATTGCTTGCGCCCATATTTTACCTTTAAATCCTCGGCTTCGTCAAAACCGAGGCCGAAAATCTGGGCCAGCCGCTTGGTAAAGGCCTGGCCAGCCAACGCAAAACTCTTTATCCCATCCATCCGGTTCTGCCGAACAAGAGCGACATCGGTCGTCCCACCGCCGATGTCAATAAAAATCGCGCCGGCGGTTGGATTAAAGCCGGAAACCTTAGTCAGAGCGTAAGAATCGGCCGCCACCGAAATCAAATCTAATCTTAATTTTGAAGCGATGCTTTCTAAAGACCTCAAATGGACGAGTGGCGCGTAAACGCTGAAAATGCTCAAAAAAATCTCGCCGCCCTTAAAACCGAGCGGATTAGTCACGGCGTAGCCGTCAATTCGGATATCGGTAATCATGGCGTTGACCAGACGAATCTCAATTTCCGACTGGCAAGTTTCGCCCGCCAAAGCGCGCCGCGTTTTGTCGTAGGTCTTCCACTGGGCTTTTTGGATAATATTTTGGAGCTCGGCCAAGTCAATTTCTTTTTCCGGCTCCGGTCGCTGGTACGAAAATGAGGTTGTTGACCCCTTGACAAATTCTCCCGCCACGCCGATAACGGCCCGGGACGGCTTTGTCTTGGCCGTCCGCGCCGCTTCCTCTATCGCCTTTTGGCAGGTTAGAGCCACACCGTCAATATTAGCCACGGCGCCTGAAAACATATTCCCCGGCGTCTGCCGGCAACGGCCATAACCGATAACAACACCTCTTTTCTTTTTTTCGTCGCCTAAAAAGTTCCGTTCAACTTTAAAAATAATCGCCTTGACAAATTCTGTCCCGATGTCCAGCGACAGCAAGCAGTCCTTTTTTGATTTAAGCCCTCTCATTGCCTATATTTTACAACACATCTCCAATCAGAGCAAGCCAAAAAATCTTGATAACTTTTGTATTTTAAATGACTTATTCCAGCATCGCTTTAATTCTTCTTACTCCGGCGCTGGAAGATTCTTCTTTACTGATTTTAAAATGACCCAACTCGCCGGTACGCTCAATATGCGGCCCGCCGCAAATTTCTTGGCTGAAAACTTCTTTATCGTTGCCAACAGTATAAACTTTAACTCTTTCGCCGTATTTTGATTCAAACACTCCCGCCGCTCCCTGTTTTTTGGCTTCGTCTAAAGACATTTCCTCGCAGACAACCGGCAGGTCTTTTTTAATAACTTCGTTAACTAAATCTTCTACCTGTTTTTTTTGCTCGTCGGTTAGTTTCTCCGGCCAGGAAAAATCAAAGCGGAGCCGTTCGGCGGTGATATTGCTCCCTTTCTGGGTAACGCTGTCATTTAAAACTTTTCTTAAAGCGGCTAAAAGCAGATGAGCGGCAGTATGAAGCTTTTTAGTCTCTTCGCCGGCGTCGGCCAACCCGCCCCTGAATTTGCCTGCTGATGCCGTCCGGGAAAGTTCCTGGTGTTTTTTTAGTTCCTGTTGAAATTCTTCTTCATCCACCTGAATTCCTTTTTCTTCGGCTAATTCTTTGGTCATTTCAATTGGAAAGCCATAGGTCTGATAAAGATTAAAGGCCTCTCGACCGCTTATCTCGCGCTTTTCAAACTCTTTCAATCCCTTTTCCAGCGTTTTCTTAAATCTTGTCTCTTCCTCATCCAAATTACTCAAAACAAAATCTTTGTTTCTTTCCAGCTCCGGATAAACATCTTTATAGTCATCTATCACGACTTGAGTAATTTCTTTAATCCACAAATCGTTTTTAATTCCTAATTGCCGGCCGTACCTAACCGCCCTTCTAATCAGCCGGCGGACAATATATCCCTGGTCGGTATTGGACGGCGCGATTCCCTTGTCGTCGGCCATAATAAAAGTCGCGGCTTTAATATGGTCGGCGATAATTTCAAAAGCCGCCGCGTTCCCCTGATACTTTTTGCCGCCCGAAATCTGGCTGATTTTTCTCAAGATATTGACAAATAAATCCGTTTCAAAGACATTGTTTTTCCCTTCGGAAACCATAGTCATTCTTTCCAGCCCGCCGCCAAAGTCAACGTTTTTTTGCGGCAACGGCTCAAACCCTTTGTTGGTCTTGACAAACTCCATAAAAACGTTATTACCTATTTCAATAAATCTTCCGCAATCGCAATTGACATGGCAGGGCAAATCTTTAAACTTGGAATTTTCATGCTTTTTTAAGTTTGCTCCCAAGTCGTAAAACATCTCCGAATCAGGTCCGCCCGGCTCGCCAACCGGCATGTTGGCCGGAACGCCGGAACGTGACCACCAGTTTTTGTTGTCATCGTAGTAAAAAATGCGCCCGTCTCGCATCCCGTTTTTTTCGGCGAAATCAACATCTTTCGCCTCAATCCCTTTTCCCTTGAAAAGTTTTTTCCAGATTTCAACCGACTCCTTATCTCTTTCTATGCCAATCTCCTTGTTGCCCCGATAAACCGTAACATAAACTTTTTTTGGGTCCAGTTTTAATTCCTCCAGAAGAAATTCCCACATCCAGGAAAGTTGCTCTTTTTTAAAATAATCGCCCAAAGACCAATTGCCCAGCATTTCAAAAAAAGTCGTGTGCCGGCTGTCGCCGACCTCTTCTATATCCTCCGCCCGGAATGATTTTTGAGAATTAGCCAAACGCTGTCCCCGGGGATGCTTTTCGCCCAAAAGATAAGGAATCAACGGTTGCATTCCCGAACCGATAAACAAAGAAGTCGGGTCGTTTTCCGGAATTAAAGAAGCACTGGGTAAAACAGCGTGGCCCTTTGATTTGAAAAAATTAAGGTATTTTTCTCTTAATTCTTTTGCGGTCATACTTTTTCCTCTTCTCTCCGGCTATTTTTCAATTCTTTTCCGATCGCTTCCTCTAAGGTTTCTCTTAGTCCTTTTAAGTCTACTTCTTTTCTCTGTCGAGCCCTTTTAAATGGAATAGGTTCTTTATTTAAAGCGTCTTTAAGAGAAACGGCCGGCTTTACTTTTTCTTTTTTCCCGTTTGCGGCGGCGCTTGAACTATTGCCAGACTCTCTGCTTAAATTTTCCAACTCCGACGGCGAGGCCGGCGCTGGTTCCAACGGCTCTTTTTTAACCAGCTCTTTTTCAACCTTAGGAGCAAACCTTAATGGGATTTCCTCGCCTTTTCTGACTTTGTCCAGACATTCCTTGCAATAGACCGGCCTCTTGCCGTCCGGCTCAAAACCAACTTCGGCGACTTTGCCGCAGCTCCAGCAATTAGTCTTAAACTTCGGAGATGACGATTTATTACCGTCTATTTTGGACGCTCTATTAATGTCCGTCTCTTCTTTCGCTTCCATTGTCATCAAGCTCCATTTGGTGATTTTACTTTCCACTTCTTCCCTGGGCTTGGCATACCGCTCTCTGGAAACTTTAATGATCTTATCTCTTTGGCCGTTAACCCCGGTACCCATCGGCGGCAAAGTCGTGGCCGAAAAGGGACGGCAACTCACCCCGTCAATCATCATTCTTAGATAAATATTGTAATTGTCCAAATTAACCAAATCCTGAATAAGAAACTCCGGCGAAAATTCTTTTTCCAAGAATTCGGCGTCGGCCGCCCCGACCCGGAATGAAATCATCGTCCCGACATTGCCAAAGACCGAATCGCGAACTTTGGTTGTCGTGTCGGTGACCAATTGGCCAACATATTGGTGGGCAATAATCAGGTTTAAGCGGTACTTTCTGGCTTCGGATAAAATGCTGGCAAACGAATCAGTGGCAAAGTTTTGGAATTCGTCTACATAGAGGTAAAAATCTTTCCGCCTTTCTTCCGGCATCCTCACTCTCTCCATCGCCGCCAACTGGATTTTAGTAATCAGCATCGCTCCCAATAGCTGGGAATTATCTTCTCCGATTCTACCCTTGGAAACATTAATCAGAAGAATTTTGCCGTTGTTCATTATCTCCGGAATATTAATCGTGCTTTTGGACTGGCCGACAATATTGCGGGTTAAAGAACTGGAAAGAAACTGGCCGACTTTGTTCTGAATCGGCGCAATGGCTTCGTTCCTGAATTGGTCCCGCCAACTGGCATATTCATTCAACCAAAACGACCGGACAACCGGATCTTTAACGTTGGCTAAGGCCTTTTGGCGATAATCACGGTCAACTAAAATCCTAATAATGCCTAAAAGCGTCGCGCCGGGCGTATCTAAAAGGGCCAGGACGCAGTTGTTTAAAATATATTCCATTCGCGCCGACCAGACATTGGCCCAAATTTTGGTAAAAATCCCCATCAAATCCGAAGCGACCAAATGTTTGTATTTGAGATCGGAAACCTCTAAAATATTAAAACCAATCGGATAATCAGTATCAACCGGATTAAAATATACGACGTCATTGATTCGATGGGACGGAACGCAATCCGCGATTTCCTCAACAAATTCGCCGTGCGGGTCAACAATGCAAATCCCTTCGCCATTGTTGATATCCTGCAGGGCCATATTTTTCAACAGGACAGTTTTACCGACGCCGCTCTTTCCGATAACGTACATGTGTTGGCGCCGGTCGCGGGATTTAATGCCAAAAACCTTTTCCGTCCCCCGATAGTTTGTTTTAGCGAATAAGGTGATATTTTCCATTGATATAATTTAGCGCGATTACCCCACCGGCAGTCCGATGGGCGGTTCAGCTTTTCTGGCTTCAACCTTCGGTATCAACGGCGCCTTGACCGGCTCCGCCGGGAAGTGATAAACCGTCGCCAGTTCTTCTATGCTAAAAGTAAACGGTCGGCTTTTAGACAGAAACCAGTTTAAGATTGGCAGCCGATCAAGGAAAAGTTCTTTCATATACGGAATGTATTTGGAATATTGAACAAATTCTCTTTTCTGGTAATCGTTATAAATCCTTTTGGCGCGATACAGCTCTCTTTGGTCTTTAATCTGGATAACATAATCAATATCCGGAGAAATCTTGCTGTTGGGCTTAAGGCCGTTTAAAATCTGGTCATTGAATTGCTTGTAGGCGCCATTGATGGCGTTGACATTAGACCTGTTAAAGACGTCTTTCTGGGCTAAATAGACGAATCGAATAACGGTTTCAAAGCCAAGTTTTGAAATATTTTTTTCAATCGCCTTGATAACTTCTCGTTCTCCAAGAGAAAGATTGACTTCTTTATCTTTGGCTTCTTCTGTTTGGTCCGCGGGCGGTCCTCCGACAATCAGTTTGTGGGCGACTACCTTGGAAGCATCCTTCCAGGCAACCGTTTCTTTTTTAATTAACCCCGGCTTTTTTTCTTCTTTTCTCCCTAGCAGTCCATCTCTTAATTTTATCCCGTCATCTCTCCATTGGTCCCCAACTGGTCGAACAAGCATCTGGATCCAAATTTGCTCGCTGGAAGTCAGTTTACTCATTACTTCAAATAGAGACGAGAGCGGATCTATCCTTTGCTCTTCCAATACGATGTCTTTCTCAAAATCCAGATAGGTCCGGATGGGATAGGCGTCTTCTTTGGATAGAATATATTCCGTTCCCCAGAGGGTGTATTCCTCATTGGGAATGTCATCGGGAAAAGCGTGGACATAGTCGGATGCCAAACGAATTTCCGCTTCCGGATATTGGCCGTAGATATGCGATTCGGCTAAATTGCGGAATTTTGACTCAACTCTGACTAAAAAACGGATTTCGCCGCCGAAACTGACCATTTCCATACTCGCCCAGGTCTGGACTTTCCCCTTCCAATATTTGTCTTCAAACGTGGCGCTTCCTTGGATGCCGTGAAGACCGGCAAAAAACTGCTCCATTGCCCGAGCGGTCTTTTTCATGTTTTTTGGCGGGGTAACCTCTAAAAGCGCCCAGTCCAACTCATTAATAAATATGGTTCTTCTCCATTTTAACCATAAATCCCTGGCTAAAACAAAAAAAAGCCAGGGAATCCAAATCCACCACAGGGAAAGCAGGAATCCTATGGCAAATAAAACGACTGACAAAGCAAGTGAAATTGTCGTTAAAAAACTCTCCATTGACTATATTATACCACTAAATTTACTTTTTAAAAAACGCTCAAACGGAAAAATCCCCCTATTTTTTAATAAAAGAATATCGGCCTTGTTCATTCTTGGAAAAATATTCTTTGTTTTGAAGGTTGATTAAAATAGTGTTGGGCTTGGTCATTCTGCTTTCCATAACTTTTTTCACAATCTCATCTTTGGCCAGCGGTCCGTTCTCTTTTAAAATTCGGCTAATGACATCTTTAATTGTCCCCGGCTGATAGCCCCAGTCGCGCAAAGCGTAAATTCCACGGCCGACCAGAATAAAGCGGTCGTCTTTAATTAGCTCGTTGTGGACGGTCTGCGCTTGGGCAACAGAAGAGCCCAAGCCGGCCCGATTGATTAAATCAGTCACTTCCCGGAAGTGCAGCGGCTGACCGTGTTGTTTTAAAACAATGTAGGCCTTGTCTTTGGCGCCGCGCGGGTTGATTTCCGGCCAATGGGACAATCCAAAATGGCCAGAATTGTTTTGGCTGATTTTTCTGGCGGCGTCCAGATAGGAATTTAAGGCCTTCTTATCTATGCCGCCGTTCCACTGCTTGGAATAATTTAAAATTTGTTCAAAAGGAATTATCTTGCCTTCTTTATTTATTTTGCCGATTAAAAAATCAACTAGCGCTTCAACTTTCTTAAGCGATTCGTCCGAATTGGTCCAAAGCGGATGAAATTTATCTGAACCGACAAAACGCCGGTACGGTTCGCCAACCGTTAGGGTAAAGAAAATTGCTCCTCTTTCCGGATGGATTTGGTCTACCCCGGTCATAGAAGAAAGCAGTCGCTCTTCGCGGACAACCTGGCCTTCTTTATTCAAAAAAGCGTCAATTGTCTTAAAAACCGGCTTTAAGGCATTAATCGCCGATGAATTTTTCAAATCCGAAAAAGCGGCGTCTTCTATTTGGCGGACTCGCTCTCTGGTGATGCCGTATTTCCGGCCGATTTCTTCCAGAGTCCTCTTTTGGCCGTCTTCCAGGCCATAACGCAAAGAAATAATGTCTTTCGTCCTCTGATTTGAAATCCCGTTCAGAGCATCTAAAACCAATGTTTGGTAATTGTAACTGCTGGTATTCATAAAGGATATTTTAAGTTTAACACATTATTTATCGCTCGTCAATATTTAATTATTTTTTCCGCTATGCCAGGAAACCAGCAGTGAACTAGCCACAAAAATAGACGAATATGTGCCAAAAAATATACCTAACATCAAAAGCAAAGAAAAATATTTGGTCGTTTCTCCGCCAAAAACATAAATTGCCAGCAAAGTCAGCAGGACGGTTAATGAAGTATTGATGGAGCGGCCCATGGTCTGGTTGATGCTGGCGTTGACCGTCTCCTCAAAACTTTTGCTCCCGCTCTGGCGCAAATTCTCGCGGATCCGATCAAAAACCACGATGGTATCGTGCACCGAAAAACCTAAGATTGTCAAAATACCGGTCACAAACAATAAATCTATCTCCGCGCCGAGATAATGGCCCAAGATAGAAAAAATTCCGACTGGAATAAAAACATCGTGGAACAAAGCGATGACCGCCGCGACGCCGTATTGCCAAGAAGCCACTGGACGCGAAACTTTGCGGAAGACCCAAGTAATATAAATCACAATCAATAAAAGCACCATCAAAATCGCGCCGTACGCTTTCTTTTTAAGTTCTTGGCCGATGACCGGCCCGATTGACTCAAATCTTTTTTCCTCCAGTTCGCCCAAGTTAGCAAGTTCCGCCAAGACCTTTTGATGCGTTTCCTCGTTAACATCTTTCAGGCGCAAAAACAAACCCGTTGGTCCGGTCAACTGAATATTGACGCCGCCCAAATCCAACGGCGCCAACCGGTCGTGAATCGCTTGGACTTCTGGCCGCGCGCCGACATATTCCACCTCGAGCAAAGAGCCGCCTTTAAAATCAATCCCAAAACGCAAGCCCCAAAAAATGACGCTAAAAATTCCCGCCGCGATCAGCACCAGTGAAAATCCATAAAATATTTTTCTTTTCCTGACAATATTTAACATGGTTTTTTTAATTCTTCTTCTGGACGCCAAACAGCCATCCTTTCCGTTCTATTTTTTCATTAACCACCAAACGCAAAAAGTTTCGGGTGACGATAATGGCGGAAAACATGCTGATTAAGATGCCGATTGCCAGCGTCAGCGCGAATCCCTTAATTATGCTTGTCCCCAACCAAAACAAAACTCCGCAAGTAATCAACGAGGAAACGTTGGAATCGCGGATAGAAGTCCAGGCGCGCTTAAATCCTTCTTCAATCGCGCTGGCGAGCGGCTTGCCCCAACGCAGTTCTTCCCTCATCCGCTCAAAGATCAAAACGTTAGCGTCCACCGCCATGCCGACCGACAAAACAAAACCGGCGATACCGGCTAAAGTCAAGGTTACGGGAATCAGTTTAAAAATCAAAAGCGCGAACGCGGTATAAATCAGCAGAGCGATTACCGCTAAAAATCCGGGTAAACGATACCAACCAATCATAAAAAGCGCCACCGCCAAAATGCCGATCAACGCCGCCAGTAAACTTTGACGCAGCGATTTTTCTCCTAAAGCGGAACCGATATTTTGCTGGCTGATTAAAGTAATCGGCACCGGCAGAGCGCCGGCGTTGAGCCGTTGAACCAGCTCGCGCGCTTCCTGGACGCTGAAATTGCCGGTAATCTGCGCTTTGCCGCCAGTAATCGCCTCTTGCACCGTGGGCGCGCTGATCGGCGCGCCGTCCAGATAAATCGCCAGCCGCTGGCCGACATTCTGTCGGGTTAATTCCTCAAAAAGCCGGCTGCCTTCATCGTTAAATTCCAAACCTACTTGCCACTGAAGGGTTTGCTGGTCAGAAGTCAATTGCGCTCCCTTTAAAAACCGGCCGGTCAAAGAAGTCGGCTCAAAATACGGGTCTATCAGGATGACCGCTTGGTCTTCGGCAGTCAATTCTTCCCCGCTTTCAATTTTCTGGCGGACTTTTTCCTGTTCGGATAAAATTTGGTTTCTGACATCGGCGGATTTTTCGGTCCTGAAATCAAGCGACGGCGTCTGGCCAATCATCTCTATCGCTTGATGGGTGTCGCGAACGCCCGCTAACTCCACGATTAGCCGATGACTGGAACCGACTTCGTCCACCTGCACCACCGGTTCGGCCACGCCAAAAAGATTAACCCGGCGCTCAATCACATCCCGCACACCCTGCATCGACGCCGAAATATCGTCTCTGGAAATACTGGAAACATCCGCTTCATAGACCAAGTGCGTCCCGCCCCGCAAATCAAGCCCGAGCCGAAAAGGCCGATTAAAAAATTGCGGCAATATTTCCGTTCCGGCCTGTTTATTGAGCCAGTCAACCGGTTTGTTCCATAACGGCGGCCAAACAAAAAATCCTGCCAAAAGGCCGAGGATAAGGATAACAAAAACAGCCCAGTTGGCTTTTTTATTTCTAAATGACTTGGATTGATTCAAAACAGACATATTTAATCAATTCAACCCTACCTCCTTTTTTAAAATTTGTCAAAAATTTTCTCTCTTTTTAACTCCTCTAAAATATCTTCCGGAATAGGAATTTCTTTTCCTTTCGGGCTGACGCCCGGATACCGCCAAGCAGAAATCATCTTCTTCTTTTTACCAACCAGCCCGCCTTGCCGCGAGGCAGACCGCAAGGCAAGCTGATACATTAGCCAGATCTCGGTCGGCTTTTTTGTTCCGGCGCTTTGCATGACCGCGATTGTCTCCGGCGCGATGCCTTCTTCTTTTCGTTGGGGAGTTTTCAAAATCCGCTTTAGGCGCCCCTCGCCCAAGCCATAATAGCGCATCTTTCTTTTGATGTGGTTGGTCCAGTAAAACTCTTTGGTATTCTTCGGTTCTTTGAAAGATAGCAAGGACATATTATCCCCCGCAGCGCTTTTTAATCTTTAATAACTGTCCGCGGGAATTTTTGCTTGACATATTGTCTTTATATATATTAATATCTCACCAGAACGAAACCCACAAATAGGAATGATAGGGATGGAGGTGAACGATGCGAAATCTGCCTTTTGTGCTTTGGATGATCGGCTTCTACCTGGCTGTCTCTATTGGGGAGTATCTTTCATATTTACAAGGCAACACTGTTGAAGCAGTCACTTCCTTGATAGGTACCATTATTTGGATCTATGTAGGATGGCTCCTTTACGAGAAGAAGGAGGAGGAATAGGCACACCCCATTCGGCCGACAGGCCCAGTGATCTAAAAATCACTGGGCTTTTTTCTTTTATACTCATCTCTAGGCCCCATGACACTTCTAATCTTCAATAACTGTCCGCAGGGATTATTTGAATCTTTGCCATTTGGTCCTCTTCCCCTTCTGCTTGTTATCAACCATCGCCAATTCATCATATATCCCATCAAGAAGTTGATAATTTTTAGCTTCTTCCAAACTAACCCATGCGAATTGATCATTTTCTTCTACTTGAAGCTTAACTTCTCCTGAAACATAATCCGCCATACAAGAAATTACTAATGATGGGCTACCATCGGAATGAACCGTTGCCAAGC
>Ga0100388_10003411_pt1 | contig 13511 bp, 9 predicted proteins | sample CryGeymeta201512_FD_81536 | JGI IMG/M metagenome (GOLD analysis project Ga0100388, IMG submission 81536) | Groundwater microbial communities from Crystal Geyser aquifers in Utah, USA - Crystal Geyser metaG 2015-12 | ecosystem: Environmental > Aquatic > Deep subsurface > Groundwater | place: USA... | reverse complement strand
CGGTTGGCGCCGGCGTTGTTAACGAGATTATTGAGTAAAGCCGTGATGGCGTCGTAACAATTCCGATCTACTGCGTCGTAGCGCATTTTTGTTCGTTCGGCATACCTTATGTATTGCCTCACTCGCAAAAATACACTACTCCTCGGAGTCTCACTCCGTTCGCTTACCTGTATATCGAAATTTTTACTTAGCCATCCCGGTAATTGTTAAGAGTCCATCAATCCGTGACGACCGGCATGGCGACTCATGCCGGCGCCTCAGGGGAAGACCATGCGCGATATTATTACCTTGGGTTGTACCGAGTGCAAACGGCGGAATTATACAACCACGAAGAACAAAAGGCAGACGCCGCAGAAGTTGGAGTTTAAGAAATACTGCCGTTTCTGCCGTCAGCATACGCTCCACAAGGAGACCAAGTAAGCGGTCTGGAGGCCAGTAGCTCTAATTGGTAGAGCACCGGACTCCAAATCCGGGGGTTGGGGGTTCGAGTCCCTCCTGGCCTGCCACGCAAACGGGCGTTGTCTTTTGAAGGGGCGCCATGGCTTTATGGCGTTGCGGCCCCAATGACACAGGATATGGGAACTGCGCAAGCGGGAAGAGTTCAACCGATGGCGAGCAAAAATACAGATAAACCTGTCAAGAAGAAGGCTGGCCAGGGGGACAACGAGGCAGTCTCAAGGTTCCAGCCCGCCCAGGTGGTGCAGTTTTGGAACGAGGTGAAAGCCGAGTTCAATAAAATCGCCTGGCCCAGCAGGAAGAACACCGTTGGTTCAACCGTGGTGGTGACGATTTTTGTTATCCTTATTTCCTTCTATCTCGGGGCGGTGGATTTGCTGCTCGGCAGGATAGTCGCCGCGGTACTTCACTGAACCATACCCGCCCAGCGCAACGAATGGGGATATAATGGCACGTCAATGGTACATACTGCATACCTATTCCGGTTTCGAGGAGCAGGTGAAGACTGCCATGCTGGAGCGGATCAAGCAACTTGGCCAGGAGGAGTCCTTTGGCGAGATTCTGGTGCCCACCGAGCAGGTGGTCGAGATGGTCAAGGGCGCCAAAAAGACCTCGGCCCGTAAGTTTTTTCCCGGCTATATCCTGCTGAACGTCGACCTGAACGACGAGACGTGGCATACGGTGCGCGGCACCCCCAAGGTCACCGGTTTTGTCGGCAATGATTTGCATCCCGAGCCTCTTCCCGATGAAGACGCCATGAAGATCATTGGTCGGATTCGTGACGGCGCCATGAAGCCCAAGCCCAAGGTGAGTTACGAGGTCGGCGATGTGGTCCGGGTGGTGGACGGCCCCTTTGCCAATTTCCAGGGTGTGGTCGATAATGTCAATCCCGATAAGGGCCGGGTTCGGGTAATGGTGAGTATTTTTGGCCGGGAAACCCCGGTGGAGTTGGAATTCATTCAGGTTGTCAGCGCCTAAGTCCGCTGCTGCCAGCACTACGGCAAACTTGCCGTGCGATAGAGGAGACGAAAAATGGCAAAGAAAATTACCGGCTATATTAAACTGCAGATTCCCGCCGGCAAGGCCAATCCGTCGCCGCCCGTGGGTCCTGCCCTGGGCCAGCGCGGCGTGAACATCATGGAGTTCTGTAAGGCATTTAACGCCAAGACCCAGGACCAGGGCGACATGCTTATTCCGGTGGTCATCACCGTGTATGCCGACCGTTCCTTTTCTTTTATCACCAAGACGCCGCCGGCCTCGACATTGCTGATGAAGGCCGTCGGGTTGAAGAAAGGCTCCAGTAATCCAAAAAGGGAGCGCGTTGCCCAGATCTCGCGTGATAAAATCCGGGAGATCGCTGAAACCAAGTTGCCCGACCTGAATGCCAACGATGTCGATGCCGCCATGCGGATCATCGAGGGAACGGCCAGGAGTTGCGGTATCACGGTTCTTGAATAGACCGCCGCCCGGATAACGGACACGGATTGGTTGGCCGCTGGTGTGATTATGGCGCTGGCCGGCCAGGAAAGCCACGCAAGGACAGGCGTGCAATAGTTTTGGAGAATACCATGGGGAAGAGAGGAAAAAAATATTCGGCAGGCAGTGCGGGGATTGATCCAACCACTCTTTTTAAGCTTGAAGAGGCCCTGGAGAAGGCGTTACAGGCCAAGTACGCCAAGTTCGACGAGACTTTGGATGTTGCCATTCGTCTCGGCGTTGATCCACGGCATGCCGACCAGATGTTGCGCAGTTCTGTGGTCCTGCCCAACGGTACGGGCAAGGTGGTGCGCGTCCTGGTTTTTGCCAAGGGTGAGAAGGAGAAGGAGGCCCTGGATGCCGGGGCCGATTACGCCGGCAGCGATGAGTACGTGGCCAAGATTCAGGCCGGTTGGCTGGAATTCGAGCGCACCGTCGCCACCCCGGACATGATGGGGACCGTAGGCAAGATCGGCCGCATCCTTGGACCCCGCAACCTGATGCCCAACGCCAAGGTAGGCACGGTCACCTTTGACGTGGGGCGGGTGGTGCAGGAGATCAAGTCCGGTAAGCTCGATTTTAAGGTCGATAAGACCGGCATCGTGCACGTAGGGGTGGGCAAGACCAGTTTCGGGGTTGCCAAGCTCAAGGAGAACATCCTGGCTTTCATGGACCGGATTGTCCAATTGAAACCTGCCTCGGCCAAGGGTATCTATATGCGTAGCATCAGTTTATCAACCACCATGGGGCCCGGTTTCAAGCTCGACCCCATGGAGATCCGGACCCTGATCAAGGCCGCGGGCTGAAGGTGCTGGAGTCAATACCGACAAATCGTTTTCACGGGTGGTTCGACCTCGGTCGGGCGCCTGCATTTTAAGGGTGAGCAGTCGGGACGTCGAAGACAGCGGGCACTATATTGTTTAATTGGTCACACGCGTTGCCGGAAAATAACGGGCAACGCTGGCGGGCCGGCCTGCCTAGACAGAGATTGAAACGTTGCCCATGCAATGTCGCAAGTGCAGTCACAATCCGGTGTTAAGCCGTGCCGGTAAACTTGCCTGTCCTGATCGACCTCTGCTGCTTTTTGCTAGGAATCTTTTCAGAAAAAGGAGGTAGAGGACATTGAACAGGAGTGAGAAGGAATCTGTTGTCAAGGAACTGCAAGGTAAGTTCTCCAAGGCACAGATCGCCGTTGTCACCGACTACCGCGGCCTGACCGTACAGGTGCTCCAGGAACTCCGGCGCGATCTCGGGAAAAGCGCCGCCGAATTCCGGGTGGCCAAGAATACGTTGCTGCGGCAGGCCGTGCAGGGAACCTCTTGCGCATCCATGGCCATTTTTTTTAAGGGGACCACGGCGATTGCGGTTTCGGATGAGGACCCGGTGGCGGCGGCCAAATCGTTGGTCAATTTTGCCAAGACCAACCCCAAACTGGAAATCAGGGGCGGGGTGCTGGCCGGCAAGCTGATCACTCTGGATGAACTGACCGCTCTGTCAAAGCTGCCAGGCCGCGAGGTGCTGTTGGCGCAATTGCTTGGCACCATGCAGGCGGTGCCTACCAGTTTCGTGCGGGTGCTTTCCGGCGTGCCGCGTAAGATGGTGTATCTGCTGGCTGCCGTTAAGGACCAGAAGGAACAGGCGACAAACTAGAAATTTTATTTGCGGTGCACCAGATTGTATCGCGTCAGGAGGAAAAATCATGGCCGTAACCAAACAAGATGTGATTGATTTTATTGCCAACATGAGTGTCCTCGATCTCTCCGAGCTTATCAAGGAGATGGAGGAGAAGTTCGGTGTTTCCGCCGCCGCCCCCATGGGCATGGCCATGGCCATGCCCGCTGGTGGCGAGGTGGCCGCCGCGGCCGAGGAGCAGACCGAGTTCGACGTCATCCTGACCGGGGCCGGCGACAAGAAGATTCAGGTCATCAAGGAGGTGCGTGCCATTACCTCCCTTGGTTTGAAGGAGGCCAAGGATTTGGTCGAGGGCGCCCCCAGTCCCATTAAGGAGGGCGTTTCCAAGGCCGAGGCCGAGGAGATCAAGACCAAGATCGAGGCTGCAGGCGGTAGCGTCGAAATCAAGTAGTTTTCATACACGACAGGCAGGAAGTTATCCGTAACTTACTGATTAATTCCCGCGCCTCGCTTGGGCAGGAAACGTGAACAAGGCAGGGACGCTACGGGGTGAAAACCTCCGTAGCGTTGCTGCGTTCTTGTTTGGAAAACCAGGGTCCGACGTTTTTCGCCGTTTGGGCGGCGCATGACCCCGGTTTCCTTGGGTATTAAGGTGTAAGTAACTCCTTCTGGTTGGCCTGCTGCACCCGGCCGGCTCGTGGGGTGCAAGGATGGCGCGAGAGGGTTTTATCCATCCCGAAAATGCGCCGGTCATGTACTGCCGAATGAGCGGCGGGGTAGCCGGTAGCGACCTTGTCGGGCCGCATGGCATAGAATCGAGGGGCATTGCCGCATGAACACATTGAAAAGAATTCGCAAGAGTTTCGCCAAAACCCCGGAAATCATCGATAAGCCGCACCTCATCGATATGCAGCGCCTGTCCTTCGAGGGTTTTCTGCAACTGGAGGTAGACCCCGATCAGCGCGAGGATAGGGGCCTGCAGCATATCTTCAATTCGGTCTTTCCCATCAATGACTTCAATGGCGTCTGTTCATTGGAGTTCGTGCGTTACACCTTCGGTGATCCAAAGTATACCGTGCCAGAGTGCCTGGAACGTGGCATGACTTATGAGGTGCCCGTCAAGATCACCGTCCGCCTGGTGACCTTTGATATCGACCCGGAAACGCAGGCCAAGAATATCCGCGACATCAAGGAACAGGCGGTATTCCTGGGCAGCATCCCGCTTATGACCCGGACCGGGGTCTTTGTCATCAACGGTACCGAACGGGTCATCGTCAGCCAGTTGCAGCGTTCGCCCGGCCTTTTTTACAGCCACGACAACGGCAAGACTCATTCCACGGGTAAACTGCTTTATTCGGCCAGGATTATTCCGGTGCGGGGCTCGTGGATTGACCTCGAATTCGACGCCAAGGATATTCTTTACGTGCGTATTGACCGGCGGCGCAAGTTTCCGGTCACAACCCTGCTCAAGGCCTTGGGCTATTCGGCCGAGGAGTTGCTGCATTATTACTACCAGACAGAAAAGATCAGCATTAAGCGCAAGAGTTTTGTCAAGGAGTTCGACCCGGATCTGATGGTAGGCCAGCGGGCCCCCCAGGATTTTACCGACAAGGACACCGGCGAGGTTTTGGCCAAGAAGGGCCGCAAGATTGGCAAAAACCTTGCCAAGAAACTCGCCGAGCTTGGCATCACCAGTGTCATGGTGGAGTCGGTTGAGTTGGAAGGCAAGATTCTGGCCCACGACATCGTCGATCCCAAAACCGGTGAACTCCTGGCGCCATGCAATGGCGAGCTGAACGCCGCCATCCTGGAGTCCATGCTGGCCGCCGGTGTTACCTCGTTCGAGGTGCTTTTCATCGATGGGATCAAGGTGACCGATTCCTTCCGCAAGACGTTGGTGCTCGATAAGTCGGCCACCAGCGACGAGGCCCTTATCGAGATATACCGGCGACTGCGGCCGAGCAGCCCGCCGACCCGTGAGGTGGCCGCCGCCTTTTTCAACAACCTGTTTTTCAGCAGTGACACCTACGACCTCTCCGAGGTGGGCCGGTTCAAGATTAATGCCAAGTTAGGTCTTGAGGTAGACATCAGCCAGCGGACCCTGACCCGGGAAGACATCATGCTTGCCGTCCGTTACCTGGCGCGGCTCAAGGACACCCAAGGGCCCATTGATGACATCGATCATCTCGGCAACCGCCGGGTGCGGACGGTGGGCGAACTTATTGAGAACCAGTACCGTATGGGACTGGTGCGCATGGAGCGGGCCATCCGCGAACGCATGAGCCTCCAGGAAGTGGAGACCCTTATGCCCCATGACCTCATCAATCCCAAACCGATCTCCGCCGCGGTAAAGGAATTTTTCGGCACCAGCCAGCTTTCCCAGTTCATGGATCAGACCAATCCGCTCTCCGAGGTCACCCACAAGCGCCGCCTGTCGGCCTTGGGGCCTGGCGGTCTGTCCCGGGAACGGGCCGGCTTTGAGGTGCGCGACGTGCACCCCACCCATTACGGCCGCATCTGTCCGGTGGAGACCCCGGAAGGTCCGAACATCGGCCTGATTGTCTCCCTGGCCACCTTTGCCCGCGTCAACAAATACGGTTTCATCGAGACGCCTTACCGTAAGGTGGACAAGCTCCAAGTGACCAATGATGTCTTTTACATGACCGCCCTGGACGAGAAGGATCACGTCATCGCCCCGGGCAAGACGCCCGTGGACAAGAAGAACAGACTGTCCACCGAGACGCTGGTGGCGCGTAAGGAAGGCGAGGTGGTAATCGCCAATGCCGCGGACGTGACCTATATGGATGTCTCGCCCAACCAGTTGGTGAGCGTGGCGGCCTCGCTGATTCCTTTCCTGGAAAACGATGACGCCAACCGGGCGCTCATGGGTTCCAACATGCAGAGGCAGGGGGTGCCGTTGATCCGCTCGGCTGCTCCGCTGGTGGGCACTGGCCTGGAAAAGGCCGTGGCCATGGATTCCGGCGTCTGTATGCTGGCCAGCGGCGCCGGCGTGATCGAGGAGGTGGATGCCCGCCGCATCGTCGTCCGTTATGACGAACCGGGCACCGATGGTTTTACTACCGGGGTCGGCATCTACCGTCTGGAAAAGTATAAGAAATCAAACCAGAACACCTGTTTCAACCAGCGGCCCCTGGTGCTTCCAGGACAGCGGGTAGAGCAGAGCGATGTGCTGGCGGACGGTCCGGCCAGTGACCATGGCGAACTGGCCTTGGGCAAGAACGTCACCGTGGCCTTCATGCCTTGGCGGGGGTACAATTTTGAGGATTCCATTCTGATCAGCGAGCGCCTTCTGGAGGAAGACACCTTCACCTCTCTGCATATCGAGGTGTTCGAGACCGTGTCGCGCGACACCAAGCTTGGTAAGGAGGAAATTACCCGCGACATTCCTAATGTCAGCGAGGAGGCCATGCGGAACCTCGACGAATCCGGCGTGGTTCGGGTGGGCGCCGAGATTAATGCCGGTGACATTATGGTGGGCAAGGTGACTCCCAAGGGCGAGACTCAGCTTTCGCCGGAGGAGAAGTTGCTGCGCGCCATTTTCGGCGAAAAGGCCGGCGACATTAAAGATACCTCCCTGCGGGTTCCACCTGGCGTGGAAGGCGTGGTGATTGACGCCCGGGTCTTTTCGCGCAAGGGGGTGGAGAAGGACGAACGTTCTCAGACTATCGACCAGGCCGAGGCGGCCCGCTTTGAGCGCGACATGGAAGATGAGCTCAGAAGCCTGCGGAAGGCGGTGCGTCATGGCCTGGCCGATCTGCTGGCCGACAAGACCGTCAAGTCCTCGGTGAAGGATGAGGCTGGCAAGGTGCTTCTGGCCAAGGGCAAGAAGATTACCCGTGAGATCCTGGCCGGGGTTGACCTGGAATTCCTGCGGGAATTGGATTTTTCGGACCGCCGGACGCTGGAGGGCGAGGTGCGTCTCCTCTTCGAACGTTACGAGAAGCAGGCCAAGGTGGTCAAGAACAATTACGAGGCCCGACTCGATCGCATGGTCAAGGGCGACGATCTGCCGCCGGGCGTCATCAAGATGGTCAAGGTTTACGTTGCCACCAAGCGCAAGCTTTCGGTGGGCGATAAGATGGCCGGCCGGCACGGCAACAAGGGTGTGGTCTCCAGGATCCTGCCCATGGAGGACATGCCATATTTTGCCGACGGCACCAGCGTGGACATGGTATTGAACCCCTTGGGCGTTCCCTCCCGTATGAATGTCGGCCAGCTCCTGGAGACCCATCTGGGCTGGGCGGCCAAGAAGCTCGGTGAGCAGATTCAGGCCTTTGCCGAGCGGCATGAGGTGGCGGCCATCAAGCAGCATCTGCGGGCCATTTACAGCAAGACCGAATACGAGGCCCTGCTGGCGGACAAGACCGACGAAGAGGTGCGCGACCTGGCCCTCCAGATGGGTAATGGTCTGCACATGGCCACGCCGGTGTTCGACGGGGCCCGCGAGGAAGAGATCCGCGAACTCCTGGTTAAGGCCGACGTTGATGAGATCGGCCAGGCCACCCTGTACGACGGGCTGACCGGCGAGGCGTTCGACAACAAGGTCACGGTCGGCGTCATGTACGTCATGAAGCTGCACCACCTGGTGGACAACAAGATTCATGCCCGGTCCACCGGTCCTTACTCCCTGGTAACCCAGCAACCACTGGGCGGCAAGGCCCAGTTCGGTGGTCAGCGCTTGGGTGAGATGGAGGTTTGGGCCATGGAGGCCTATGGCGCCGCCTATACGCTGCAGGAGTTTCTCACCGTCAAGTCGGATGACGTTTCTGGCCGCACCAAGATGTACGAGAAGATCGTCAAGGGTAACAATTTCCTGGAAGCCGGTCTGCCGGAGTCGTTCCACGTCCTGGTCAAGGAACTCCAAGGGTTGTGTCTCGACATGGAACTGATCGAATAGCGGCCCCCTTCGGGTCTTGACCAGCAGTTCCGAGTTGTTGATTGAATACTGAATAGGAAGAGGGTGTCGCCGTGGAAGAACTCTTCAGCTTTTTTGAGAAAGAGAAGAAACCTGTAAAATTCAAGGCCGTGCGCATTTCCCTGGCCAGCCCTGAAAAAATTCGTGACTGGTCCAGCGGCGAGGTCAAAAAGCCCGAGACCATCAACTACCGGACCTTCAAGCCGGAGCGCGACGGTCTGTTTTGCGCCAAGATTTTTGGACCGGTGAAGGATTACGAGTGCAATTGCGGCAAATACAAGCGCATGAAACACCGGGGAGTGGTCTGCGAAAAATGCGGCGTTGAGGTGATTCAGTCCAAGGTGCGGCGCGAGAGGCTCGGGCACATCGAGCTGGCGGCCCCCGTGGCCCATATCTGGTTTTTGAAAAGCCTGCCTTCGAAGATCGGCAACCTCCTGGACATGACCTTGAAGGAGTTGGAGAAGGTCCTCTATTTTGACTCCTACGTGGTGGTCAAGTCAGAGCCAGACGGCCCGGCGGTTGGCACCATCCTGAGCGAGGAGAACTACCGAATCGCCCTGCAGGAACAGCCGGGCAAATTTACGGTGGGTATCGGCGCCGCGGCCATCAAAGATATTCTTCATGGCATTGAACTAAAAAGCCTGGCCGTGACCCTCCGGGAGGAGATGAAAACCACCGGTTCCGAGGCCAAGCGCAAGAAACTGGCCAAGCGGCTCAACGTGGTGGAGGCCTTCCGGGATTCGGGCAACCGTCCTGAATGGATGATCTTGAACGTGATCCCGGTGCTGCCGCCTGATCTGCGCCCCCTGGTTCCGCTTGAAGGCGGTCGGTTCGCCACCTCAGACCTCAACGACCTTTACCGGCGGGTGATCAATCGTAACAACCGGTTAAAGAGACTCCTGGAACTTGATGCGCCAGAGATTATCATCCGTAATGAAAAGCGGATGCTGCAGGAGGCCGTGGACGTCCTCTTTGACAACGGCCGGCGCGGCAAGGTTATCACCGGTCCCAACAAGCGGCCCCTGAAATCACTTTCCGATATGCTGAAGGGCAAGCAGGGTCGTTTTCGCCAGAACCTTCTTGGCAAGCGGGTCGATTACTCGGGACGTACGGTTATTGTGGTGGGGCCGCATTTGCGTCTGCACCAGTGCGGCCTACCCAAGAAGATGGCCCTTGAACTCTTTAAACCCTTCATTTACCATCGGCTGGAGTCGATGGGCTTGGTGACCACCATCAAGAGCGCCAGGAAACTGGTTGAGAAAGAGTCCAAGGAGGTCTGGGACGTCCTGGAGGAGGTGGTCAAGGAGTATCCGGTGATCTTGAACCGCGCTCCTACCCTGCATCGTTTAGGCATGCAGGCCTTCGAGCCGGTCCTCATCGAGGGCAAGGCCATCCAGTTGCATCCCCTGGTTTGCACCGCTTTCAACGCCGACTTCGACGGCGACCAGATGGCCGTGCATGTGCCGCTCACGGTGGAGGCGCAGATGGAGTCCCGCGTCCTCATGATGTCCACCAACAATATCCTCTCCCCGGCCCACGGCGAGCCCATTATCATCCCCAGTCAGGATATCGTGCTCGGCCTCTACTACCTTACCAGGGAACGCCCGTTTGTGCAGGGTGAAGGCAAGGTTTTCTCCTCGCCGCTGGAGGTCCGCATTGCCTACGATTACCGCCAGGTACATCTGCAGGCCAAGATCAGGGTAAGGATTGCCGGCAAACTTCTGGATACCACGGTGGGGCGGGTTCTCCTGCATGAACTTTTGCCGATCAATATCCCGTTCGACCGGATTAATCTGGTGATGAAGAAGAAGGAACTGGCCAAACTCATCGACTTTGTCTACCGGCGGTCGGGCAGCAAAGACACGGTTATTCTGGCCGATCGACTCAAGGATATCGGTTACGAATTCGCCACCATCGCCGCCATTTCCATCTCGATTAACGACATGATGATCCCGGTGAAAAAGGAGGACATCCTCGCCGCCTCTGAAAAAGAGGTCCTGGATGTCGTGGCCGATTACCGCGGCGGCCTCATCACCGATGGTGAAAAATACAATAAGGTCGTGGACATCTGGTCCAAGGCCACCGACGAGGTGGCCCAGGAGATGATGCGGGAGATGAGTGTCGAGTATTATCGGGACAAGAAAAAAAAGCTGGTCGAGACCATGAGCTTCAACCCCATCTTCATCATGGCCGACTCCGGCGCCCGGGGCAGCAAGGACCAGATCCGGCAGTTGGCCGGCATGCGCGGGTTGATGGCCAAACCTTCCGGCGCTATTATCGAATCGCCCATCAAGGCCAACTTCCGCGAGGGGTTGAACGTCCTCGAGTACTTCATCTCCACCCACGGCGCCCGCAAGGGTCTCGCCGATACGGCCCTGAAGACCGCCAATTCCGGGTACCTTACCCGCCGTCTGGTGGACGTGGCCCAGGACGCCACCATCATCGAGTCCGACTGCGGCACCTTGGACGGCATCATCATGGAGCCGCTCATGGAGGGCGGCGAGGTGATCCAGCACGTGGGCGACCGCATCCTCGGCCGCGTGGCCCTGGAGGACGTGGTTGATCCTTTCTCCGGCAAGGTGCTGGTAGAGGCCAATTGTGAGATCACCGAGGATGTGGTGAAGGCGCTCGAAGACGCCGGTCTGGACCGGGTGTTGATCCGTTCGGTGCTTACCTGCCGCGCCAAGCGCGGGGTCTGCGCCCTGTGTTACGGTCGTGACCTGGGCCGGGGACACATGGTCAATATGGGCGAGGCCGTCGGTATTATTGCGGCCCAGTCCATCGGTGAGCCAGGTACCCAGTTGACCATGCGGACCTTTCACATCGGCGGCACCGCTAGTCGGAGTGTGGAACAGGCCGAGGTGGCCTCCCGCCACGCCGGCAAGGTGAGGTTCAACAAACTGCACACCGTCACCGCCGCTGATGGCAAAGCGGTGGTCATGAACCGTAATGGCGAACTTTCCATCATTGGCCCCAAGGGCCGGGAACTGGAGCGCTATCCGGTGAATTACGGCGCCCAGCTCTTGGTCAAGGATGGCGCGACCGTGGCAGCCAACACGGTGCTGGCCGATTGGGATCCGTACACCATTCCTATCGTCAGCGAGATCGGCGGTATCGTCAAGTTCGGCGATATTCAGGAGGGGCTGACCATGCAGGAGAGGGTTGACCCGGTCACCGGCAAATCAAGTTCGGTGATCATTCAGCCCCGCATGGGTCAGTTGAATCCGCGTATTTCGATCAAGGATGACAAGGGCCGCACCATGAAGCTGCCCAAGACCGGCTCACCGGCCCGTTACTCCCTGCCGCTTGGCACCATCATCAACGTGGCGGAGGGCAAGGAGATCGAACCTGGCACCGTGCTTGGCAAAATCCCGCGCGAGACCACCAAAACCAAGGATATCACCGGCGGTTTGCCCCGGGTGGCCGAGCTTTTCGAGGTGCGCAAACCCAAGGAATACGCGGTCATCACCGAGATCGACGGGCAGGTCAGCTTTGGTAAGGATCTCAAGGGCAAGCGGCGGGTGGTCGTTACTCCTGAGATTGGCGATGCCAAGGAGTATCTGGTGCCCAAGGGTAAACATGTCGCGGTGCACGAGAATGATTTTGTCAAGGCCGGCGAGGCCCTGATGGATGGCTCTCCGGACCCCAACGACATCCTGCGGGTCAATGGCGTGAAAGAGCTGGCCAAGTTCCTGGTGAACGAAATCCAGGAGGTCTATCGGCTCCAGGGCGTCAAGATCAACGACAAGCACATTGAGGTTATCGTCCGGCAGATGCTCCGCCGGGTCACCATCACCGATGTCGGCGACTCCACCTTCATTCTTGGCGAGCAGGTCGAATGGTGGCGGTTCAGCGACGAGAACGATAAGCTCGTAGCCAGCAATGAAAAGCCAGCCGTGGCCGAGCCGTTGCTGTTGGGTGTCACCAAGGCCTCGTTGAGTACCGACAGCTTTATTTCGGCCGCCTCCTTCCAGGAGACCACCAAGGTGCTCACCAACGCGGCCATGGCCGGCAAGGTGGACGACCTTTCCGGCCTGAAGGAGAATGTCATCATGGGCCGCCTGGTGCCTGCCGGTACGGGGCTGGAGCGTTACGCCTTGAGGCATTGATGATGCATTCGTAACAACTCCTGCAGGGATGGCTGGCCGTTCCTGGTGGCGGGGTTTGTTAGAATGCTGGCTGCGGCAGTTGGCCTGGCCGATGCCTTATCACAAAGGCGGTATGACGTCGGCGGCCATTCTGGTTTTTGGGGATTGGCCAATATAGACCTTGACAAGCGGGTACCCTTCGGTTAAATATTCCGTCTTCCCGCGTCCGGGAAAGGCTGGATCTTCCGGCCCTGGCCGGGGAAAAATAATTTTTTAGTATTCCATTAGGAGTCAGAATCAAATGCCCACCATCAATCAACTGGTACGGCAGGGCCGCAAGAAAGTTGCCAAGCGGACCAATACCCCGGCCCTCAAGGGCTCGCCGCAGAAGCGGGGGGTCTGTGTCCGGGTATATACCACTACTCCGAAGAAACCGAACTCCGCCTTGCGCAAGGTTGCCAGGGTGCGGTTGACCAACGGCATGGAGGTAACCTCCTATATCCCGGGTGTCGGCCACAATCTTCAAGAACACTCCGTGGTGCTTATCCGGGGCGGCAGGGTCAAGGATCTCCCCGGTGTTCGCTACCATGTTATTCGTGGCACCCTGGATACGCTGGGCGTTTCCGACCGGCGCCAGGGCCGTTCGAAATACGGAGCCAAGCGGCCTAAGTAAGTCCCGCGCGGTTTTCCAAGGAGAGGAAAGATGCCTCGAAAGAAGTTGATCAGCAAAAAGCGGTCCATACCGGATCCCCGTTTCAATAGTATGCTGGCGGCCAAGTTCATCAACCGTTTAATGAATGACGGCAAGAAGAGCGTGGCCCGCGGTATTTTTTACGGTGCCATGGATCTTGTGCAGAAACGGGCCAATGGCGAGGATCCCTTTGCCGTATTCGAGAAGGCTATGGACAAGGTACGACCCCGGG
>Ga0100388_10003399_pt1 | contig 13537 bp, 15 predicted proteins | sample CryGeymeta201512_FD_81536 | JGI IMG/M metagenome (GOLD analysis project Ga0100388, IMG submission 81536) | Groundwater microbial communities from Crystal Geyser aquifers in Utah, USA - Crystal Geyser metaG 2015-12 | ecosystem: Environmental > Aquatic > Deep subsurface > Groundwater | place... | reverse complement strand
GCGAGGAGCGATAGCGACGTGGCAATCTCATCTTTTTCATAGAAGTGAGGGATTGCCACGCTCATTGTCATTCGCTCGCAATGACAGTTGCACTGTCAGTTCTTATTCGTGTGTTATTGGTGGCTAATAATAAAAAAAGGGAATTCTTAGGGCAATAATTTAATATGATAAAAGAAGCGGTTCATAAAATTAAAAAGGAAGAGTCAGACGCAGAACATCTTTTGCAAGAAAGCAACGAGAAAAGCCGAAGAATGATTGAGGAAGCAAATCTTAAAGCCGAAAAAGATCTTGCTTTAGCCAAAAAAGAAGCAATGGAGAAGATTACTCTTTTGAAGAAAAAATACCAAAAGGAAATGGATTCTTTTAAAGAAAAAATAGAAGTTCAAAACAAAGAAGAGATTGAGCAATTGGAAAAGAAAATAGCCGGAAAACTCCCCGAGGCAATTAGTTTGGTGAAAAATTCCTTAAAAAATTAGGCCGCAGTAACGCAGTTCCTTCCTTTCTCTTTGGATTGGTAGAGAGCGGTATCCGCTCTTTTAATTAAAGTCTCAGCATCTCTGGCGTCAACCGGAAAAGCTGCCAGTCCTATACTAATAGTAAGATCTTTATTGGGCTGTTTCTCCTCATTTTTAAACTTAAATTCTTTTATACTTTTATTAAGCCGCTGGCACACTGAAAGAGCATTTTTTTTTAAAGTATCCGGAAAGATCAGGACAAATTCTTCACCCCCATAACGAGCCACCGTATCTGACCCTTTTACTCCTCTCATCAGAATTTTGGCAATCTGACGCAAAACCTCATCTCCGGCAGGATGTCCGTTTAAATCATTATAGTTCTTAAAGTAGTCAATATCGGACATCGCCAGGGAAAGAGAGAAATTTTTGTTTTTTGCCTCTTCTAATTCTTCGGCTAATCTTTCCCGGAAATGGCGGTGATTAAAAAGATTGGTAAGACCGTCAGTAATAGAAAGTGTTTTGGTTTTCTCTAAAAGATGGGCATTTTCAACAATCAAACTTGCCTGAGCGGCAATCATCGTTAAAAGCCCTAAATCTTTTCCGGTAAAATTGCGCCTTTCTCTGGAGAGAGCAGCAATAAGGCCAATGTTTTCTTCTCTCACTTTTAAAGGAGCAATGAGGAAAGATTTATAACCTTTCTCGGCAAAATTCCGGTATTTCGGAAAATTAGATAAGTTATTGATGAGAGCGCTGTTTCCCTGGAGAATAATTTCTTCAATAACCTCATCATTCAATTCAAATTCTTCTTTCCCTCTCAAGATGCGCGTAAAGAATTTTTGTTCGTCAGTAGAATAAACCTGAAGAAGAAGAAATTTCACATTAAGCAGTTTAACTGCGCTATCAGCAATCCGATTCAGAACTTCTGAAAGATCGGGATTTTTCCCAAAAATTTCAATAACCTCGTTGAGGGCAGTAAGAATAGAGGATTCTTTATCGTAGTCAGAAATAGCCAATTTCAGTTTTTGGCCATCCCTTTTTAAGAGAAAGATCTCTCTTCTTAAAGTTCGGTTTAAAATTCCGATAAAGAGAAAGAAACCTAATGCAAGCGAATTAAGTAAATTAGGGAAATAAGGAGATTGGTCCGGCAGCGACAGAAAATAAACATTAAAAGAAACAATCGTCGCCGTTATTGCCGCCAATAAAAATACTTTGATGACCATTATTATTTAAGAAAGGTTTAAGTTTTCTTTAGCGATATCGGTAAGTTTTTGAAAGGCGGGTTCGTCAGTTACGGCTAAGTTAGCAAGCATCTTGCGATTTAAGGAAAGGTTCGCTTTTTTTAATCCTAAAATAAATTTGCTGTAAGAAATGCCATTTTTCTTTGTTGCCGCTGAAATACGGGTAATCCAGAGTCGCCGGAAATTTCTTCTTTTCAGGCGGCGACTGACCCAGGCATAGAGGTTAGCGCGCTCGGCAAATTGCTGGGCATGTTTATAGAGTTTAGAACGTCCTTGACGAAAGCCTTTAGTTCTTTTAAGTACCTTCTTTCTTCTCCGGCGGGCCGCCGGCACATTTTTTACTTTAACCATAGGGTAGCAACCTCCTTATTCTTTTTTTACCGGTCTTCTTCACTAAAGTGCTCTTTCTTAAACCACGTTTTCGCTTGGAAGTCTTTTTGGTAAGAATATGTCTTTTACCTGCCTTCCGGTGTTTGAGTTTTCCTTTTTTAGTAATATGGATACGTTTTGCCGCTCCTTTATTTGTTTTTATTTTCTTCATTTTAAATGGGTTTAAAAAATACTTGCAGCCACTTCCCCTGCCACCTTGAATTTCCTTCAACGGTTCCGACCGAAGAGAGGTCTTGAGTTAATTTTTCCAAAACCTGCCTTCCTTTTTCCGGATGAATGATTTGTCTTCCTTTAAATTTTATCGTCACTTTTACCCGATTGCCATCTTTTAGAAAATTTTCGATATGATTCTTTTTGAAGTTGTAATCATGGTCGCTAATCACCGGTGAAAGCCTAATTTCTTTCTGCTGAACGTCTTTTTGCTTTTTCCTCGCCTCTTTTGCCCGCCTTTTCTGTTCATACTTATATTTATTGTAATCTATTATCCGGCAGACTGGCGGTTTGCTGTCCGGAACAATCTCTACCAAATCCAAAAAATCTTCCCGTGCTCGGCGAAGAGCCTCCTCAATCTTTACAATCCCTACTTGCTTCCCATCCTTGTCAATCAGCCGTACTTCCCGGGCGCGAATCCAGGCATTTAACCTTACTCTCTCTTGCCTCGTTCCTCTTCTCACTACGATATTCACCACCCCCTATATTTAACTACAAAACAACATAAATGACAAATTAACGCACCTGTAGCGGTCGGAGTTGCTGTCAGTAATTTCAGAAAGTTAACCTTCCCGCATATTGCTACTAAAGTAAGCAGAGAGTATAGTAGCGCAATTTATCCGACTGTTTGTGCAATGAATTGCACCGCTACTTGGTGCGATAAATCGCACCGCTACAATTTTGAAATTCCATACCACAAGAAATAATTACTTACGCAGTGCAATTCGTTGCTTGAGTTTTAAAATGAATTCCTCCGGATTTCTCTCTCCACAGTCACCTTTTCCCCTTTCCCGGAGAGCGATAGTTGATTTTTCAATTTCCTTCTTTCCTACGATTACCATCAAGGGAATCTTTTTTAATTCTGCATTTCTGATTTTCTTTCCGATTTTTTCCTGACCAAGATTTACCTCAGAGCGAATTCCGCTCTCAAGCAATTTTTTATTTATCTTAACCGCATAATCATTCTCTTTCTCGGTAATCGGCAAGACTATGGTTTGGCAGGGAGCCAACCAGAGAGGAAAAGCTCCTTTATAATGCTCAATAAGCACGCCAAAAAATCTTTCCAAAGAACCAAGAAGCGCCCGATGAATCATAATTGGCTCTTTTTCCTTCCCATCATGATCAATATATTTTAGATGAAATCGCTGCGGGAGATTAAAGTCTACTTGAACGGTGGAACACTGCCATTTCCTGCCTAAACTATCTTTTATTTTTATATCAATCTTGGGGCCATAAAAAACCCCTTCTCCAGGGTCAAGAGAATAGGAAAAACCTATCTTCTCCAAACTTTCTTTCAAAGAAGAAGTCGCCTTCTCCCAATTTTCCATAGTGCCTACATATTTTTCGGGCCTGGTGGAGAGGAGAACTTCATATTGGTCAAAACCGAAACTTTTTAAAAGGAAAATCGCAAATTCAAGCACGGAAAAAATCTCATCTTTCAACTGGTCCGGTTGGCAGAAAATATGCGCATCATCCTGGGTAAAACCTCTGACTCTCAAGAGTCCATGAAGAACTCCGGACTTCTCAAGACGATAAACCGTCCCCAATTCGCTCCATCTTATCGGAAGATCCCGGTAACTGCGAAGTTGGTTCTTATAGATGAGGATATGACCGGGACAGTTCATTGGTCTTAGCATAAATTCATCCTTCTCCACCTCTAAGGGAGGATACATTAATTCCCGGTAGAAATCCCAGTGGCCTGAAGTTTTCCATTGATTAAGATTGCCAAGATGAGGAGTATATACCAGACCATATCCTCTTTTTAAATGCTCGTCCTCTAAGAAATCCTCAATAATTTTTCTAATCAGAGCACCTTGAGGATGCCAGTAGATAAGGCCACTGCCAACTTCCGGATGAATAGAAAAAAGGTCCAGTTCCTTCCCTAATTTGCGGTGGTCCCGATTCTTCGCTTCCTCAATCAACTCCAAATAATCATCCAATTCTTTTTTAGTAGGAAAGGAAATCCCATAGATTCTCTGAAAACTCTCTCTCTTTTCATCGCCTTTCCAGTAAGCCGCGGCAATACTTAAAAGAGAGAATGCTTTAACTTCTCCGGTAGAAGAAAGATGCGGTCCGCGACAGAGGTCAATAAAATCCCCATTGCGATAAAAAGAAATTTTCTCTTCAGGAATTGCATTCATCAATTCAATTTTGAATGGCTCATCTAATTTTTTAAGTAAGGAAACCGCCTCATTCTTGGTTTTTTCAATCCTTTCAAATTCCAGATTTTCCTTAATAAGTTCACTCATCTTCCCCTCAATCAACTTTAGGTCTTTAGGAAGAAATGGCTCTTTCCTGAAGAAATCATAATAAAACCCATTCTCAATTGCCGGCCCAATACCAAGTTTTGCTTCCGGAAAGAGTTTCTTTACTGCGGCAGCCAAAATATGGGCGGTTGAATGCCAATAAAGTTTCATATCCATAACTTTTAACCACGAAAGCACGAAAAACTACAAATCACTTTAACCACGAATTACGCGAATTTCTCTAATTAAAAACTGACACGAAGTGTCACCCTGAATCCTTCGCTATCGCTCGAGGACAGGTTCCATGAAGGGTCTCATGAGATTCTTCACTTCGTTCAGAATGACATTATTCTTTTTACTCTTTAATAATTCGTATAATTCGAGAAATTCGTGGTTGCTATTCTTTGCTTCGTGTTTTCTATATTTCGTGCTTTCGTGGTAGTCTATTTTCCTGCGATCTGGTGTGGGCGGTAGTGGACTTGAACCACTGACCTCCACGATGTCAACGTGGCACTCTAACCAACTGAGCTAACCGCCCAAGCCTTTTTGGATAATCGCTAATTTTTTCTGAAAAGGATTTTATCCTTTCTTTTACCCTCTGTCAATAAAATAAAAAATTTTGGAGCAAGTTGTCAAACATTTGAGTATAGCATAAAATATCTTAAAGATGAATTACCGCCAACCAATCCATTTTCTTGAAGGGCTTACCCGATTTGGCATTAAATTAGGGTTAGAACCAATCCGGGGATTACTCTTTGAATTAGGTAACCCCCAGGAAAAATATCCCAGCATCCACATTGCCGGCACCAATGGCAAGGGCTCAACCGCCAGTTTCATTGCCAGCATCCTTTCCGAGGCAGGTTATAAAGTTGGGCTTTATACCTCGCCTCACCTTTTCGAAGCCACCGAAAGGATTACGCTTTCGGGAAAACCCATCTCTAAAAGAAAATTTGCTTCTCTGATTGCTAATCTTGTTCCCGCCATTAAAAAAAGGACTGAAGAAACCGGCATCCCTCTTACCTATTTTGAAGTCTTAACTGCGGCAGCTTTTCAATATTTTGCTCAGGAAGAAATTAATTTTCTGGTAGCGGAAACAGGAATGGGGGGAAGGCTTGATGCTACTAACATTTTAAAACCTTTAATCTGCGTTCTTACTCCCATATCCCTGGAGCACACAACATATTTAGGCAATAATCTTTCAGCAATTGCCTTTGAGAAATGCGGAATTATTAAGAAAGGCTCTATCGTAGTCTCTTCCCCTCAAAAAAGAGCAGTCACCCGGGTAATCAGAAAAGTATGTAAGGAGAAAACGGTTCCTTTATATCTTGTAGATAAAAAAAACCTGGATGAAGATGCGAGTTTTAAACTTCGGCTTTCCGGAGAATTTCAAAGGGAAAATGCCGCCCTCGCTATTGCAGTGGCAAAAACGCTTTCTTCTTCGGTCTTCCCGATAAAGGAAAAGAACATTAAAGAAGGGCTCCGGAAAACAAAAATTTCCGGTAGATTCCAGATTCTTTCCCAAAAACCTTTAATCATCTATGACGTAGGGCATAATCCAGACGCAGTTAAAGTTCTCTGCAAATCTTTAAAAAAGTTCTCTCCCGGTAAAAAATATATTTTCGTTTATGGTTCTCTAAAAGATAAAGACAGCAGAAAAATAATCCGGATTATTGCGCCTCTGGCCAAACTTCTTATTTTAACCCAATCTAAAAGTAAACGAGCCAGACCAGCAAAAGATTTATTTCGGGTGGCTAAGGAATATTTGAATGAGGAGAAAATCAAGGCAATAACCCATCCTGACCAACCTTTGAAGTTTGCTCTTAAAGATGAAGCACCGATCTGTATCTTCGGTTCTTTTTATCTTGCGCCTTATCTTAAAACGTGGCTATCTAAACGCCAAAGGTTATTCGATTAACTCTCCCACTCTTTGAAGAGCGGAGAGATAGAAAGATAAATCTTCCCGGTCTCCTTTTTCTATCGTCGTAAAACAAGCTCCAGTCTCATAACCGGAACGAAACGCTCTATTCTTAACCCAAATAACTTTGGCCAGGGTGCGAATTGGAGTCTTTCTATCCGGAGCATAAATATCAAGCGCAAGCGAAGTTCCCGGCTCAAATCTTTCTTTGGCTACAAACTTAATACCCCCCTGGCTGATATCTTTGGTAACGGATAAATTTTCAATATTTTCAGTCAGGTTTTTAGCTAATTTCTTTCCGCCGATAATAATTTTACCCTTTTCCTTTTTTTGATAACGAACAAAAAAAGGGAGGCTTACGCGGACGAATTGTCTTTTTTCGCTTCCTGCATACATTCTCTTTTCCTTTCCCATAATTTTCAATCTCGCTATTAACCCTCCACTCTATCCTTGCCCTGAGTTTAATCAAAGAAGCGACCCCTTCGGATTGGACGATTTCAAGTTTTTCTAATCCCGCTTTGCGGGATTGCTCGGCTCTGCCGAGCTTGGCGGCAAATTTTTTTCTACATTTTCTTTCTTTTCTTGCTCCTTTAATTCTTGCTTTTTTCTTCTTGCATCATCTATCGATTTAATTGTTTTAATTACACTATGAAAATGCGAAACGTCTTGAGCAATCGACAATCCCGGCGTAGTGCCAGCTGCTCTATTTGCCATATACTAATTTGACATCATACCTAGAGTAATACTTCACCCCCACCTATCTCCGGGGGATTCATTCCCCTCCGAGGGGGAGGATAAGGGTGAGGGGAATCTATCTTTGACGTCAAATTGGTATTAAATCCTCGGGCAATGAAGATCTTGTTGGTTTTGAGAATAAAATCATTGCCGAATCTGTTTTTCGATCAAGAATAATCACGCGATCAGCTTCTTTCAAAAAGAAGGTATCTTTAGATTGATGTATAATTTTTACTGGCTGTTGCCATTCATCTGCATAATCTACTACATGGGATGCGGTCGCAATGCCACACCAAGATTTTGCCTCATTGTACAAACAAAGGAATCCTGTACCACTACCAGTAGGAGTTTCCCTCTTTACAATATATGGTTTGACTTTATTGACAATTTGGTTCCAGTTCATTTTTTTATTTAAAAATTTCTTTAAACGCTATCTCTAATTTTTTATCAATATTTTCTGGTAATTCTTCGTGCGGAATTTTCAAATGATCTAAAACTGTTTCGAACCTTTTGAAGCCACCAGCACTTCTTAATTCAACCCATTCAATTTTTCGGCTATTTAATTGTTTTTTGTTTGTATCTGAAAGTTTATCTGCCACAAAAACCTTACTATCTCTTGCAATGACTGCGTCGGCACTTTCTGGATTGCCCCTGCCCATTAATTTAACTTCGCACTTGTGTTGGTTTTTGTTTTCAACTAAATAAAAATCAATCTCTCTTTCAAAATTATCTTCTTCGATTTCTTTACCTTTTATTTTCAAGGAATAATTACTGTCAGAAACACCATATAATTTGCAGAGTGTCTGCATTAAAGGTTTTTCAACTCTTTTGCCAGCAGTACTCCATAAGCCACCCCTTAACGCGGCTCTTTTTACTGCTAGTGTATTTATCACGATTAAACTTTCGCTAACATTTAAATCAACGCTCACTCCTTTAAATTTAATAGTTAATGTGAGTTCAAGGTCGTGCTCTGTATCTACAAGATTTTTAATCGCCTCATAAAGAGTGTCATAATGTTCGTTTGAAACGTCAATCACAATTTCCTTTGTTGAGGAATTAAACATATTGTGGATTGTCTTTTCGTTTAATCCTGAATTGATTGCAATGTCTCGCGCCGGTAAATCGGGATTAAGAAATTCTTTTTTATACCAATCTGCTGTTATGCCTTTGTTTTTAAGCTTTGCATCAACAATTTTCTTAAAGAAATCAACAGCGAATTGTAAAAATTCGGCGTTAATAAGCGTTACGACTTCAATCCTATAATCCTCTCCTTTTAGTAATTTTTTAATTATATTTTTTGCGACTTGTTCTGTTATTGTCATATTGTTCCTTTAATTGATTTAATAAAGTTTTCAAGGTCAACAAAACTTGGTTGACTATCTTTAAAACTAAACAAATTATCGCTTTTATTTAATTCTTCCTTAATCCTATTAATATATTTTGATTCTTTTTCAGTGAGAAAAAAGTGGCGATTTAAATTTAAGGCCGCTCGTCCAAGTGTGCCACTACCAGCGAATGGATCAAAAATCAAATCACCAATAAAAGAATAATACTTAACTACCCTGTTGCACAATTCTATCGGGAAAACAGCACTATGAATTTTATCAAATGTCGGATCAATACGCCAAACATTTGTTGTTTCATATTTATCCAACACTTTACTTTTTTTAACTTTGTCCCAGCTATACTGCTGAATATTCCAGTCTATCAATTTATCAGATTTTTTTCTGTAAACCATTAACATTTCTGTTACTGCATTTGGCTTGTATGCCAATGGCTTTCTGTGTTGAAGAAAGCCAGCATTTCTATTTTTAACACACGCTTCGGGTTTTAACCAAACAATATCATCAATAAATTCCCAACCCATTTTTACTAATAATGGGTGTATATCGTAAGGAATGGGGTATCTTTTACTAGCATGCGCTCGACTTATTCTGGGTATAATAATCGGCGAAGTGTTAAGTACAAAAAATCTACCCTCTTTAGTAACGCGATGCACTTCTTTAAAAGTATTTTCTAAAAATTTTAAATATTCATCATAACTTTGATAAATTGAATAATCTCTTGCGTTATAATATGGTGGCGAAGTAAATGTTAAGTGTATAGACTCATCTGGCACATGCTTCAGTATTTCTTGAACGTCTCCATACACAACAGTATTTTTTAATGAAAATGGAAATTCATCATGCTTTTGAGAGTTATTTGATTTATATTGAATGCCATTTACTTCTTTATTTATAACTTCTTTAATCAATTCATTTGGGTGGTCAATTAACTTTTTGAGTTCATTTTTTACTTCTTCTCTTTGAGAAAATACAAGCAATCCTCTAATTGCCTGCATTACCACTTTTGGATCATTGTCTTTCAAAAACTCAATTAAAACTGGGATTGCTTTTTCATTTCTTAATCTACCAACCGCAGAAACAGACTCTCTTCTAACTTCTGTACTCTCATCTAAACGAGCATATTTAACAAAAGTAGGTAAAAGAGAAACATCGCCTATTTTGGCAAGATTTTTTATTGATAATGTCCTGATGTTTTCGTTTTGATTATTTAATAGACTTAATAAGGGTTCTTTACTATAGCCATTTTCCAACTTTCCCAACTTTTCCAAAGCATAAACAATTGTTCCATCGTTTTGATTTTGCAAAAAAGACAACAGAACTTGTGTATTATTTTTAAGCTCATCAATCAATTCTTTATTAATTTGTTTGCTTAATAATGATCTGTTCATAAAACTACTACTATATTTTCAATAATTTGATAGTACGTATCGGCTCTCGCGGGAAACTCTCACTTCCTTGAAAAGAGACATTGCTTTGTAATGACGTGGAAAGTCACCACTACAACTTCGGCGACCCTAACGAGATCCGCCAAGTATTTCTGGCGGGTAGCGGGGACGATGGGATTCGAACCCACGATCACCGGATCGACAGTCCGGAGCCTTAAGCCACTGGGCTACGTCCCCCATGATATAGTTAAAAATTAAGAGTTTTTGTGGGCGAGACAGGGCTTGAACCTGTGACCTTCTGCGTGTAAGGCAGACGCTCTCCCAGCTGAGCCACTCGCCCCCACCACTAATGAATAATTCTAACTCTTTATTTCCTTCTTGTCAAAATTATCTTTTTATGGTATAAAATAAACACTTTAACTTTAAACTGACACAAAGTGTCATTGCGACCACGAGCGAAGCGTGGTGGGAAGCAATCTCTCGCTTCTTTAAAAGAATGAGATTGCCACGACCTTTGGTCTCGCAACGACTTCGTCGCTTTTAACTGTATTATTGGCCCCATCGTCTAGGGGTTAGGACGGGTGGTTCTCAGCCATCAAGCAGGGGTTCGAATCCCCTTGGGGCTATTCGAAATAACATTAGGGATTCAAAAAAGGAGAAATTATGGCACATAAAAAAGGACAGGGAGCAAGCCGTAATGGCCGGGATAGCGCTGGTCAGAGGTTAGGGGTGAAGCGCTTTGGTGGTCAGGTAGTTACCGCTGGAAGCATCCTGGTGCGGCAGCGAGGAACAAAATTTTCTCCGGGTCACAATGTCGGCCTTGGCCGGGATGATACCCTCTTTTCCCTGATTGATGGCACGGTTTTATTTGAGGGAAGAAGGGTAAGCGTAAGACCTGAAAATTCCCCTTTCTAAAATGATATTCGGCAGCGGTATTGACATTGTTCACATTAAAAAACTAAAAAAAACAACAGAGAAATGGGGAGAGCGTTTCAGCCATAGAATCTTTACTTCCCGGGAACTCAATTATTGTTACCAAAAAAAATCTCCTTTTCAGCATCTTGCGGCAAGGTTTGCGGCTAAAGAAGCTTTTCTTAAGGCATTGGAAGGAGAAAAAAACAAAGAGCTGAAATGGAAGGAGATTGAGATTGATAACAAAGAAAGCGGCCAGCCATTTTATAGATTAAGGGGCTTTGGCAAATCCTTAATGAATAAGGAGGGTATCAAACCATTTTTAACCATCTCCCACAGCAAAGACTATGCCATCGCCCATTGCATTTTAGTAAAATGAAACTTCCTTCCATTTTATTTAAGAGAAAGTTAGATTCCCATAAGGGAGATTACGGGCATTTGTTCGTAATTGGCGGTTCCCCGGGACTTACGGGAGCAGTTGCCTTAAGCAGCCTATCCGCGCTTAGGTCGGGCGCAGGATTGGTAACTTCGGGAATCCCGGAAAGCCTCAACACTATCCTGGAGATAAAGCTAACCGAAGTAATGACCAAGCCTCTTCCGGAAACCAAAGAAAGAACTCTCTCCATAAAAGCCTTGCCGGAGATTGTGAAATTTTCCAAAAAAATAGACGCTTTTGCCATCGGGCCCGGCCTTTCTACGCAAAAAGAAACGGCTAATCTCCTCCTTAATTTTCTTCCCAAGATTGATAAGCCAACCATTCTGGATGCTGACGGAATTAATATTTTAGCTCGTAAAATCGCGGTTTTAAAAAAGATTGAGTCTCCGTTCATCCTCTCCCCGCATCCCGGGGAAATGTCCCGGCTTTTAAAAACAGATATTTCCGTAATTCAGAAAAACCGCAGGAAAATTGCCAAGGATTTTGCGGTTAAATATGGTGTCGTGCTTGTCTTAAAAGGACATCAAACAATTGTCGCTGATGAAAAAGGCAATATCTACATCAACCATACCGGCAATGCCGGAATGGCCACTGCCGGAAGCGGAGATATCCTTACCGGCATTATCGGAGCCTTTCTTGCCCGGGGTTGGGAAAATTTTGCCGCAGCAAAATTTGGTGTTTATCTTCACGGCTTAGCCGGGGACCTCGCAGCCAAGGAAAAGGGAGAAAATTCTCTTATCGCTACTGATATCATAGAAAAATTATCTTCAGCTTTCCTCGTTGACAACAAAAGAAGAAAAGCCTATACTGACTAAAAATAAATAATGTGGGAGACATCTCCCGATGTCGATAAATTAGCGAGGCTAAAAGCCTCGCACTACATCTTAGTTCTACGTAGTGCGAACCTTTCAGGTTCGCCAAAAAAGGAAATTCCTATACTATTAAATTAAAAGGAGGGAAGGAAAATGTTAGTGACAAGCAAAGAGTTGGTGGAAAAAGCAAAAGCTGGTAATTATGCGGTAGGGGCATTTAACGCGATTAATATGGAGAGCGCTCAGAGCATCTTTGCTGCCGCCGAAGAGGAAAAAGCCCCTTTTATTCTTCAGATAACGGCTACTACTTTGAGCTATACCGCTCCCGATGAACTCGTTGCTATGATTAAAGCTTTGATCAAGCGGGCAAGTGTCCCGGTGGCACTTCATCTTGACCATGGCCGGGATTATCAAACGGTGCTTAAATTCCTTCGTTTCGGTTTCAGTTCAGTAATGATTGACGGCTCTTTGCAGGCCGATGGCAAAAGTCCCCGCACCTATGAGGAGAATATTGAAGTTACGAGAAAGGCCGCAGAGGCAGCTCATCTTTTAGGGGTTAGCGTAGAAGGAGAGATTGGCCGCCTCGGACAGATTGGCCTTGAAATTACCGCTGAAGATGAAGCCCTCACCCGTCCTGAAGAAGCCGAGAAGTTTATTAAGGACACCGGAGTTGACCTTTTGGCCGTAAGTATCGGCACCCATCACGGACTCTTCAAAGGAAAGCCGGTAATTCGCCATGACCGAATCAAAGAGATTGCTGAAACAATACCAACCCCTTTGGTAATGCACGGAGGCACCGGTGTTCCTGACGAGGATGTGCAAAAAGCAATTAGCCTGGGAATCAGAAAAGTCAATATTGATACGGAAATTCGCGTTGCTTTCATAGAAACAATGAAGGAAGAAATTAAGAAATTAGAGGATGAACATAAAAAAGCGGATGAAACTGAAGGAATCCGCAAGTATGATATCCGCAAGATTTTAAAACCCTGCCGGGAATCCGCCAAAAAAGCCATTGCGGTTAAAATGAGACTCTTTGGCAGTTCGGGAAAAGCGTAAAATACCGCCACCTTAACTCAGTGGTAGAGTAGCGCACTTGTAATGCGCAAGTCCTCGGTTCGAATCCGAGAGGTGGCTTAATCATGCTCGGAAGTTCCCTTCAGCGGCACGTTGGTTTGCCCCAGCGAGGCAAACTGCACTCTGTAAATCTGCTCGCTCGTCCCTATGGGACACCGTGCCCGCGAGCATCTTTAAAGGCACGCTTACAGGGAACGTTCCAAGCATCAGTGTATTTATAGTGGTATTTACCGTGGTTGCTATTTAAAAATTCAAGGTAATATGAACTTAACCACAAAGCCACCAAGACTCAAAGAGCACCAAGAAAAACTAAAATAGCAACCACGAATTACGCGAATTAATCGAATTCAAAAAACAATAATAAAGATTCTCTGACCGGAGAT
>Ga0100388_10003390_pt1 | contig 13551 bp, 11 predicted proteins | sample CryGeymeta201512_FD_81536 | JGI IMG/M metagenome (GOLD analysis project Ga0100388, IMG submission 81536) | Groundwater microbial communities from Crystal Geyser aquifers in Utah, USA - Crystal Geyser metaG 2015-12 | ecosystem: Environmental > Aquatic > Deep subsurface > Groundwater | place... | reverse complement strand
CCCGCAGCGCCTTTATTTATGGCTGTAATGGGTTTTTATTTTGCCAAAAGTAAAAAATCTCTTTACCAAAATTTTAAAAGGGGAACATTTCTTTTCGCCGGCGGAATTCTTTTAAACATCGGATTGAATTTTCATCTGCTCATAAAAATTTACTCCGGTCAATACAATTTAAATCCATACCATTATATATTCGGCGCCGATATACTAACGCTGGCAGGCTTAAGTATAATTATTCTTGCTGTTCTAAAAAAAATTTTTGATAATAAGTTTTACTTTTACTTTGCTGCAGCATTGTTAGCCGGAATTGCGAATGCTTACCTCCCCAACATTTACTCAAACATAAACGAACCTGCTGCCTATGTTCAATCTTTTTTATGGGGCAAAGTTGAATGGTCGTACTTTCCATTATTCCCATGGTTTGCTTACTCTGCTTCCGGTGCGGCATTTTATTTTTTGAAGAAAAAGTACGGCGATAAAATTTTTTCTGAAGTAATTGTTAATTCTGTTCTGGCAGTCGGTTTTTTATTTCTAATGGGAACTTACAGTTACGCAGTAAATATTTCACACAATCTTTTTCAATATTACAACCATAACTTTTTATTTGTTTTATGGATAATTGTTTTTCTTCTCTGGTTTACTTCTGTAGTAGATAAATTAGAAACATTTGCAGGGAAAAATGTTTTTATTCTATTCACAAAATGGGCGGGTAAAAACGTTACCGCATTTTATATTGTGCAGTGGCTTATAATTGGCAACATAGCAACATTAGTTTTCAGATCGTTTAATTTATATTACGTAATAATATCGGTTGCGCTGATTACGGTAGCTGTTTCAGTTTTAGTAATGTTGTGGATAAAAATATTTCGTCCCGATACTCCGAACAGATAATAATTGAACGCAGATGTAAATTTTTTAAGCAAGTAAAATTGCGTAGTTTCATAATTTTTAATTATTAACTCATGTTACGCAGATTGGCGGCTGCCGGATGAAGCAATCTCAATTTTGAATTAAAAACAAAAGATTGCTTCACTCGAAGACTCGTTCGCAATGACTTTTTCAACTTTTAGGACGGCCCCACAAAATTTGAATATCATACTGCGTAAGGTGAGTTATTAACTCACCTAAGGCAAATAAAAATTGGCATGGAATTACACTAAAATTTAATTTCGCAAGAATGGAGGAATGAATGTCTATTTGCAAAGTTAATCCTATGTTTGACATTTCAAATTTAATATTCTACATTGCCGCCGGTTGTTTCGTTAGAGTTGGTATTAATCCGTTAGCTAACGGAAGGAGTGTGGTTTCGCATTTATCCCGATTATTTCGGGACAACACTATTTTACCTGCAAATGAGCAGTTAGATTTTATCACGCTTGCTTTCTCTTTTTTTGCTCATATAAAGATAAAATACTTAATAGTTAACCATATAATATAAATTTATGCGCAAAGGTTGTTTTACATTACAAATAATACTTCTAATTCCTGGGACAATTATAATCTTCTTTATAATTAAAAGTATTTTTGCAAGTGAAAGTATGTCTGCTGGCGGACGAATTGGAGGTCTTATTTTCGCTTTGGTTCTATTAATATTTGGAGTTATAAGACCACTTTATTCTACAAATAAAGCTTTGTTTTTTAAAAGAAATAACAATAATGATAACACTTATAAAGAGAAAACTTACAAAGAGTATACTCACGCAGAAAACTCGCAAAAAAAAGATAATAATAAATCAAAACAATCTGATTCCTTTAAGAATGAGAAAACATATAGTAGAGAAAGCAAATTAAAGGACGACACTAATTATTATAGTTTATTAAATATAAACTCCAATTCAACAATTGAGGAAATAAAAGTTGCATACAAAAATGAAATTAAAAAATATCATCCAGATAAGGTTGAACATTTAGGAGATGAGTTCAAAAAATTAGCAGAACAAAAAACGAAAGAAATTAATGAAGCTTATAACTACTTTAAGAAAAAATACAATTTTTAATTTTTGGAAAATAATTATCTAAATTTTGCAGAAATAAATAGCAAAGCAGACATTGCATATTTTGACCATACTGAAAACGCAATTGATTCGTTGGAAACGGCTTGCTACCTGCTAAATAGGAAAGGTAATACTAAATGGAAATGGATTTCAATTTCTATTGACAAGTTCCGCTGCTTTTAAGTCATTTGAGTCTTCTATCCTTGTTGAGTTTTCATTGGATTTGGGAGACGAAAAACAAAGAGAAGTCCGTGATAATATTAGGAAAGCTTTATCAAAAATATGTATTGAGCTTGAATACACGGATATTTATAATAACAAAATGTGTTTCCCACTTCACTGTCTTTCCAATGTATTTGGAAAAGTTAATTCATAAATAAGGAATTAAAAAATGGATGCAAATCTTGAATATATTTGTTCTGAATGCAATTCAATTGTCAATGAAAACGATAAAATCTGTTCAAATTGTGGTGCGGATTTAGGCGGACTAGAATATGATGATAAGGATAAAGGATATATTGAAAAACGAATTGAAAGAATTGATGAAATCAATAACAATTCTAAAACCACTAAACGTTTCTGTTCTAATTGTGGTTCGATAGTTAATCCAAAAGATAAATTTTGTAGTAAATGTGGCTTTGAAATATCAGAAGAAAATAAAATTGAATATCACTCTAATCAAAAAGATAGGAATAATTTTTTGAATAAATATAAACCCGGTATAATTTTATTTACTGTCATAACTTTTTTTATGCTTTTATTTCCACCCATAGAATGGGGATTTAAATCTGGTAGTTCGTTTTATGTCAGAAAAACTGGTTATTATTTTCTACTGAATTTTCCAGACTCTGGTAGAAATTGGGGAATGCACATAAATGAAGCTCACATAAGTAGTTCACAGCTTTTTGTTCAAATAATTTTAGTCGCAATTTTAGCAATATTATTCCAATATTTTAATGCCCCAATAAGAAAATGGTGGAAAAGTAATTTTTAATTCTAAAGCACTATGCCCAACATAATTAATACCGCAGCGCTGCATTTTAATAACTTGTCCCGTCCGTTAGCCAATGGACTATCAGGATAACACGCCGTTATATGCTTAGAAAATAATCTTGGTATTGTCGTAATACGGTCTTATATTTAGTCCGGAATAAAGACAATAAAAGGATATAATAATGAAGAGCATCTTAGTAGCAAATGATATAATCCCGGTTGGTCAATTCAAATCTGGTTTGGCTAAATATCTTAAAGAGATAAAGAACAAGCGTAATTCTTTGATCATCACTCAAAATGGTAAACCTGCAGGAGTATTAATCTCTCCATCGGAATTTGATGATTTGAGACAAACAAAACTATTCATTGATTCGATTTCACGTGGTTTATCGGATTCTGAAAAAGGAGAAGTGTTGTCCACTTCACAACTTCGAAGTGAACTGAAAAAAACAAGAGCCGGAACAGAAAAATGAAAATGTTCTGGACAAAAGAGGCATTACTTCGATTACAAGATATTGAAGAATACGTCTCAAGAGATAATTCCATTGTTGCAATTGAGTTTGTTGACAAGTTAATATCACTTGCTGAAACATTAATTGACAATCCGAAAAAAGGTAGAATTGTGCCTGAATTATCATTGGAGAATATTCAAGAGTTGTTACATAAAAATTATCGAATCGTTTACCTGGTTAAGAAAAGCTCTGTAGATATTCTTACTGTATTTGAAGGACATCAATTATTGAAGAAAGAAGAAATATTTAAAAGTAAAAACTGAGAAACGCAGTTAATCTCTTTAATAAGTAAAGAGCCAAGAGAAAAATAAATATTACCGCCATACAGCCGCAACCGGCGCCTTGAAAAAATGTTCTTTGTTTTTATTGTTTAGAACAACTTCGGCAACTTAAGTTAAAATATCGATGCGATTGCAGCATGGCAAACAGTACCGCTAATGAACTAACTCTAATTGCGGAGAAAGAGTAAGCCCGAAGCGCTCAGCTTGTTTGTGTAAATAAAGGCGGAAGGATATCCCGGTTTAAGAGGATAAGAACTTCGCCACTTTGGGTGCAGAAAATTTTTAACAATTAAATGGTTCGTTTTACTAACGTAAAATGAAAGCAGAAATCTATGAATAATTAATACGGCAGTGCTGCATTTTAATAACTTGTCCCGATACTATCGGGATAACACGCCGTTATACTTAATAACATATTTGTCAATACAAATGATGGTTTTTATTCAAACAAATTCCTAGAATGAATATGCGAACTTTAATTTATATAATAATTATTTTAATTTATTACAGTACTTCGTTTACTTTAGCTCAAGATAATACATTTCTCAAAACATATGTATCAGGTTATCCCAGCTCAGTTATACAAGATAGAAATGGCGATTACTTAATAATTGGAAATTCAACAATCCCGGCAACTGGTGGCCCAACTGGAGTGCGTTTAATAAAAGTTGACCATTTAGGCGATACGCTATGGACTAAATTGTATGGCAGCGTAGACAAAAATACTGAAGGGACAAATATTATAGAAACGGTAGATGGTAATTACATCGCTTGTGGTGTAGTTTTTACGCCTGAACCGCATTCTATTGGTCCTTCTGATATAATATTGACCAAATTTAATATAAATGGTGATACTTTATGGTGGAAAACCTATAATGTTAATGAGAGTAATATTGACCTGTCAAATGATTTATTGGAACATAATAATTCTATATATGTTGTAGGAAGAAATGCTGACAAAGGTTTGATGCTAAAAACGGATGAATATGGAAATATTGTCTTCAATAAAAAATTCAGTTTTGGTTCAGCTTATACAGAATTCAATTCTTTAAAAATGATTGATGATAATAATTTATTTTTATTTGGTTCTGAAGGTTCATTTGTATCAGTTGATAGAGTTTTTTCAAAATATATTATTTGCAAAACTAATTTATCAGGTGATTCATTATCTAGCGTTTTTTTCGGTGACGACAGTTGTGAAGTTTTTCCAAACAATATGATTAAAACACTTGACGGAAATTTTGTCTTTTCGGGTTACACTTACAATGTTTCTACTCAATCCTATGGAGAATATCTATTACTTTCAATGTACAATAAAAATGAAGAAATGATTTGGGAAAAAAGGATAGAATCAACTCCGGGTAAGGTAGCTGCAACTTACGATAGTGGGATTGTTTTTTATGGTAGAAATCAGAATGGGATTACCTTAACAAAACTTAATACCGAAGGTAATATTTTATGGTCACGTGAAATACCTTTCCCAAATGCTAGTGAAGTATACGGGGAAGATATCATAGAAACCAGCGACGGTGGTATACTTGTTACTGGATATGTGACTTATCCAAACGAACAACCAGAAGTATTTTTATTAAAAACTAACAGCGAAGGTTTACTTACAATTATTAATATCGAAAATACTTTTCCCAATTCGTTCGTTTTATCTCAGAATTATCCCAATCCCTTCAACCCAAGCACGAAAATAAGTTACTCAGTCCCGAAAACAAGTTTTGTTGCAATAAAGGTATATGACGTTTTAGGAAAAGAAATTACCACATTGGTAAATGGAGAAAAATCAGTAGGAGATTATGAAGTTGAATTTAATGGACGCAATCTTTCAAGCGGAGTATATTTTTATAAAATGCAAGCCGGAGATTTTGTAGAGACGAAAAAATTAATTTTAATGAAGTAAAGCCGATCCCGCCAATTAAGCGGAACGCCTTCCGTTAGCTGACAGATTCTCAGCGATGAAGGGAAACACACTTTTAGTGTGAACTTATCAAGTGTTTCAATTTATTTCTTCTTTAATACATAACCGGATGAGGTTTCTAATTTTATTTTTCCCGTCATCGTTTCAATAGCCTCAATCCCTGCAATTGCCGGATTAACAAGGACTTCATATTCACCTTCCGGAAGCGTAAATTCTTCCGACTTTTCTTTGGAGGCATTAAAGAGAATGATAAACTCATCGTCTCTATAATTTAAATTATATCCGAGCGCAAAAGTATTATTCTTACTATCTATAAATTTGATGTCAGCATAATCTGCTCGACGGAACGCATCGTACTTGCCACGAAGCGCAATTAATCCTTTGTAATAATCAAAAAGCTCTTTGTTAATTTCCGCATGTTTGTAGTTGATGTAGTTTGTTCCGTTGTCCTTGTCATAAGTGTTGTGATCAATTTTACCCTTAAGCGGGTCATCAACTTTTACGTCTTGCGTAATAACTTTACTGCGCGCAAACTCTTGCCCTGAGTGAATCATAGTTACACCCTGCGATGTGAATAAAAACAAAGCGCCGAGTTTGTTTAACTTCATCTGCAAGGGAGTGAGTTTAGCATGCGCATCAACATCAATTATAATTTCATCCGGATCAACTTCCCCGGTGCCAATGCGTATAAAATCGCCGAGCGTATATCCGTCGTGCGATTCAAGGTAATTAACCGAATGCTCTTTTGTTTGAAATAAACCAAAGCTATCACGTGCAAGCGTTCCATTAACATAACTTTTAATTCTCTGCGGCGAATTATTGCCGAACCATTTACCGAATATCCAGCCATGCCCGTTTTTTGGATTTTCACCTTTTATACCATTGCGTATCTGGTCGTTCCATGCGCCCCAGCCGCGCAGTGAAAACCCCATAGGGTCGTAACCGCCGCCCCAGGGTTCACATACGAAAATAACATTGGGATTAATTTTTTGCGCTTCGCGAATGATTTCTTCAATGGTTTCCCAATCCAATAATTTGCCGAGGTCGAAACGGAAACCGTCAACTTTATATTCAGTCATCCAGTAAAGAATACTTTCAACAATCATCCGGCGAGCCATCGGTCGTTCTGTTTTGAAGTCGTTTCCGCATCCGCTTTTAGCAATGTAAGAACCATCATCATCAAGACGAAAATAATATTCTTTATCAATCTGTTTCAATTTGCCAAGTTCGTATTCGCTGATATGGTTATATACAACATCCATAATCACCCCGATGTCTTCTTTGTGGAAAGCTTTTACCATATCCTTAAAATCATTTATTTGTTTTGCTTGTGTGCCGCTCCAGGTATTCCATTTGAATTCATTTGCATCTTCGCTGTAGTAAGCTTCGGGTGCAAAAAATGCAGCCGTCATATAACCCCAATGATTGCGCTCGTAAGGATTCCATGTATTAAATCTACCTGCAATCGAATCTTTAAATGGAATTTCGCAATTGGCAAATTCCTGCGTAGGAAGAAGTTCAACTGCGTTTACGCCAAGTTCTTTGATGTAATTAATTCCACCTGTTTTTCCCTTTTCAATCAATCCCGTGTAAGTACCGGGTTTATCTGCGCCGGATGATTTATGCGCTGTCATATCGCGGACGTGCATTTCATATACGACCAAATCACGCCAGTCGCGCTGAATCCAATTTGTGTTTTCCCAATCGTAGTTGTCGGGCTTAACAATAACGCCTTTGCGGGGATTCATATAAGTATTGAATGTAGCTACTGCTTTTGCATAAGGATCAAGGCAAAGTAGGTCCTCACCGTTTGAATTATTTTTATGCGAAACTTTAAAGCCGTAAAACTTTCCGTAAAGCTCGCCGTCGAAAACAAATTCCCAAACGGAATTTTCGTCGCCCGTCATTTTATATTCAGAGCCGTATTCATCTTCTACATTATCAAAAATAATTACTGCCACGCTTTTAGCGTTTGGAGTAAACAGTCTAAAAAAAGTTTTACCTTCTTCAACAAAGGCGCCTAATTTTTTATCTGAATAAATTTTATTTAATGCCGGATTCTCAAGAAGAGTTCCTTTTTTTACTCTTTCTTTGGAAGTTGTTTTGTCTGTAATAAACAAATTTTCACCTAATACATTATTTTGAATAAAGATTGAAAAAAGAATCGTTACAATTATTATTATCGAATGTTTCATGGTATGTTTAATTTTTTTAAAGTGAAATAATTTTAACATGTGCGACAAATCCTCACAACCATTGAGGACACTTATAGAATATTATTATGTTTTTAGCGCTTATCCATTATTCCGTTAGCTAACGGATTAATTTTTAATTTCTGTTTGTTAATTGCAGTTTGCTTTGCTCTGAATACAAGTCTCTATTCCTCTCCGGATAATATTTTATTGTCAATTACTCTAGTAACGCATATAAGAGGATTTTCCGGTATTTTGAACTTCGAAAAAATTTCTTCAAACAATACAAAATGTTTATTTCGTTTTTCAAGTTTCCAAAATTGTCTGTCAGTCATTAACTTGCCATCAGCATTCTGAGGCGCGTCAAAGCGGTACGATTTAGAAAAATCTGCCTTTGCCGATTTTTTTAAAAATTCAATTTTACTATCGTCGCCACCTTCTCTTTCATAAGCAACAGCGCGGAATTCTTCAACAAATCCATTATTTATTATCAAGTAGATGTTAAGAATTACTTCTAACATTTTTTTCCTTTGAATTTAGAAGTGCGAAAATAGCAAGCCCGAAAGCATAAACAAAGGCAAACTTACACATAATGCTTTCCATTGCTTTTAACATATTGCTTAAGCCTGCCGCATGTAAAATAAAGGCAGTAATCACCGGAAGCGAAGTGAAAATTAACGTGCCAAGAATAATTCTGACAGCCGTTCGCAATTTTTTATCGATGGGGCTGTTCCTGAAAATATAAAAAACAATCATTGAAGCAATCACGGGAGTATAATAAACAGCGCCGTACAAATCGCCTAAAGGGTAGTTATATACCGCATAAAAAACTGTGCATTTTGTTGTGCTGAATTGTTGAATTACAAAAGCATAATAAACTATGAATATTGCTGCCGGAAGATAAAGTAATCTGTATAAAGATTTCCATCTACTAAAAATTTTTAAAGAAAAATGAAGCGTTAACGGCGGTAAAAAAGATATAATACCGAGCGCAAGATAGGAGATAAAAAAAGTACGTAATCCTAATCCGCAAATACTATATTCAATCATTTGATAGCACATAAGAATGGCGATTAGAATTAATGCCATTTTATTTAGCTGATTCTTATCCGCAAATACCAGCAGATTAACAAAAAGAATCAATTCAATACATGCAATAAGAAGCGATATTAAACCGTTCCAGTTTTCCAATAGCAAACCCATTTATTAAAAAAAGCGGAAGACTCAAAAGACTGCTGTTTCTCGTTTTGTTTTGTTTGGTCTTTCACAGGCATTACACCAGAATGGTTAAATGTATCCGTAAAAAGACAAATGCTTTTGAGTCAACCGCAAAATTAAAATTTATGCTTTAGGACCAATCATCTCTTCGGGACGCACAACTTCATCAAATTTTTCCCCAGTTAAAAGACCAAGTTCAATGACTGTTTCTCTCAAAGTTTTATTTTCTTTGTGCGCCTTTTTTGCAACCTTTGCCGCATTATCATAACCTATATGAGGATTAAGAGCGGTAACAAGCATTAAAGAATTTGTTAAATGTTTTTTAATATTTGTTTCGTTTGCTTTTATGCCCACAACACAATTGTCTGTAAAGCTTTCGCTTGCATCGGCAAGCAGACGGATAGACTGCAGCACGTTAAAAATAATAACAGGTTTAAAAACATTTAATTCAAAATTACCGCTGGCTCCGCCGATGTTAACCGATACATCATTTCCGAATACCTGCGTGCAAACCATAGTCATCGCTTCGGACTGCGTGGGATTTACTTTGCCGGGCATTATTGAACTGCCGGGTTCGTTTTCGGGTAACGATAGTTCGCCGATGCCGCAACGGGGACCTGAACCAAGCCAACGTATATCATTTGCAATTTTCATTAACGAGACTGCTAAAGTTTTTAATACACCGTGACATTCTACAAGAGCATCGTGTCCGGCTAATCCTTCAAATTTGTTCCTGCCGGTAATGAAAGGAAGTCCTGTTATCTCAGCAATTTTTTCTGCCGATTTTACTGCGAACTGCGGATGTGTATTAAGTCCTGTTCCCACTGCTGTTCCGCCAAGCGCTAACTCATACAAACGGGGAAGGCAGTCATCAATACGTTCTAACCCATTCGTTAATTGCTGAACATAACCAGAAAATTCCTGTCCGAGCGTAAGAGGAGTGGCATCCATTAAATGTGTACGCCCAATTTTTATTATATCTTTAAATTCTTCTGACTTAACATTCAATGCATCACGCAGTTTAGTTATCATCGGTATTAAACGACGATTAATTTCTTCCGCGGCGGAAATGTGCATTGCCGTTGGGAAAGTATCGTTGGAAGACTGAGCTTTATTCACATCGTCATTCGGGTGAATAGGTTTTTTACTCCCCATTTGTCCGCCCGCTAATTCGATAGCACGATTAGAAATTACTTCGTTGGCATTCATGTTTGTTTGTGTGCCGCTTCCGGTTTGCCAAACTACAAGAGGAAAGTGTTCGTCTAATTTTCCTTCAATAACTTCATCTGAAGCTTTAAAAATCAGCTCGGCTTTTTCGGAAGTTAAAGTACCAAGTTCTTTGTTCGCCATTGCCGCTGCTTTTTTCAGAATACCGAGTGCACGTATAAGTTCGCGGGGAAATCTTTCGCCGCCAATTTTAAAGTTCATTATGGAGCGGGCAGTTTGAGCTCCGTAATATTTATCAATGCGAACTTTGATCTCGCCCATCGTATCTGTTTCAATTCTATAATCCATAGTGATTCTCCCGGAAGTTTTTAAATTGTTAAAGTTGAGTTATATGCTACTTATTATCATCGAATGGCAGAGAAATGTAAAAGGTAGAGCCTAAACCTTCGGCAGACTCGAACCAAATTTTGCCGTTATGTCCTTCAACTATTTTGCGCGCTATTACAAGTCCTAATCCTGTACTCTTTTCGCCGGCAGTGCTTTGAACACTTGTGCGCGAGAAGGGTTTGAAAAGTTTATCTTTATCTTTTGCAGGAATTCCCTGCCCGTGGTCTTTTACAGAAATAATTAGATTTGAATTTGATGATGATAGATTTATATCAACCTCGGTGCCGCTGCTCGAATATTTTGTTGAGTTTGAAATGAGATTATTTATAACCTGTTGTATTTTACCGGGATCGCAATATGTAACCGGATGTGTGTTATCGTGATTAAAATTAAGTTTGATATTTTTTTTCGAAGCAAATACTTTGTTTATAGAAATGATCTGTTCGAGGAATGCAGTAAAATAAATTTTTTCTTTATGAAGTTCGAGATTGCCCGATTCTATCAAAGTTATATCAAGTAAATCATTAACCATTTGCAGCATAGCTTCGCTTGATGAATGGATGATATTCAAAAAATCCAAATGTGTTTTACTTAACTTGTCTCCCGTTTCTTCAATTAAAAAATCACTAAATCCTTGAATAACACTAAGAGGATTTCTTAAATCGTGAGCCGCCATTCCAAGAAATTTATTTTTCTCTATGTTCAGTTTTTCAAGCTCGTTATTTTTTCTTTCCAATTCGCGGTGCATTATAGTCAGTTCGTGATTTGCTTTTGCAAGTTCATCATTTTTTTGGATTGCATTTTCATAAGTAGAAAGTAGCAAATCAATAATCTGCATCCGGTCGGAATTAATAAAATACTTATTCCCGGCAAACATAATTTCCATCCCCATGCCGCTGATGCTGTTTTTACGGATTTCTTTATTCAGCATAATATATTGAATACGGCTTTTTAGAAATTGTTCGTTGTAAGGTTTAGTTATAAAGTTATCAGCCCCGGCTTGAAGCCCTCTTATTACATCATGCGGGTCGGAGAGGGCTGTTAACAAAATTACCGGAATATCTTTTGTGTCTACATTTTTTTTAATAAGTTCACACAGTTCATAGCCATCCATTTCGGGCATAAGTACATCGCTGATCACCATTACCGGTTTCTGCTTTTGCAAATAAGCGATAGCTTGCTTTCCGTTTTGAAGCGTTTTGGTCTTATACCCGTTCTCTTCAAGTATGAACTTTAATTGTTCGGCTTGTGAGATCGAATCCTCTACGATTAATATTTCATCGCAAAGTTGAATGTTTTTTTGTTCGGTCATTTGTATTGAATTTAATTTACTATTGGCAAGTTATAAAATATTTTTATAAAAAGTTAGTTTGATGAATAAAATTCAAACTGATTTTATCTTGCTCTTTTAGAAGAAAGCATTTAAATATACTTTTAATATTATCGGTTATTTCAACAAATTCATTTTTATTGTCTTTGTTAATCCGCCCGAATGGAGTAAGCAATAATATATTCCAGAAGAATAATTCTTCCCATCGAATGTAACCTCATATTCACCCGGATTCAATTCTTCATTTAATAAAGATTTTACTTCCCTACCAAGAACATCATAAACTTTTAGCGTCACTGCTCTTCCCCGGTTATTATTGTTGTTGAGCGGAGAAATTGGAACGCTAAATTTTATTTTGGTTGTGGGATTAAATGGATTCGGATAGTTCTGATACAGTCCAAACTCCGCTGGAACTGAACTTGACTCAGCAATATAATTTGTTATAACCGGTTCAAAGGTTACCTCAATATGTCCTCCAATACCTGCCGGAAGTTGAAGACTACGCAAACCAGAATTGTAATTTATATATGCTTGTCCATTTAATTTAACTGCGGATATTTCTAATTCGTCGTTTCCAATTGCTAACGGCGTCAGAAATATTTCCCGGTTAAAAGGGAGCTGCTCGAAATTATAATTTAATTCAACCGCCCGCTGTTTGTAAAACAGATTACCGTAAAGATAAATATAATAACCGGTTTCAATTGAATGATAGCCGGATTTCCCGGAATTACCTTTTGCTTCATTCCAGGCAAAACCGCCGTAGCGTGTTCTATCAGCATAGACTTCGCCGTTGATATGATCCACAAAATATTGCATGTAAAAGTTTGTAGTCTCATCTGCCATCTGTAAGTATTTCGAATCGCCTGTAATTTCATAAAGTTCAAGTCCTGCAACAATTGACTGTTCCATTTGCCACCAGGCTTTTGCTGAATCCTGCAAACCCCATAATAGCATTTGCCCTGTTACTCGGTTAAAGTCTTTATAGGGTCCGCCAAAATCATGATCGTAACCTTTAAGTAAAACATCAGCTATCATAAATTCGGCTGCATCTATATAGTGTGTATCAGGGAAAAGTTGATTTACCCGTCCAAGACACCAACCTGATTTTAATACATGCCCCATTATAGTCATCGTTTCACTGTTATTCCAATTCCAGTTTGAATCAAAAGACTCGACAAATCCTATTGCCTGCTGCGGCATACTGCCAGTCAGATGCTGTTTTATTTCCTCTGCAATTTCAATCAGTTTAGTTTTATATTTTTCATCCTTAGTCATTAGATAGAGATATAAAAGATGAGTAGTAATTGCATCTACTGTTGCATTAAAACTTTTATTTTGCGGATTAGTGTTGTCATAATTAGTTCTGTCGTAATATCCCGAAAAAGAAGGACGATTATCCCAATAATAATTTTCGAGATGTTCATATCCTTTCATCAGCCAATTCCACGCAGTTGTGTCGTGCGTAGCTTCGTAATATGCGGCAATACCAAGCAGCGCATAATGCTGATAGAAAGCAGTTTTATCTGCAGTTAAATTTACAGGATTTCCACTGT
>Ga0100388_10003368_pt1 | contig 13606 bp, 15 predicted proteins | sample CryGeymeta201512_FD_81536 | JGI IMG/M metagenome (GOLD analysis project Ga0100388, IMG submission 81536) | Groundwater microbial communities from Crystal Geyser aquifers in Utah, USA - Crystal Geyser metaG 2015-12 | ecosystem: Environmental > Aquatic > Deep subsurface > Groundwater | place... | reverse complement strand
CCCTATTTCTTCCAGAATGTGCCTGTCCAGATCGTGAATTCGAGATTGCCTCCCTCTAATTCCACCCAGACCTGGGCACCCACTCCCGGCACGCTGAAAAAACCCTGGTTGGCGAGCCCGCCGCAGGGCAGACAGGGCAGCGCCCAACCGGTTTCCGCCTCGCCCAGCAGGGCCGGCACGCGCAGCTTCACCCGCGCCAGCTTCTCGGGGTCCGCGTTGTCGTTGACGAAGCCCCGGTATTTGCCGAAGGCGCGGCGTTGGTTGAGGGTTTGCGCAAGCTGGCGTTGCAGGCCGTCAGGCATGGTCAACCTCGAACAAAACCGATTCCGTAGGGTGCGCCGCGCGCACCGATCCACGTCCGATGGTGCGCGCGGCGCACCCTACGAATGGCTTGTTTCTATCCCGCATCACAACACCCCCGCCAGCGCCCCGGCTAGGCCGGAAACGCTGTCCAGGTTGTCGCCGTAGGCGTTGCGCAGCAGGCGGAAGCGCTGCTTGTAGCCGCCCGGTGTGAAGCTGTGGCTGACGCTGTCGACGTAATAGATACCGGACATCCAGTCGCCGAGGCCGTCCACCGGCACCGGCAGGCCGGCTTGCAGGACGTGGCCGTAGAGCGTGCCGTCGAGTTCGCCCTCGCCCTGGACGCGGTGGATGTCGAGATCGTTGGCTTTCATCTGCGCCAGGGTTTGCAGGCGTTGCGCGTCGGCGCCGGCCTCCGCCGACAGGCGCCAAGTAAAGTCTTCCAGACCGGCGCCACTGCTGTCGGCGTGCGTGGTGCCGAGCAGGGGCAGAGCGGGATAGACAGTTTCCGGGGTGGTGGCGTCGCCGCTTTTCGCCGGGGCGTCGTAGGCGACGGCGTCGGCCTGGTGGCCGTCGGCGCGCAGCGACAGGGACAGGCAATTGGTGGCGGCGCCGGCATAGACCAGCAGGGTGTCCTGCGGGTCGGCTTGCAGGCGCATGGGGCCGAAATAGACGCGGCCGTCGCGGAAGATCAGCTCGTAGCCGTTGAATTCGGCGCGCGCCTTGAGGAATTTGATGTCGGTATCGTCCTGCGCCACGCCCACCAGGCGATCCTGGCCGGCGGCGTTTTCCGGGTCGGCACTGAGGCCGTAAGCCACCAGGATTTCACTCAGCAACTGGCTGTCGCTGGAGGGCAGATCGGCCGTGCCCCAGGTCTTGCGGTTGTGGGCGCGGTCGAGGCGCAGGGAGTCGTCCTGGCATTCCACTTTCACCTGGGCGGCGCCGGCATCCTGCGGGGTTTCCAGGTTCACCTCGCGGATGTAGCCGCGCATGATTTCTTCCACCCGGCTGCCGAAGGCGGCGGAAATGACGATGCGTGCCCACGGCACCAGCACCTCGGCGTCCTGCACGGTCCACTTGCCGAGTTCGTCGCGCCGCGTCTCGAAGGTCAGCGAGGCCGTGGCCGCTTCCGCGCGGCGGGTCTCCACCGCCACTTCCAGCAGGAAGGGGTAGAGATCGGCGATTTCCGTGCCGTCCACGGTAATCACGCATTCGGCCGGCGCGCGTTCTTTTTCGGAGAAAAGATCGAGCAGCATGGCGTCTTTACTCTTTCGCCTTGGGAATCAGGATGGCCTCGCCGGCGCGATCCTTGAGCGAGATTTCGACGCCGCTGTGCAGGTCCGGATTGGCGTCCAGAATGCGCCACCACAGGCGCGTATCGCCGTAGTAATGGCGCGCCAGCAGGTCGAGGCGGTCGCCTTCCTGGATGACGTGCTCGATCACGCCAACGGCGGCGCCGATCTCGCGCGGGCGCACCCCCTTGCAGCGCAACACGCCCTGCTCATCGCCGCTTTTGCCACTCTCGAAGCGGCGCGCATCCTGGTAGCGGGAAGTCTTGAGGAACATCAGAACAGCCCTCCGATGGCGGACACCGCAGTGCGCCCGGTGTTGAGCGCGGCGCCGACCACCTGGCGCACCTTCTCGACTGCATAGAAGGGGTTGTTGCCCTCGATCACCTGCAAACTGAGTTTCACCGTGGCGCGGTAGGGCACCAGGGTCGGCAGGTGGGCGGATTCGGCGACTTCGATGCCTTTCAGGAACACCGGCAGGACATGGCTGCCCCACACCAGCAGCAGCACCGAAGCGGTCTGGGAACGCTGAAACGCGCGCGCGCCGCCGAAACCCAGGCTGGCCAGCACCTGCAAGCCGCCCGGCCCCTGGGTCTTGGGTTCCACCATGCTGCGCAGGGTGTCGAGTTCCGGCTGGATGCCCAGCGAGTTCGCCAGGGCATCGTTGTCGTTCATGCGGTCGGTGGCGTCGAGCAGGATTTCCAGGTCGAAGCTCTCCGGCTCCACCGCCACGCCTTGCGCCACCCGCGCGGTCTCGCTGGGCAGCGCGAAGTCGTAGCCGCCACGCGTGGCCGGCGTCGAACCCAGCGTGAGGGTGATGCTGCGGTTGCGGGTCAGGCTCTGCGGATTGAAGTCGAACGCCAGCACCAGCGGCGGCAGGGACAGCGCGTATTCGACCAGGAAGCCTTTGATGGGATTGAGCATGGTTCAGGCTCCGTGTAGCGCCGGCGCCTCGCCGGCGTTCTGATCTGGCGAACGGGCCGGCGAGGCGCCGGCGCTACAACGCCCGATCGCCGTCTGGATCGACTGCGCAATGCTTTCAGCGATGGCGCGGTCGGAGCGGCGCGCATCCACCCGCACCGGGCCGACGCCGACCTGGGCGATCTGCCCGCCGGGCAGACCTTCCTGGCGGGCCAAGGATGCCCCCACCAGACGGCCGATGCGTTGCGCGCGGGCTTCGAAGCCGGCCGGCAGACGCAGCTTGAGTTGGCCGATTTCAGTTGTCATCGAGTAACTCCCGAGGCAGATGGGCGGCCAGGAGGCCGAGGTCCTGCGCCGCGATTTCGCGGCCTTCCTTGGCCAGTTCGCGCCACAGGGCGTGGGCGATGTGGGACAGGCCGATGCTGCCGCCCTGCCCCGCCGCCAGATAGGCGGCATGCAGGGCGGCGTTGCGGATGCCGCCGCCGGTGAGCGCCACGGCATTGCCCAGGAACACCGGGTCCACCGCCGCATCCAGCGGCGCGCGCGGCGGCAGCAGACGGCGCCAGAGTTCGGCGCGGGAAAGCGCATCGGGACGCGGGAACTCGACCACCATCTGGAAGCGCCGAGTGAAGGCGGAATCGAGTTGCTTGCGCAGGTTGGTGGTGAGGATGCAGGGGCCGTCATGCGCTTCGATACGGGTGAGCAGGTGGCTGACTTCCATATTGGCGTAGCGGTCGCGCGCTTCCTTGACCTCGCCGCGTTTGGAAAACAGGGCATCGGCTTCGTCGAACTGCAACACCATCGGCTGGCCGTGGGCGGCGTCGAACAGGCGGTTGAGGTTTTCCTCGGTCTCACCCACGTATTTGCTGACCAGGCGGCCGAGGTCGACGCGATACAGACGCCAGCCGAGGGCATGGGCGATGACGCTGGCGGCGAAGGTCTTGCCGGTGCCGGAGGGGCCGGCGAACAGGGCCACCGGCCCGCCCACCTTCTGCCCGCCCCACTGCCCGACCACGGTATCGCGCTGATCGATCCAGAGCAGGAACTCGCGCAGCATGGCGAGACGGCTAGGCGGCAGAACCAGGTCATCCCAGGTTGCCGCCAGATCGACGGCGACGGCGCCGGGCGGCGGTGGCACATCCAGCGGGCGGCCAGCGCCGTTGCCAACCAAACGTGCGACCAGCCAGGGTTCCGGGGTGATCGGCCGATAGGGGTCGTCGTGATCCAGGCGCAGCAGGCGGCGACGGCGCAGGGCGGCACCCGGCTCCAGGGCGCGGCGCAGTTGTTCCGCCTGGCCGGCGTCGAGCGCCAGCAATTCCTGAATCAGGGAGCGGGTGGCCCAGGGCTGCGCCGCTCCGGCTTGCAGGTTCTGGCAAGCCCAACCCAGGCGCGGCTCCAGTTCCGGCCCCAGCGCGCAGGCGAGGATGTCGTATTCGATATGGGAAAGCCCGAAGCCCAGCGTGGTTTCCCAGGCGCCATCGGCTTCGCGCAGGGTTTCCACCTCGGCTTGCAGTTCGCGCAGACGCGTGATTTCCGTATCCCCCACCGCCTCGCCCTGGCGGTTGCGCGACAGGCACCAGACCAGGAAATCCAGGCGCCGCCACTCCGCGTCGAGGGAGGCGACCAAGGGGAGGTCGGGGAGCGGGGCGTTCATGCGTGTTCACCCCGCATACAGGCTGATCAACAACGGGTTGGAGCGCACGCTGAGCACGGCGCCGTCGCTGGCGCGGGTGTAGCTGCGCTCGGCATGGAACAGCATCTGGCCGACACGGTCGTCGAACGGCAGGGTGAGCGCCTGGGTGACGGCGCCCGCCGCCGCCTCGGGGTCGATGCCACTGCTGGCGATGAGGCCAGCGCCAGCCGGCAGCAGCGACTGCCAGCCGTTCGTGGCATCCCAGGTCTCCCAGTGCAGGCTGATGGACTCGCCGACCTTGCCGGCGAGCCAGACGCGTGGCGTGAAGGCGGCCAACTCCACGCTGCCCAGGGCGAAGCTGAAACTGAAGGCGCAGATGTCCTGGTGCACGAAGGCGATCGCCGGCGCCCAGTCTTCCCGCGCGATGCCCGGTGTCATGGCGGGCACTTCCGGCAGCCTGCCGGCCACGCGGCTTTCGCGACGCTCCAGCGTCGCCCGGACGTCGAGGCCGAAGCCACCGGTCAGTGGCGCGGCCACGGCTTTCTCGACCGGCACCACCGGCGCCAGGGAAATCTCATACAAGATCGATGGGCGATAGAGGGTGTCGCCCTGGGTGGACCAGAGCTGGTTCAACTGGTCGAGCGGCAACGGTTGGAAGATGACCTGCAGGTGGTAATCCTCGCCGTCCACGTTGAGCTGGAACACCGGTTTTTCGTGAAAGATGCGCAGCACCTCGCCGATCAATCGCAGATCGTTCTCCCCGGCGCCGACGCTGTCTTCCTCGGCGGAGAACGGGGTGACCAGGCAGAAGGTGCGCAGCCAGCCGGTTTCGCCGGGCAGGGTGTCGGGAAACAGGCCGGACGGCTCGAAGCGGTAGAAGAACAGGTTGAGGCGGTGCTCGCTGTCGCCGGCGCCGGCCGAGGCGGACTCCGCGGGGGTGGCCAGCAGCACGCTGACCTTGCTGCGGTCGGGCGCGTTGATCTCGCCGTCGAGATAGGCGCGGATGCCTTTGCAGACTTGCGAGAGGGGGGAGAGGGCGAGGGCCATCTCAGAGCCGTTTCAGGTAGTTGCGGCTGAGAAAGCCGCGATCCGCGCGCGCCGTGGGTTGTGGCTGAGGTGGGGCTGCGTCGGCGACCACGACCACGTCGATGCGGCCGATGATCAGGCTGGGCGGGGTGGGCTCGGGGGCGCGACGCGGGTCTTGCGCAGCCGCGTGGTTGCTGTGATCGAGGCGTGTGGCGGCACTCGCCCTGGCCTCGGATAGCGATTCCCGCGCAGCGAATTCCCGCGCCGGAGTGGATTCGATGTTGGCAATGGCTGCGCCGCCGTCACGATCGAAGGACTGTGGTGCGGAGGATTCAAAGGCAAACCCGGTCGCGAACTCGGCGGCCTGGGTAGTTCGCGCCGCCGCGCCTGGGCGGGCGGTTGCAAGGGAGGTTTCAGAAGGGGCGCCCCGACCCGTCGGCCGGCTCAGGAACGTTTCGCGTTGTCTGCTAACAAGTCTTTCACTGCCTTCTGGGATCTCGGACCTATGCGTTTCGTGATTCAACTCCGTTTCAATTGGCCCAGGCAAAACTACAGACTGATGCGTTTTCGACTCGGATACCACGTTGGCTGCCGCTACCTTGCTGGGACTTCCGTGTATTACCTGTCCTGTTGCCAGTGCGCTTTCTCGGCTATCGCCCAATACGGAAATGAGAGTTTCCCCATCATTCGTGGCGGGCGACCTTGGGCTTTCGACCTCGGCCCCCGCTGACAAAGGGTCGCCAGCCGGAAGACGGGTATATCCCACCCCCGACTGGATTGACGCCTCTCGGGGCAGAAACTGCCCCGCCTTCTGAAACCTGAAAACCGTCTGCATGCCGCTGGGCGTGCTGTCTTGCGCGAAATCCTCTTCCGGCAGGCTGGCCTCGGATTCGTCCGAGGCGCGCCGCACCCAGGCGCCGGCAATCGGGCGGCGGGCATCGCGGAGGGTGTCGTTGAAGAGGCTCATTACTTCATGCCCTCATTCCACCATGCCGCGCGCGCGGTCAATCATTTGTAGATAGCGCTGCCGGCGCGGGCGCGGCAGGTTGAGGATGTCCGCCTCGCTCCAGTGGTAGTGCGTGGCGATCTGGTGGACTTCCCGCAACAGGCTGCCGCTGCTACGCGCGAGGGCGCGATAGGGGTCGAGTTCGACTTCGTTGCCGCCGCCGCACTCGGGGCAGGCGGCTTGCACGCGCAGGACGATGCCGGGCGCGATCGCGTCGAGGGCGGCATCGGCGGCGGCGATCAGGTCTTGCTTCGGCTCCGGCAAGGTTTCCGGCTCGGCGGCCAGTTGCCGCAGCAACCAGCGCGGCGCCTCGGCTTCCGGCAGGCCGGCGAGGATTTCCTGGTCGCCGCCGGTGGGCAAGCGGAAGCGCAGTCGGCGCCCGTCCATGTCCACCTGGGCCTGCGGATAACCCGCGCCCGCTTCCTGCACCGGCAGGTCGGCGTAGTCGATCCGGAAGTCGAAACGCGCGCCACAGTGCCCGCATTCGGCCTGGAACCAGCCACCTTCATGGCCGAGGTGGCGGTCCAGTTCACGCATCAGAAACTGGCGGTCGCCGACACAGAGGCCGGCGACGCGTGGCGGCGTGGCCGCCTCGCCACCGAGGCGGTCGAGCGCCAGAGCGAGCGCCTGGGTGACTGCGGCAGGGGTGCTGGCCGCGCGCTCACCGGCTTCCGCCAGCGCGAGTTCGAGCACGCCGGACAACGGCCGAAACGCCCAATCGCGTCGCCGTGTGCCGTTCTCCACCAAGCCACCGGGGAGTTGCATGGCCCTCAATGCCCGCTACGATTCCGTCGGTTCGCTGACCGCCGTGTCGCGCTGCCAGCCCTCGTGTTGCAGGGTGAGGGTCTGGATGCCGACGGCGTTCATGGTGCCGGCGTCCATTTCCGGCAGGGCCTGGTATTCCGACACCCAGGCGCGGAAGACCTTGTAGGAAAGGGCGACCTGGCCTTGCAGGTTGAGGACGTTGATGACGATGTCCTTGCGGAAGTTCTTCAGCGACATGGCGGCGTCGCCCTCGACGTTGTTGACCAGCGCCGCCCAGTTTTCGAATACCGGGTCATGCGAGAGGCCCTGTTCGAGGGTGATCGGCTCATAGCTGGTGCCGCCGGGCAGGATGCGTTCCTTGCTCGGGTCACCGGCGGCGCGCCATTTGATCGCCTCGGTCTTGCGTTTCAGGGCGCCCATCTTCTTCAGGCCGGCGACCGGCTTGCCGTCGATCAGAATCTGGAATTTGAAGGTGCGGTAGGGGTCGTGGCGGTGGGCGTTGACCGGGAACATGGGAGCAGCCATTTCCGTTTCTCCTCAGAAACTTGAACGTCGCGCGGCGACGCTTGACGCGCCCCTCTCCCGCAGGCGGGAGAGGGGCTGGGGGTGAGGGGCCTTGTCCGTCAAGACTGGCCGACTTTCTGCTGAATCCGCACGATGACGAATTCGGCGGGCTTGAGCGGCGCGAAACCGACGATGGCGATGACCTGGCCACGGTCGATGTCGTCCTGGGTCATGGTGTCGCCCAGGCCACAGCGCACGAAATAGGCATCCGAGGATTTCTGGCCCTGGAAGGCGCCGGCGCGGAACAGGCCGTCCATGAAGGCGCCGACGTTGGCGCGCAACGACGACCAGAGGCGATGGTCATTCGGCTCGAACACGGCCCACTGGATGCCGTTGTAGATGCTGCTCTCGATGTAGATGGCGGTGCGCCGTACCGGCACATAGCGCCATTCCGGGTTGGCCTTGGTGGAGAGCGTGCGGGTACCCCAGACCACGGCGCCGTAGCTGGGCAGTTTGCGCAGGCAGTTGACGCCTTCCGGGTTCAACTGGTCCTGGTCGCCGTCCTCGATGCTGTATTCCAGGCCGGCCATGCCGCGCACCGTGGCTTCCACCCCGGCGGGCGCTTTCCAGACGCCGCGCGTGCCGTCGGTGCGCGCCCAGATGCCGGCGGCGAAGGACGAGGGCGCGACAGTCAATGTGGTGGGCACGTTGGGGTTGCTGTCGCGGTTGTAGAAGGGGTTGGCCATCTTCACCCAGGGGTAATAGAGCGCGGTGTAGGTGGAGGTGGGCAGGTTCAACGAGGACACGGTGGCGGCCTGATCGAGTTCCAGGCCAGGCGGCGGATCGACCAGCAGCATGCGGCTGCCCATCGCTTCGCAGTGGGCAATGGCAGCGTCAATGGCGGTATTGCCGGTGCCGTCCGCCGGCATGGATTGGCCGGGCAGCAGGACGATGTTGACGTCGCGCACTTTCTTCAGCTTGGTGAAGAAGCCGGTGTAGTCGTCGACACCGGGTGGATCGCCATCGTCACCACCGCTGAGCGCCGCCACGGCAGGCATCACTTTCGGCACCACGTCCTGGGTCCCGTGGATTTCCGTGCCGCCCGTGCTTTTTCCCAGTTTCAACAGGGTGGCCAGCGTGCCGGGGCGCACCACCACCGAGGAAGACGCGCTGTCGCTGCCGGAGGTGAGGGTGAGGGCGTTGCCGGCGAAAGCACAGGTGAAGGTCGTATAGGCATCGCCCAGCGCTTGTACCCGCGCCTGGATTTCCGCCGCCACCTCGCCGCCGCTGTCAAACGTGACGCCGGGTGCGGCCCCCAGGGTGATGGTCTTGGCGCCGAGGTTGTCAATGTTGAGAGTGAGGGTCATGCCCGCCTTCACATCGGTCCAGGCCAAAGCGGCCAGGTCGCCACTGACGCTGGTGGCGTTCTTGTAGTAGGTGGCGGGCGAAGCTTTGAGCTGGTCGGAGAGTGCCACCTTGATGTGCTTCGAACTGCCGTTGACCACGGTGAGGACATAGTCGGCGTCGGAGGTGTCCATCGACAGATTGCTGAAGGTTTCCAGGGGGGTCCTGATTTCATTACCGTCTTTGTCTTTCTCACCGTCCCAGTGACCCACTTCCAGCGTGAAGCGATAGCCGTCGTTGGCGGTCACCTGCGCGCGCAACTTGTCGCCAGATTTACCCGCGCTGCGGGCAGAGACAGCCAACACGTTGACCTCATCCGCACTGCCGCCGGCGCGGCCGGGTATCACGCCGGGCGGCAGATGGGAAACTTTGGCATCCTTTGCCAGGCGGGCGATGTAGGCATCGCGGCCGCCGTTCAGGAAGAAGTTGAAGGCGGCCAGGCCCATGGAATCGGTCGGGGAATGAATCTCGCCGAAAGCGGCCTTGAATTCGTCCCAGCTATGCACCAGGGTGGCTACCCCGATGGGGCCTGCCGTGGTGTAGCCGATCAGCGCGGCCACCGAGGTGGACACGCCTTCGATGGGTTTGGCGCCGCTGGGAATCTCTTCGACGTAGACGCCGGGGTGCAGGTAGCTGGGCATATCTTGATCTCCTTGCTGGTTTTTGGGCGCTTGCCCGTGATGGATCACCACCCACCGACCGCGCGGCCGGCGTTCAAAGGCTCATTTCTTCACTTTCTTTTCCGGCGCGGGATGTCGCGCATGTGGGTGACGTCGTTGCTGCAGCCACGCAGATCGCTGATGCCGCGATAGTCGTTGATGCCAACCAGGACAGCGCTTCTTGCCATGATGTCCTCCAGTTCGGGCCAGGGAACCCGCAATACAACGCACACTGAACCCTTGTTTTTGTCTGGCACGCCCGTGCCCGCCAAACGGCATTAGCAGCAATCGTGCCAACAGATGACATATTCTAAAACAAGGGGTTAGGTGATTATTCTGGAATCATGCGGGTCACTCGATACCCACCCGAGGCAGGCTCAAAACGCTGGCGATTGCCGCCGGAACAAACGCTTCTGGGTCAATGGCGGCCTGCCATGGTGGGTCATGGTTAACCCAGGAGAAGCGACGGTTGCAGGAAAGATGAATGCGTTGACGTTGAGATAGGCCTGTAGGTGTTGTGGGCTGACGCTATGGCGGAGGCCGATATTTGCGCCTTCGATCCTGATGCGGCGCCTAACGGTCATGGCTTTGATGCCGCCCCGGATGATGAAACCGGCGCTACGGTGCGGGTGTGGGCTTGTTTCACGTTAACCTTGGTAATCCTGGCTACTAATCTGCTCATGAATTGTGGAGACCCTAGCCGCCTGTCGGAAGTGGCTAAAAGCAAGGACATGCCTATGTTTTAATCCATACATTGACGCCTCGATGTATCCGCAAAACCTTTCGATCCCTTGCCACGAGTCATTCAGATGATCAAAAAAAACCGGCGCCACACTTTCCGCGCCCACCTGACCGAATTCGTCCTGCCGCCGATCGACGATGGCCTGGTGCTGGGCAGGTTCTCCCCCATCGGCCATGTTGCGGTGGGCAAGGCGCTCAGCCTCCTGACCACCACGCAGTGCGAGCATGTGCCGGTGGAAGATGATGTGATCGGCGATGTCCTGGTGCGCAGCGCCATCCTGCGCAAGATCAGCGCGGAGCAACTGCGACGCTTCGTGCTGGAGGAAATCAAGCCGCTGATGGGGCCGGAAGAGATCATCCATCTCGACCTGGAAGTCGAGATCGAAATCGATCAAGAGTCGAAATGAGGTCGGATCTGAAGGCGGAAGAGTGTGTTTGCGCCCGCTGGGCGCGGGTGGGCGCCTTTCAGCGTTACCGGGATATCGTCAGCGACGGCGGCGAGCTCGCCAAGGTGTTTGCCGTTTTCTCCGAGGAGGATGTTTTCATGGGCCTGGTGGAGGAACGCCAGGCCGCGCTTTTCCCCGGCCGGATCTTTGCCGATCTCCTGATCCGTCGCCAGCCAGCGCCCTTGCAGCCAGATTCCGGCATGGAAACCATCCTGCGGCGCCTGCGCGAGGAGCGGGTCGACTACCTGCCCGTGGTCGGAGCGGATGGGCGATTCATCGACGTGGTCTCCCTGCTCAGCCTATTCACCACGCTCAGCCAGCGCGAGCAGGGTCTGCGCGAGGTCCGCGAACAACTGATCGAGCAGTTGCAATGCGAGCTGGAGAACCGCCAGGTGGCGGCCAGCGTATTCGATGCCACCAGCGAGGGCATCATGGTGACCGATGCCGACCATCGCATCCTGCTGGTGAACCGGGCTTTCACCCGGACCACCGGCTTCAGCGAAGCGGAGGCCATCGGCAAAACCCCGGCATTGCTGCAATCCGGCCGCCATGGCCATGAGTTCTACCAGGCGATGCGGCGCGCGCTACAGGAAAATGGCGCCTGGGAAGGCGAGATATGGAATCGCCGCAAAAGCGGTGACATCTACCCCGAATGGCTGCACATCAATATGGTGCCCGACGCATCGGGCAAGGTGCGCTATTACGCCGGAGTATTTTCAGACATCACGCGGCATGAGGAACTGCGCGCCAAGTTGCTCCACCTCGCGTATTACGATGTTCTGACCGACCTACCCAACCGCCAGTTGTTCATGGATCGCCTGGAACAGTCCATCGTCCACACGCGTCGGAGCGGGAAGGAATTTTCACTCCTGTTCATCGACCTGGATCGCTTCAAGGACATCAACGACAGCCTCGGCCACCGCTTCGGCGACCAGATTCTCATTGCCGTGGCGGAGCGCCTGCAAAGCGCGGTGCGGGAGAGCGATACGGTGTCGCGCCTGGGTGGCGACGAATTCACCGTGCTGCTTCCCAATACCGCGCAGCCGGAGGACATCGCGGAGATCGCGGAAAAGATTCTGCCGCCCTTGCCGCGCCGCTGGCCATGGAAGGCAAGACGCTGTTCCTTGCCGCCAGCATCGGTGTGAGCCGCTACCCCGACGATGGCGGCGACGCCGAAGCCCTGCTCATGCATGCCGACGCGGCCATGTACCGCGCCAAGGAAAGCGGCGGCGGGGTATCCCGTTTTTTTGCCGCCGGCATGAATAGCCAACGCCTGGAAATCAGCAACGCCCTGCGCCAAGCGCTGGCCGCGGGCGAACTGTGGCTCGCCTGGCAACCCCAGGTCAGCCTTCCGGATGGGCGCATCGTCGGGGCTGAAGCTTTGGCGCGCTGGGAGGATTCCAGCGGTGCGCCGGTGCCCCCATCGCTATTCATCCCCATTGCGGAAGAAACCGGATTGATTGGCGCCATCGGCGTATGGGCGATACGCACCCTGTGCGGGCAGGGCATGGAATTGGCATGCAACGCTTGCGGCAACTTCCGCCTGGCGGTCAACTTCTCCCCGCTGCAACTGAAGCCCAAGACCCATCAGGCCATTCTCGACATCATGGCCTCGAGCGGATTCGATCCGCGACGCCTGGAAATCGAGCTGACGGAAACCGCGCTGTCCGCCCAGCGCGACGGGATGCTGGCATTTCTGGGGGCACTGGGCGAAGCTGGCGTGGAAGTCTCCGTGGACGACTTTGGCACGGGCTGTTCCAATCTGGCAAACCTGAAGCTCTTGCCCGTCCACAAGCTGAAAATCGACCGCTCCTTCGTGAGCGACATCACCCGCGACCCGAACGACCGGCAAATCGCCGCCGCCGTGATCGGCATGGCCCATGCGCTCGGACTCAAAGTGATCGCGGAAGGGGTGGAAACCGCCGCCCAGGCCGCCATCCTGACGGAACTCGGCTGCGACATGGCGCAGGGTTACTACTTCAGTCGACCGGTACCCTTCGCCACCCTGAAACAACTCCTTGATGGCGCGGGCGTGCTGCCAGCGGACACGTCGGCGGGGCGCGCGGCCCGGCAGGAATAAGGCCAAACCCCTGCTCCCGCCGTCGCCGCGTTTTTTCCCCGGCCAGCGCTGGCTCAACATCGGCCTGCGTTGCGCCCATCTGGTCGGCGTGGCCGGCATCGGCGGGGGCTTTCTGTTCGCCTTGCCCGAGGCGCAGTGGCAGCCGTTCTGGCATCTGGCTCTGGCCTCCGGCGGGCTGCTTGCCCTGCTTTATCTCTGGACCGATTTCGCCTGGCTCTTGAAACTGAAAGGCCAGGCCATCCTGCTCAAACTGGCGCTACTCGCCCTGGCCTACTATTACCCGGCTTGGCGGGCGGCCGCCTTCGTGCTGGCCATCATTCTGTCCGGCTTCTTCGCCCACGCGCCTGATCGGGTGCGCAGCTACGCTTGGGGCCGCGCGGTGCGTCCGTGCGGTTCAGCCATCGTCAGGAAGACCGCGAAATGAGCATTTTCGACATCGACTTCGGCCAGATATTGAGAAGGGTCGCCCTCCCTGGCTAATTCGACATGGCACCCATCGCGCCGCCCCGTACCATGAAACAGCGACAAGGATGTGGTTACCGAAGGGTAGGGGTTTCATCAGAGCACAGCGAACCGCATCGGCCTGGCACGCGCGGCATGATGCGGTTCGCCACGCTCACCACGTCCTACGCCCTTGGGGTGGGTTCTTTCACGTTAACGCGGGAGATTTCGACGCCTTCGCCCGCCAGAGGCGTTTCCCCAGGGTGAATTGAACCTAGAAAGCTCAGTTGACCGCTCCTTGGCCCTCGTGAGGCCGCATGGGTGCTGGCGTTTGCGCCTCCGGGGACGCTCACCCATTGGGTGGCGCCGCTACGCACCCGATTGCACGGTT
>Ga0100388_10003367_pt1 | contig 13608 bp, 15 predicted proteins | sample CryGeymeta201512_FD_81536 | JGI IMG/M metagenome (GOLD analysis project Ga0100388, IMG submission 81536) | Groundwater microbial communities from Crystal Geyser aquifers in Utah, USA - Crystal Geyser metaG 2015-12 | ecosystem: Environmental > Aquatic > Deep subsurface > Groundwater | place... | reverse complement strand
GTCATCGGGTCGTCTTTAAAGACGGTAGCCTGTCCCAAAGTTATGCTTTTGAGGGAATCAACAAACAAAAACAGCGACTTGTAGATGAAGGAGTAAGGGTTGCCTTCTAAGACTAACGGTGTTGTATTATAATAGTCTTTATGGAAAAGGAAGGAGGGGCTGAGGCTGATTGGTCTGAAGTCGAACGATTATTCGACGAAGTAATTCGTACCAAAGCTGGTTGGGGTTATTTAAACAACGTTATTCCCGATAACGGTACTAGGACTTTTGTTTTGTCAACAGATCCAACTGATATTACTCACCAGGCGGCTAAAGCTGTCGGCGTGTATGTTGCCAAGTATTTACTCTTCCAACAGAATTAACCCAACTCCGCTATGTGCGTAATACTTTTTCTCAAGGAAACTCCTCCCGGCCGAAGTGGCCGTAACTAGCGGTTTTTTCGTAAAAAACCCTAATTTGACCTTCTTTTACTGGTCCAGAGGTTGCCCCACCATTCGCTTGGTTTTTGTTTATAAATTTCTAGTGCTAATTTTTTTGCTGATAATGTTGACATTAATTTTTCCTGCTCACGCCCCTTAAGCCAATCTTCTGCTTCTTTGTTTCCCTGCCAAGCATATTCTTTTAAAAGTAAAATTTGGTCGAGTAAATCCGCGTCTTTGGCAATTTTTGCTTCTTTTGTTTTTCTCTCTTGATACTCACTGCTTAGTTGTAGTAAATCGTCTGATTTCGACAACTGTTTAAGTTGACCTTCTCGGATTTCCTCCTCAAAAACTTTCACGAATTTTTTATGTATCCAATTTTGATCTCCCGCTCTTGTTTCCTCAAGATCATGAAGTAAACACATAACAATTACTTTATAGGGGTCCGTTTTTTCCAATTTTGCCAAGAAAAGGCCAATCATTGTGACACGAAAGGAATGAGAAGCAATGTTGTCCGAGAGATCGTCTGTCAATAAAGTTTGTCGGTGTGAACGCAAAGTTTTCCTTAAGGTTCCAATTTCATAAAAGAACGCAACTAATCCACTTTAGCTTCGTAAGGCCTCCCCTTTTGGCCTCGAAAATTATAATTTCACCACTTTTTCCCACGGGAATTCAGCACGGCCGAAGTGGCCGTAACTGGCGGTTTTTTCATAAAATGGCTGGCGCAGATCAAGTCCTTCAATAATTCCCCTGACCGAAAGATCTAAAAGATTTTTGGCAAAATATTCAATTACTTTTATTTCTTTCTTTTCCGTGCCGAAAGTTTCAAAAGCAACGGTTATCGGCTGCGCCAAGCCAATGACATAAGCCAATTGCACTTCGCATCGGTCAGCCAGTCCGTTGGCAACGATGTTTTTTGCCACATATCTTGCTCCGTAGGCGCCGCTGCGGTCAACTTTGGTCGGGTCTTTGCCGGAAAAAGCGCCGCCGCCGATTCTGGCCATTCCTCCATACGAATCAACAATGATCTTTCTTCCGGTAACACCGGTGTCGGTGGCTGGTCCGCCAATTTCCCATTTGCCGGTGCCGTTAAGAATACAATTCTCCTCTGTAATAGAAAAACCATAACCTTCAATAACCGGTTTTACCACCAATTTGAAAAGTTGTTTTTGTAATTCTTCTTTTGAAACTGATTGGTTATGGGGGACAGCCAAGACAACTTTTTCAACTGCCACTGGTTTGCCGTTTTCATAGCGGACTTTTACCTCGCTTTTGCCGTCCGGTCTTAAACAGGGAATTTTATTTGTTTCTCTAAGTCCGTCCATTGCTTTGACCAACTGGTGAGAAAGAATAATCGGCAAAGGCATTAGTTCTTTGGTTTCGTTACAGGCGTAGCCAAACATCATTCCCTGGTCCCCGGCGCCGTCAGCATCGGCTCCCATGGCAATATCAGGAGATTGCTGGTGAATATAAACATTAATAGGCGACTTGTCGGTAAAGTTTAAAATAGGGTCAATATAACCTAATTTGTTAATTACTTTTCGGGCAATATTTTCAAAATCCAATTTTTCTGGACAAGTAACTTCGCCTGCCATACAAACCTGATTAACAGTAACTAAAGTTTCTACTGCCACTCTTGACTTAGGAAAAGCAGTAATGGCGGCATCTAAAACCGCGTCGGCAATTTGGTCGCAGACTTTATCCGGATGTCCGGCGGCAACAGATTCGGAAGTGAAATAGTGGTAGTTCATAAATAACCTCCAGGCGCTAAATAATAATAAAAAACTCCCCTAAAGGAGTTAATTTTTTTGCTTTTTCTCGTCTCGCTTTTCAGCGGACGGACATATCTTCCCTTTTGGGCTTAGATTTAGCACCCCAAACTTTGTCGCGGGCTATGACCCTGAGCGAAGTCGAAGGGTTGCTGACGGATCGTTGGGCTAAGTCCCTCCCCGTACTCTTGATATTTGTTCTATTAAATATAAAACCAAAAAGATTGTCAAGGGTTATTTTTTTAGTTACAATTGATTTGTTTTAAACATTAAAAATTTAAAAACTTGTCCTGAGTTTACCGAATGGATTTAAAATTATTTTAATTATGGAAACAAAAGACTTACCAAAAGCTCCTTCTTTCTGGAAGATTTTAGGTCCTTCTTTTGTGTTTCTTGGCCTTTCTCTGGGAAGCGGAGAATTGATAATGTGGCCTTATTTGACGGCTAATTTTGGTTTGGGAATAATCTGGGGGGCTTTTCTTGGAATAACTTTTCAATTTTTTATGAATATGGAGATAGAAAGATACGCTTTAGTTTTTGGGGAGAGTGTTTTTGTCGGTTTCAGGAAGCTTTGGCGTGGCTGGCCGATCTGGTTTATGTTTTCTACTTTTATTGCCTGGGGACTGCCCGGTTTTTCCGCCGCCAGCAGCCAAATTTTAAGCCGTCTTTTTAATTTCAAAAACGAAGCGTTGATAGCGGTTTTTTTACTTGTTTTGGTGGGAGTGATTCTCAGTGCCGGAAAAAGTCTTTATAAAACTTTGGAAACTTTTCAAAAAACAATAATTTTTTTAGGGATTCCTTTTATTTTTATTTTATGTTTTTTATTGACAAAATTCGCTGACTGGCAAGTATTTTTGGCCGGGATTGTCGGCCGGGGGAAAGGATATCTTTTTTTACCGGAGGGAATTTCTTTAATGAGTTTTTTGGGTGCTTTTGCCTACGCGGGGGCGGGGGGAAATCTTAATCTGGCGCAAAGTTATTATATTAAGGAGAAGGGGTACGGAATGGGTAAGTATGCCGCAAAACTCAAAAGTTTGTTTTCAAAAGAGAATCAAAAAATGAGGCTTGAAGGAGTTACTTTTCCGGTCAACAAAGAAAATTTATCGGAGTTTAAAAAATGGTGGAAAATTATTAATTTGGAGCATCTGGTAATTTTTTGGTTCTTGGGTTTTTTGACCATCGCCCTTCTTTCGGTTCTTTCTTATTCTTTGGTTTATAGCCGGGGCGGTAATTTGCAGGGAATTGGCTTTTTCTTTAACGAAGCGCTGGTTATTGCGCAGCGCCTGGGAAAAACTTTCGGGATTGGTTTTTTGGTGTTGGGATTTTTTATGCTTTATTCGACACAATTGACGGTTTTGGAATCTACCTCAAGAATGATTTCGGAGAACTTTTTGCTTTTTAGCCAAAAATCAGACAGAAAAGGGGTCAATCTTTCGGGAGGGTTTTATCTGGCTCTGTGGGGGCAGATATTTTTTGGCATTGTTATTTTACTCTTGGGTTTTAAAGAACCAAAATCGCTTTTGACCTTGTCTGCGGTGATTAATGCTTTTTGTATGTTTATCCATCTTGGGTTAACTTACCGCCTTAATCGGAAATTCCTTCCTCTCCAACTACGGCTTGGTTTTTTCAGAAAATCGGTGCTTTTAGCGGCCTTTATTTTCTTCGGTGTTTTTTCCTTCCTTACTCTAAGGCAGGCGTTTTTTCCATGATAAGAAAAATTTTTGGGATATTTATTTTGCTTTTGCTTGTAATTCTGTTAGGACAAACCGGTTTGGCTTTAAAATCTTTAAAAAATCTTTATGTCGGCATTATCACCAATCAGCCGGCTGGTTTTGACAGGGATTACCAAGCCTTGAGAAAAAAAATAAAACCTTGGGGAGGAGCACTTAACCTTATAGATTTAATTCCCGAAATTACCGGCAGAAACAGCCCCAAAACTTACTACGTTCTTTTGCAAAACAACATGGAACTTAGGCCGACCGGTGGTTTTATGGGATCATATGCCAAAATAAAATTTGAGAATGGGGGGATGGGGGAAATTATAGTGCAGGATATTTATGTTCCTGACGGGCAAATTGCCGGCCATGTCGATCCGCCGGTTCCGATTCAGATGGCTTTTAAGCAGGGCTGGTTTCGACTGCGGGATGCCAACTGGGATCCGGATTTTCCCACCTCGGCCCAAACAGTCAGCTGGTTTTTCGAAAAAGGTAATGAAGAAAAGGCGGAGGGGATGATTGCCGTTAATCTTAATTTAGTGGAAGACTTGTTTGATCTTACCGGGCCGATAGATTTGGTTGATTACGGATTAAAGGTTGACAGTGAAAATTTTTACCAAATTGCCCAAGAATATGCCGAGAAGGATTTTTTTGCCGGTTCTACCCAGAAAGCCAACATTATGTCGGCTTTAGTCAAAGCAATGATAAGCAAACTTAAGAATTTAAACTCCAAACAATTATTGGTTCTGGCGAAAGTAATTTATAAAAATCTGCAGGAAAGACAGGTTTTAATTTATTTGTCGGATCCAAAGTCTGCCGATATTGTTAAAAAATTGGGCTGGGATGGATCAATGAAAAAATTTACCCCTTCGGAGAAAGGACTTAATGATTATTTCTATTTGGTTGAGGCGAATTTGGGGGTTAACAAGGCCAATTTATATGTGCAAAGAAAAGTTGAGCAGGAGATGGTAATTTTGGATACTAATAGTATTCAAAAAAGAACAAAAATATATTTCAAAAATGAGAGTAAATATTTTACTCCGGTGAAGCCGGGCTTTTGGGGCGGGGATTATGTCAATTTTTTAAGAGTTTATTTTCCAAGTTCTGCCCGGGAAATTTCGGTTAATATTGACGGAAAAGGGATAGGGGAAAAAGAATTGTTTTTTGAAGAAAAAAAAGATTTGAATCTTCAGGGGGTTGGTTTTTTTGTTGAAGTCCCTGCCAAATCAGAGAAAGAAGTGACGGTTGTTTATAAAATGCCGGTTGACTTCTTGTTGGGCAAAAAGACTGACTATATTTTGACAGTTCAAAAACAGCCGGGGATTGAGCAGTTTCCGTATAAACTGACGATCCCCGGTTTTGTTTTTGAGAAGCAACTGCGTCGGGATACGGAAATCAAGGCGAAAATTCTGTATAATTAAGCTATAAGAATGGCAAAAAAAGAAAATAGACTCAAAAGTATGTTCCTGGGGTTTCTTTCGTTTTTGGCCCTGATCGTTATCGGCTGGCTGCTTTTTTTTGGCAAAATAAAAGTGCGGGAAATTCTTTCTCCCCTGATCGGGAAAATTCCGAAAGACGAGGAAAAAATGACGCAGTATACGGAAGATATTTTAGGAAAAGCGGTTGAAGCGGCCAAAGGAGGAAATTTCAAAAAAATGATTGAAAAAGGAGGTGAGTTTTTTGAAAATTCCCAGTATGCCCGGCCCGGGAGAGAAATCCGTGAAACCGTAAAACAGAGAGCAGATGAACTGCTTGAATCGGCCAAGCAGTTACCGGCCAAAGAATTAAAAATTATCAAGATGGAGATATACAAAAGATGGTTTGAGGAATTGGCTACCGAAAGCGCGAGTTATAATAACAACCAATAGTAAATCGGTGAATCAATAGAACGGTAAAAGAGGTCGGAAAATCAGATGTCCCGATGAACTTATTTATGGAAGAAGTAATTGAAAAACTCCACCAGCTAAAAAGCAGCCTTGAGATTTTGAGAGAGAAGTTGAATTTGGGAGAAAAAAAAGAAGAAATCAAAAAACTGCAGGAACAAACCTCAAAGCCTGGTTTTTGGGATAATCAACTTGAGGCGCAAAAAACATCCAAACTGCTGGCTTTTTATACTGATGAGATCGACCAAGTCGACCGGCTTGAAAAACAACTGCAGTCTTTAGAAGAGCTGTCGCAGTCAAAAGACAGCGGAGTATTGCTGGAGGATATCAAAAAAGAGCTGTCTGGGCTGGAAAAAGAAACCGGCCAGCTTGAAAAAAAAACTTATTTAGGGGGGAAATACGACGCTTCGGCGGCGATAGTTTCAATTCATGCCGGGCAGGGAGGAACGGAAGCGATGGATTGGGCGCAGATGCTGATGAGAATGTACTTCCGCTTTGCGGAGAAGAAAGACTGGAAGGTTGATGTCATTGACTCGATTCCCGGCGACGAAGCGGGGATTAAAAATGTCATCATGATTATCACCGGCCCTTTCGCTTATGGTTATTTGAAGGGGGAAAGAGGCGCCCACCGTTTGGTCAGACAATCTCCCTTTAATGCCGATAAATTAAGACAAACTTCTTTTGCTTTAGTTGAGGTTTTGCCGCAAATCGAAGCAAGTAAAGAAAGTCCGATTCCCGAATCGGATTTAGAGTGGGAGTTTTTCCACGCCTCCTCTCACGGAGGACAAAACGTGCAGAAAGTTTCCACGGCTGTTCGGCTGCGCCATAAGCCGACCGGAATAATTGTTACCAGCCAGTCCGAGCGTTATCAGGAAAGAAATCGAGAAATAGCGATTGATTTACTGCGGGCAAAATTATGGGAGATAGAAGAAGAGAAAAGGCAGAAAGAAAAAAAGTCACTTAAGGGTGAATTTAAACTGGCCGGCTGGGGAAACCAGATCCGTTCCTATGTGCTTCATCCTTACAAAATGGTCAAGGATTTAAGAACGGAGCATGAAGAAAACGATCCTTTTTTGGTGTTAGACGGCGAGCTTGACGGATTTATTGACGCCGAGCTGAAATTTCTTCTAGAATAAGTTTGCTCTTGTTTTGATAAGAATAAGTATGCTATTCTTAGATTATTGGAGGTGAATATGGAAGACGATGTTATAAATACAAATGTCAGTTTGGTTGAGCCGGTAAAGAAGAAAAAACTGCCTCTTTATGTTTTTTTGGCAGTTTTGGTCGTTGGCTTGGGTGTTTTTACCGGTTCAAAAATTCCTAAATTTTTTAATAAAAAGGAAACGATAGAGACGGGGAAAAGCGGACTAATTCCCAAAGATGAGATCAAGAAAGACGCTGAATTTGGGGTTAAAGATCCCGGCCAAGCAGATACCGCTATCGGGGTGGTCGAAAAAGGAGGAATAGACGGAGAAGGAACCCATAAGTTGTTAAGAGAAGGGGGGCCCAGTCAAAATATTTATATGACCTCCTCATTTTTAGATTTGGATTCTTTTGCCGGCATGAAAATTCAAATCTGGGGCGAAACCATGAAAGCGCAAAAAGCAGGCTGGTTGATGGATGTGCTTAAAATTAAGGTTCTCGAATAACCTCCGGCGTCCATGATTACTTTTGATAAAGTTAGCAAAAAATTTGGGGAAATTACAGCGCTGGAAAGTGCGTCTTTTAAAGTTGACAAAGGTGAGTTTGTCTTTTTAACCGGTCCTTCGGGGGCGGGGAAAACAACGATTATCCGTTTAATCACCGGCGAATATTTGCCTACTTCCGGAACGATTGAAGCCGCCTCGACCAAAATCAGCCAAATACCAAAAAGAAGGCTTTATTTATGGCGGCGGAAAATCGGCGTAATTTTTCAGGATTATAAACTTTTTGATGAGAGGACGGTTTTTGAAAATATCAGTGTCCCGCTTGGTTTTTATAAACTTAACCTTGGTGAAATTGAGGAAAAGGTGGAAAAGGTGCTGAAATTAGTTGGCCTGCAGGAAAGAAAAAATTTATTCCCCGCCCAGCTTGCCGGCGGGGAATTGCAGCGAACTTGCTTGGCTCGGGCGATTGTGGCCGCTCCGGAAATTTTACTGGCGGATGAGCCAACCGGGAATCTGGACCCTAAAACCGCCAAAGAAATGGTAAAACTTTTTGAAGAAATCAACAAAAAAGGAACCACCGTTGTTATGGCCACCCATAACGAGAAAGTGGTTGATTTGTTAAAAACCAGAGTTATTGAACTTGACCGTGGTAAAATAGTTAGAGATGAAAAACAGGGGAAATATCATGTTTAAAACGTTAAAGAAAAATATTTTCCGTTCTCCTTATCAGTCTTTGGCGGTAATATTGAACGTCTCCTTGGCCTTATTTTTGGTCTGCATTTTCTTTTTAATCGGTGCCGGCTCAAAGGCGGTTTTAAGTTTTTTTGAATCCCGCCCGCAGGCAATCGCTTATTTAAAAGATGGCATAAAATCCCAAGATGTTGATTTATTAAAGGCAAAAGTCTTATCCACCGGTAAAGTTAAAGAGGCTAACTATATTTCCAAAGACGATGCTTTAAAAATATACAAAGATCTTTTTAAAGATAAACCGGTCTTGCTGGAAATGGTAACGGCTAATTTTTTACCGGCCAGCTTGGAAATATCCGCCAACGATATCTCTTCTTTGAAAGAGATTGCGGAAATATTGAAAAAAGAGCCGATTGTCGAGGAGGTTGATTTTCAAGAGGATGTTGTTTCCACGCTTTCTTCATGGCTTGGGTCACTGCGGAAATTCGGTCTGGTCATGGCGGTTTTTTTACTGCTCAATTGTCTGCTCACAATTTTAGTTATTTTGGGGATGAGAATTTCAAGGCGCCGGGAAGAAATGGAGACGTTAAAGTTGTTGGGCGCCTCTTCCTGGCATATCCGCTCGCCGATATATTTGGAAGGCATCTTTTACGGTCTGTTTTCAGCCGTTATTTCTTGGGGTTCATGTTATCTTCTTATTATTTATCTGACGCCGTTTTTAAGCCGGGTTTTAACCGGAATTCCGATTTTCCCGGTTAGTCCGATTTTTATGCTTGAAATATTGGGAGGAATTTCTTTTTTAGGGAGTTTTGTGGGATTTCTGGGAAGTTTAATTGCCGCTTCCCGTTTTTTACGCGTCTCCCGATGAAAAAGATTGTTTTGTTCTTTTTTTCTTTTCTGCTTCTTTTTTTCTTTCTTGGACATGCCGGGATGCTTTTCGCAAACGAGCAGGATGACATACTGAAAAAAATCGCCGAGTATCAGCAGCAGATAGACAGTCTCCAAAATCAGGAAAAAACCTTAAAACAGCAGATTGCGCTAATGGACAGCCAGATAAAATTGACCGGTTTAAAAATTATTGAGACGCAGACTAAAATTAAGGTTTTAATGGAGGAAATAAAAACTCTTTCCGTCAAGATTGTCAGGCTTGAAGAGTCTTTAAATTTTATTTCCAAAGTCTTATTGGAAAGACTGGCAGAGGCCTATAAAAGCTCTCGGGTTGACTCGGTGGTGTTGTTATTCTCTTCAAGGAACTTTTCTGAATTTATTCTCCGTTACCGTTATTTGCAAAAGGTCCAATTCCATGACCATGAACTTCTGCTGTCGATAGAAAAAACCAGAACCAATTATGATGATCAAAAAACTCTTAAGGCAGAGGCTCAGGCGAGCATGGAAAAGCTGGAAAAGCAATTGGTGGTGCAAAAATCTGAACTTAATTCCCAGGTTGCGGTCAGAAAAAAATTGCTGGACGAAACAAAAGGCAAGGAAGCAACTTATCAAAAGTTGTTGGCGGACGCCCGGGCAGAGCTGGAAGCGATTTTGGGAATCTTGGAAGGTAAAGGGAGTGAGAAAGAGGTCAGAAAAGTGTCGTCGGGGGAAAGAATCGCCTCAGTGATTGGCGGAGCCTCCTGTAATTCCAGCGGGACCCATCTTCATTTTATGATTGTTCAAGACAATCAGACAAAAAACCCGCTCAGTTATCTAAAAGGAGTTGACTTCGAAAATTGCACCGGTTCTTCTTGCGGAAGCGGGGACGGAGATTCAATTAGTATGTCGGGCGACTGGGAATGGCCCCTTAATCCGAAAATCAGTATTTACCAGGGTTATGGTTACACTTGGGCGATCAGGAATACTTGGGTGGGGAGAATTTATAATTTTCACAATGGTATTGATATTAAAGGCTCTTCTCTGGAAATAAAAACACCCAAATCCGGAACACTGTATTTGGGCAGTTTTGTCGGCAACTGCATTTTGCGCTATGTCCGCGTCCACCACGACGAAGGCTTTGACACCTACTATCTTCATGTCAATTACTAATTTTAATTGTTAATTGATAGTTGATATATTAAAATGATTTAAATCATTGAAGCGATAATAAGATGACACAAGTTTCAAGACAACCGCTTTCTCAAGAAATTTACGGAAGAATTTTTGAGATATTTTTTAAATCGGTTCTTAAATTAAAAAATGAAGAAGAGGCGGAAGATTTTTTAACCGAGTTTCTTACCCCTACAGAAAAAATTATGTTGGCAAAACGGATTTCAATCGCGGTCTTACTGTCTAAAGAGTATGATTATCGAGAAATAAAGAGGATGCTTCATGTCAGTTTTCCTACTATCGCCGGCGTGAATGGTTCAATAAAATATGCCGGTGGGGGATACCGCCGGGTAGTGGAAAAACTTCTAAAAGAAGAGAAAATTAATGGAATATTGATGAAGGTTGTTGAAGGAGTTGCAACTGTTGGCGCTGTCGGGGGAAAAGGAAGCGGCGACTGGCGGAAACTCAAAATGTCGATTCAAAAGAAAAAACGCTCGAAACCCTTTTAGTAACCTTGCTTCAATGATTTAAATCATTTAATAATTTATGTTATGCGTAAATCTTGAAAGATGAATTGTAAATCAAAGACTTGTTTTTTGGTGTTTCTTGGAATAGTATTTGTTTTTTCCTTTCCTAAAATAGTTTTCGCCCAAGTGGTAATTAATGAATTTTCCTCTAATTCAAATCCGGAATGGGTGGAAATTTATAACCAAACCGGAGAAACAGTTGATTTGAGCGGATGGAAAATTATTGACGCAAGCGATACCACCCTTAGTTTAGATGGTTGTATTTCTTCATTAGGTTTTCGTTCTTTTGAAAAAAACAGCTGGCTTAATAATTCTGGGGATACAATATACCTTAAAGATAATCAAGACAATATTTTAGACCAGATTGCCTACGGACCCGACGGTATTATTGGAATTCCGTTAGACGGTAAATCTGCCGGTAGAGATCCTGACGAAGTTTCTAATTGGGTTATTTTTGATAGTCCAACTAAAAAAGACGATGTTTGTGTTTTGCCTTCTCCGACAAGCTCACCTACACCCCTGCCAACATCAACCCCCACACTCGAACCGGTTACTAAAGCAATTTATAAAATAAATAAAGCCGAAGATGGCAACGGGAATCCTCTTTCTAGTGTTAAGATTTATATAGACAACAATTATACCCACCACGAGGATGATGAGATTCTAACTTTTTGCACTGGTTGTTATTGCGATAATGATAAAAATGTTCCTTGCGGTCTTGGGGAACATATTATTAAACTGGAAAGAGAAGGATATTCGGATTGGAGTGAAAGTAAAAATTTTAGTGCCGGGAACGATTTTGAGGTAAACCCGATTCTTTCGGAGAATTCACCGACGGTGACGGATATTCCCGCAACTCCCACTCTTACCTCAGCCCCCACTCCCACTTCCACCCCCAAACCAACCCCAACTCCCAAACTTTCTCCAATCCCTACTTTAAGTAACGATTTGCTGGCTTCAGAGGGTGCGGAGGAAATTTTGGGGGCCCAAACCGCTTCTGATGGTCTTGGTATTGATCTTAACCAATCGGCAAGCGAATCTTCAGAAAACCAAGAAAGTAAAAAAAAGTTTAATTTTTGGCCGCTTGTTTTTATCGTTCCCGGGTTAGGAATGATTTCTTTTTCGGTTCTTTTGCTTCGTAAGCAAAAAATATGATAAGATTTAATTCTGATGCTGGTAATCAAAAAGTTTTTCGTTTATTGGCTTCCCCCGCTTGTCTGGATGGGGCTGATTTATTTTTTATCTTCCTTCCACAAACTTCAAGCATCTCCTGTCGGCTGGCAGGATTTTGTCGTCCGTAAGTCAGCTCATTTTTTGGAATATGCGGTTCTTTTTATTCTTGTAAACAGAGGCTTTGTTTTTACTTTTAATCTGCCGTTAAAAAAAAGACTGCTTTTGGCTTTATTAATTACGGTATTTTATACCGTAACCGATGAATTCCATCAGACAAAAGTAAATGGTAGAACCGGTCGGCCCTTTGACATCGGGGTTGATAGTCTTGGGGCAATCGGCGGTTTGCTATTCGTGGTAAAATTAATTAAGTTTTTACCGGATAAACTTAGAAAAATAATTGTTGATAACTAAACGCTGAATAATGAAAATACTTGTAACCGGTGGTGCCGGGTATATAGGCTCCCATACTGTTGTGGAACTTCTTAAACAAGGCCACGAAATTACTGTCTTTGATAATTTGGTTTGCGGCCATAAAGAGCCGGTGATTTGTCCTTTAATTATTGGAGATCTTCTTGATAAAAATCAAATTAATGCCGTGTTTGAAAAAGATAGTTTTGACGGGGTAATTCATTTTGCCGCTTACGCGCTGGCCGGCGAATCCATGAATGAACCGAGGAAGTATTTTGAAAATAATATTTTAGGCGGCCTGAACTTACTTGAGGCAATGAAGAAACATGGGGTAGATAAAATTATTTTTTCCTCTTCCTGTTCTCAATACGGATTTCCCGAGAAATTGCCGGTGACCGAGGAGGAAAGTAAAAAACCGGCTTCGGTTTATGGCGAGTCGAAACTGATGTTTGAAACGATTTTACAATGGTATGACAGTTTGTTTGGCATAAAAAATGTTTGCCTTCGTTATTTTAATGCCGGCGGGGCTTCCTTAGATGGTTCAATGGGTGAAGACCATGATCCGGAAACTCATATTATTCCGATTGCGATACAAACTGCTTTGGGGCAAAGAGAAAAGTTTGTGATATTTGGAATGGATTATAAGACACCGGACGGTACGAATATAAGGGATTATGTTCATGTTCTTGATTTGGCGGACGCGCATATTAGAGCCTTGGAATATTTAGTTAGAGAAAATGAAAGTAATTATTTTAATGTTGGCACCGGCAAGGGATATTCCAATAAGGAAATAGTCGAAATGGTGAAGAAAATCTCCGGGATTAACTTTATGGTTGAATTCGGACCCAGAAGGTTGGGTGATCCGGACGCGGTTTATGCCGATAACACCAAAATTAAAAAAGCCCTTAGTTGGGAGCCGAGATACTCGGATTTGGAGACAATAATTAAAACTGCTTGGAACTGGCACAAAACCCATCCGAATGGCTATAATTCCTAAATAGGTAATTTCCTGCCCGATAAAGGCGGTTTTTTGGTTATGGGTAGTAAAGTAGAGAATCCTCACGATGTATTGGCAAGATACTGCAATGAGGCGCTTGGCCATCCTCTTCTAACTTTGGAAGAAGTAAAAGTGCTTTATAAAACCATTAGTTTGGGTAAAGGAACAGAAGATCCGGAACTTATTGCCCAAGCGAAACAGGCGAGAAATGAACTTACCCGTTGTAATTTGAAATTAGTTGTTGGAATAGCCAAAAAACATCAAGGAAAAGGTGTACCATTGACTGATTTAATTCAGGAAGGCAATCTCGGTTTAATGACAGCGATAGACAAATTTAATCCGGAACT
>Ga0100388_10003365_pt1 | contig 13608 bp, 10 predicted proteins | sample CryGeymeta201512_FD_81536 | JGI IMG/M metagenome (GOLD analysis project Ga0100388, IMG submission 81536) | Groundwater microbial communities from Crystal Geyser aquifers in Utah, USA - Crystal Geyser metaG 2015-12 | ecosystem: Environmental > Aquatic > Deep subsurface > Groundwater | place... | reverse complement strand
TACCAACCACCCCATAGAGCAATCCGTAAAACATCAGTTAAACGTAGTTGGTTGAGCGGTGGTATGAAATCTATGTTTGATCTCCTTATGCAAACGAGCGTTGGTGGTTATGAAGGCTTATCATTTCAAAATCCATCTAGAACACCTGATAATGTCGATGAAGCAGGATCAACAATCAAACACACTCTCGGAGAAATCGAAAATAAGAGACAATCTGTACTCGCAGAATTATTCGACAAAGCAAAGAGTAAAAATGCAACGATAGAGACCGACAAAACACCGGATATCTATGAATCAATAAGGGAGTTAACAAAATATTTATTACCCCATCTAGTTTTTCAACGCGTTGATTTTAAAAATGAAAATGATATCAAGTGTATTTGGGTACGAACTGACAAGGCTGGGGAACAGGAAATTGATATTGACGATCTTAGTTCGGGTGAGAAAGCAATAATAATACTATTTCTTCCACTTATTGAAAACCAAATACACGTTAATTTAAAATTGCTTGAAAATTCTACTGCGAATGTAAAAGATGTTGAACAAAAAGAAAGTCTAGTTTTTATAGTAGATGAGCCGGAATTACATTTACACCCTGACTTGCAAGCAAAAATTTTAACATACATTAGAACTTTATCAGTAAAAAATAACATACAATTCATAATTTCGACCCATTCTCCAACAATATTAGATCAGGCTTATGATGACGAACTATACCTTCTAACACAGCGAATTGATTCAGAGAGCACACAAAACCAACTTAAAAAAGTAGCATCTAGTATTGAAAAATTAGAGGCACTTAAGCAACTTACTGGCAATGCTTATTTTGTAACAACAGGTAGGTCAATTGTTTGTATCGAAGGAGAACAATCTAGCGATATAAGGGTAACGGATATTAGGCTTCTTGAAATTTTATACCCTCGTTCGACTGCGTATACTTTTATTCCAAGTGGAGGTAAGGGAAATGTTATTAACACAGTTAAAAATCTCCGACAACATCTTAGTGAAGAAAATTTTAATATCTCAGTTTGCGGGTTAACAGACAGGGATCAAAATACAGCACAAAGCATCGATGGGGTTTTCTCCCTTCCCGTGTGTATGATTGAGAACCTACTTCTTGTACCTGAAATTATTTCGGAGTACCTACAGAAAAATGATATTTCAATGACCCCCGATGCGGTTAAATCTGCGTTAGATGAAATAACAGCAGGGATGGTAAACGAAGAAATTGGTATTAGAATTTCCAAAAAATTAAAACCAAAGACTATTAGAGTATCTGGTACTAATAAAGAAGAAATAAATAAAAGTCTGGATGAACAAATAAGCGAGATGCGATTATCTATACCAAGCGGAGTAGATCTTGAAAAACTAATAGATGAAACAAAAATTCTGGTTGATAAAGTAATCTCGGATAAAAAAACACTTGAAGAATTTAGAGGTAAAGAAATAATTTCTCAGTTCTATAATAAATTTATAAAAATAAAAGAAATCGGATACTCAAAATTTTGCTATGAACTTGCACAGATCCTTGCACAAAAGGGAGAGGTTGAAAAACTACTAAATCCTGTATTTGATAAAATAAAAAATTCTAAGTAGTTTATAGAAATCATATTCTAAAATTTAAAAAGGGAGTGAGTCTGCGTGCGCGCAAGGGAGGGCAAAGTGTGTGCGTACTCGCACGCACTGGGGGTAAGCACGTTTGCATCTGAGCCTCGGACTTTTTCCGCTAGGGCGCCCCTGAAAAAGGACGAGTGCCGCCGTCAACGAAGTAGATATGGTTAGAAGCGGAAGCGACACAGCAAACTCTATGATAAAAACGTGGTGAGGGGTTGTGCGAGAGCGGACTCCGTAGGCCTGTCAAACGAAGCCCAAATATCTAGGTTAAACAGCAAACCATAAAGTAATGAATACTCTAGCTTTCCACAGCGAGGAGGAGCTGACGCTGGGGAGAGGAACCCCTCCTCTCCCCAAATAGCGGGGTGTTTGCCTTGCTTCCATGAAGCCTTAACGGCTCAAATGGGCGGAAATGAGCCGTTAACCTCTATCAGGCAGATGCAAGGCAAGGACACACCCTAACGAAGACATCTAGGCACTCGTAGCCCTAGCGGAAAAAGTCCGAGGCGAATGCCGAGGGTGGATCCCCTAAGGAAGGGATGATAACAGCGGAAAAGAAACGAGGCCCAATATTGTATTTGATTTTGTCAGTTTCCTTTTTCAAAAGGAAACGCGCCCGTAGCCCCATCGCCATACCTTTTCAAAAAAATCCCCCCGCCAAACAAAGAAAGAATGGAAAAGCGATGGGGGCGAAGGGCGCGCGCCGAGGTACTCCGAGGCGTTGACGGAATTGTCAGAGTTTCCATATTATCGGAGCGTACGAATTGGTACCGAGTTACCACGCACGCCGAGCGGGCGTTAGTCCGCATTAGGATTCAATTCAAAATATGTTCGGATTTCATCGTATAGAGGGAGCCAGAAACAAAAAAGTCCTGACGCTAATGCGTTGGGACTCTTTTGTTTCTCTGAGTCTCTGGTAGCGGTAGACCTGAAAGGGCGATCCTGATTTTTAAGCGTAAAAATCATGTCGAAATTAGCAAATTTCGACCAAGACCCGCGGAGCACTTTTCTTAATCTACAAAATGGATGGTCTCGACCGCAGGGAGAGGCGTCCCTACCCGCGGAACCAATTTTAAAAAAAATACTTGTATGGTTGCATAAATATATTTGTAGTATAATAAATATTATGAAAAAAACAATATTTTTGGTAATCGGTGCGCTTATTATTGGCATGGGTGTGTACTATTATACGAAGGCTCCAGTGGTAACTGCTCCTGTAACAGAAGCCCCTGTAACAGCGACGACCACAGAGAAAGTTGTTCAGAAACCAATTGTTGATACAACAAAAACAGTTTTGGGAACATCAGTTCAAAAGCGCGACATCACAGCATATCACTTTGGCACAGGCGCCAAGGAAGTTTTGTTCGTGGGCGGTATTCACGGAGGGTACGAATGGAACACGGCTCTCGTAGCATACGAGCTTATGGACTACCTCACCTCAAATCCAAAAACTATTCCCGAGAATGTGAAGGTTACTGTTATCCCCGTGCTCAACCCAGACGGTTTGAAAAAAGTTACTGGCAAGGATGGCCGTTTTACAAAAGCGGATGTTTCAACATCAGATAATGTTGTGATTTCCGGACGCTTCAACGCAAACAATGTAGACCTCAACAGAAACTTTGATTGTGACTGGCAAGCAAAAGGCGTATGGATGACAGAAACGGTGAGTGGCGGGAAAAAAGCATTCTCAGAAGTAGAGAGTACCGCATTTAAGAACTATGTAGAAACTCACAACCTTGCAGGTGTTGTTGTTTGGTACAGTTCTGCAGGTGGAGTATTCTCATCAAGCTGTCACAATGGAGTTCTCCCTGAAACAAAGACACTTACAAGCACCTATGCTAAAGCATCTGGTTATCCCGCATACGAAAGTTTTGATTTCTACAAGATAACTGGCGATATGCCTAACTGGCTCGCAAAGAAAAACATTCCTGCTATCAGCGTCCTCCTCACCACACATCAGGATACCGAGTGGACAAAAAATCTTGCAGGCGTTAAAGCGGTTCTAAACTACTACGCTAAATAAATGAAGCCACTTGTTTCCATGCGAGCCCTCATAGCAACAGGAACTCTTGTTGCGATCGGTATTCTAGTGTTTGTTCTTTTCTCAGTGCGTGAAGTTGCGCCTGCGAAAAAGACAGAGTTGACAATACCGATTGTGGCACAAGTCATACATAAAGTCATTGGAAAATCCGTTGAGGGGCGCAACCTAGATGCGTATGTGTACGGAAACGGGCCAACTCATTTAATGTTTGTGGGCGGTATCCACGGCGGGTACGAATGGAACAGCGTACTACTCGCGTACAAGTTTATGGATTACTTGAAAACAAACCCGAGCTTCATTCCCTCAAACATAACTATCACCGTAATCCCCTCCGCAAACCCCGACGGTGTGTATGATGTAATAGGAAAAGAAGGTCGCTTTGCTCTGTCTGATGTGCCAACAGTAGCACTCCCAAATGGAACTGGCCGTTTCAACGCTCACAATGTAGACCTCAACAGAAACTTTGAGTGCAAATGGAAACCAAAAGGCACTTGGAAAAATAAAATTGTGAGCGCTGGCACTAGCGCATTCTCCGAGCCAGAGGCTCGGGCTATTCGCGACTTTGTACAAACATACTCCCCCGCCTCGGTAATCTTTTGGCATAGCCAAGCAAACGCGGTATACGCTTCAGAATGTGAAAACGGCATACTCCCAAAGACTCTTGATATTATGAACGCATACTCTCGCGCATCTGGATACACAGCTATCAAAAAGTTTGATTCGTACGAAGTTGCTGGGGATGTTGAGGGGTGGCTTGCTTCAATAAATATTCCCGCTATTACCGTGGAGCTAAGCACCCACGAGACTGTTGAATGGGATAGGAATCTCGCAGGTATTAATGCACTTCTTAAATACTATTCACCGCAAAATTAAGTTCTAATAATATAATTGACGAATGGAAAAAGGACAATACATTCACCACTTGAACGAGTCACATACAAGTTTATTTGGAAGTAAGCTTAATTGGCTTCGTGCGTCTGTCCTCGGTGCAAATTATGGTATTGTTTCCATAGCAGAACTTTTGGTAGGATTTGCTTGTGCATCCAACACGTTAGGATTTATTTGTTACCGCGGGAATCGCAGGTATTCTCGCAGATGCGCTCTCGGTGGCAGTTGGTGAGTATATATCAGTAAGTGCCCAAAGAGATAGTGAACAAGCACTTCTTGCAAAGGAGCGTCATGAACTTAAGCACGATCCAGAATCAGAGTTCGCAGAGCTCATTTCCCTCTATGAGAAAAAAGGGTTAACACGGGAAGTAGCAATAACGGTAGCCCACGAGCTTACAAAACACGATGCGTTCCTTGCTCACGTAGATGCAGAGCTTTATATTGATCCCAATAATCTTACTAATCCATGGAGCGCTGCATTCGCATCCGCAGCATCATTTTCTGTAGGCGCGATGATTCCTCTTGTGGCGATCATTCTTCCTTCAGAAAATGTTCGCATTCTTGTGACATTTATTGTAGTTTTCGTAGCACTTGTCGTTACGGGTTCCCTTTCTGCATACGCATACGCAGGTGGTTCAAACAAAACACGGGCAAAACAATACGGGTCGTTTTTGAGGGAACACTCGCAATGGTAATTACATTTGAAATAGGAAAACTTTTTGGGGTAGTTGAAGTATAATGTGATAAACTAAAAATTATGGAAACACACAATTAGTACTCACAAATTATTAAACCAAAGTGGTCACCACCCTCATGGGTTTTCGGCCCCGTGTGGTCAGTTCTCTATATTGTCATCGCGATTTCCATCGGAAAAGTCTTTTTTATGGTGTGGGAGAAACAGCTTTCATGGATAGTTGCTCTGCCATTTCTCTTAAATATTCTTTTCAACTTTGCATTTATTCCACTGCAATTTGGTTTGAAAAATAATTCATTCGCAGCCATTGATATCGTGCTCGTGCTCGTGCTCGTGACCATCATATGGGTAATTTATGCCACTTACCCTCATATAAAATGGGTTGCATATGCACAAGTTCCCTATTTACTTTGGGTACCATTTGTAACTGTTTAACAACTTAATATTACCGCTTAAATAAACAGGAATTTTCATGATATAAACTTGGTATATATTCCTCATGTGGTATCATGAAAATATAAGTTTGTATTTTCATAATGAACGAAACCAAAACCGAAGAAGCATATGCACGAAGCATTGAGTTACTTAAGCATCTCGCGCACGAGAAAGGTTTTTTTGCATCAATTGAAGATATTGCGAATTACAAACGTGTATGGTCACGTGATGGCATGATTGCTGGGCTTGCATCACTTACTACAAACGACGAAGAACTCATCGCTACACACAGAGCAACGTGCAATACCTTAAGAGACCACCAAGACAGAACGGGGCGAATTCCCAGTAATGTAACCGCAGAGGGCGACAAAGTTAGTTATGGTTCAAGTGTTGGTCGAATCGATGCAACCATCTGGTACGTGATTGGTGTCTGTCAATACACACTGCGAAAAAATGACCAGGATTTTTTCAATACACATAGGGAGGCCGTCGAACGCGCGCTGTTTTACCTAGAGTGCCTAGAGCTTAATGGTCGTGGACTTCTCTATATTCCTGAGGGTGGCGACTGGGCCGATGAGTATGTAAATCAAGGATATGTGTTGTTTGATGAAATCCTCTACTATCGAGCACTGCGAGACGGAGCACGGACGCTCGGACGTGATGATCTGCACAAAAAAGCAGATACCCTTAGAGATATTATTGTGGTCAATTACTTCCCGTTAAAAGAGAATCTTGATAACCTTTCAATATATAATCCAAAACTTTTTGCGCGGATTGTAGACACCTACCGGCCACCACTTCCCCTTGCCTATTTCACCACTAATACGGCAGTCGATCAGGTAGACACGCTTGCCAATGCGCTCCTGCTTTTATCTGATATTATTGATGATGAACATAAACAAGCAATCGGACATACCATTCTTTCACAATGTATGGACAAGGAATTTTCAATTCTCCCTGCATTCTATCCCGTTATTACCAAAGGAGATCACAATTGGGAACATCTTGTAAACAATTTTGCATTTACATTCAAGAATGAGGCGTATGAGTATCACAACGGTGGCTTATGGCCCCTTGTGCATGGATTTTTTATTGCATCACTCAAGGACGACGATGGGCTTGCGCGATTGCAATCATTTGCTGAAATACTTTCTCGGGATGGGTATATTTTCCCAGAATATTTTCATGGAAAAACACACGAGGCCAAAGGAACGAAAGAACTTGGTTTTTCAGCATCATCATATATCATTGCGCACAATGCCATTATAAATAACGACTCAATATTCGTATGATTAAACTTATCGCTTGCGACCTAGACCGAACATTGATTCCAAATGGTTATGAACTGGATGATAATGGGTTAGAAATTTTTTCTCGAGTAGCCAAAACACGCAATTTTACACTCGCCTATGTTTCTGGTAGAAACTGGGAACTTTTTGAAGAAGCACGGAAAGAATTTCCGTTACCACTACCCGATTACTTTTTCGGCGATGTCGGTACCATCCTTTATAAAAAGGATGGGGACGGAATGGTTGAGGATAAAACATGGTTTTCATATATAGATAAGAACACACCAAATTGGAACTGGAACGCTATTGCAAAAATGACAACACATCAAGAAGCAAGACTTCAAGAAGAGTGGCGTCAAAATGCATATAAGCTCAGTTATTATGTAGATGATATTTCTATGGGAGAGCAGGTTACTGACGAAATGCGAAAGATTCTTGCTGAAACAAATATCAATGCGGATGTAATCTATAGTATAGACCCATTAAAAAAAGTCGGGCTCATTGATATTCTTCCTAAAATCGCAACAAAAGTGACTGCCGTTGAATTTCTTCGAGAACGATTAACCATCAATAAAGATGAGGTGATTTACTGTGGTGACAGCGGCAACGATATACTTCCATTGACATTTGGATATAAATCGGTGCTTGTTGCGAATGCATCCAATGAAATGAAGGATAACGTTCGTATACTAAATAATAAGAACGGTAATGAACAGAATCTCTACATTGCAGAAGGAAACGAGGCACTAAATGGCAACTATGCAGGAGGAGTTCTTGAGGGTCTTGTCCATTTCGGCGCTCTTAAACCAAATCAAATAGAAATATAATGGTGTACTTGACTTTTTTAGCTGGATATGCTACATTGGATTCACAAAAGTAGTAGGAAGAGGTTGTAGGAAGAGGTCGTGTTTCCGTAGTCAATCATCTGTATATTTTTGTATATTAGTAAGGTTAAATAATTTAGAATTATGAAAGGAACAATTAAGAAGGTTACTGACAAAGGTTTTGGTTTTATCACTGCAGAAGGTATGGAGAAGGATCTCTTTTTCCACGCTAACTCACTCGTAGGCGCAACATTTGATGATATCCGCGAAGGTGATGAAGTTACTTTTGAAACTGAGGATTCTCCAAAGGGAATGTCAGCAGTAAACGTAGAGCGCGTATAATAACGCATTCAACAAAACCCCAGTCGGCCTAGGCCGACTGGGGTTTTGTTTTTATCATTCACTTGGACGTCGGGTTTCCAAGCCACTTGGAGGTCTTGCCTCCAAGTAAAGTTACGCAATCGGAATCGTTACGGAAAACGTTGTTCCCTTCCCTTTCTCTGATGTAAACCATATCTTCCCTCCAAGTAATGAGATGTACGCTTTTGCAAGATAGAGCCCGAGTCCACCACCTGCATTCATCTTTCCTCTATTACTTCCCCTAAAAAACTTTGTGAAAATAATCGGCTGTTCCTCTTCTGTAATACCTACACCAGTATCTACAACCTCTATGAGAATTTCTTTCTCCTTTATTGTTGTCATAACTTCAACTTTTGAGCCACGCGGACTGTAAATTACCGCATTTTCAATAATCTCAAAGAGGGCTCTGCTTAATAATTTTTTATCCGTATTGATTGCCAAGAGTGGCGAAACAGTGGCAATAGACAAAGTGATATCACGTAGCTTTGCTTCTTTTTCAATCTTTTTCTGCACATCAGTCAAAGCATTAACAAACTTGACTGCCGACAGTTTGACAGCAATATCACCTTGGTCAATCTCAGAAACAAACACAAGATGCTCAGAAAGTTTCTTGATGCTGAGGATTGCCTGGTATGCGATGCGAATGTCTTCTTTTCTTTTATCTGTGTCTTGCTCATCAATTGCCATCTCAAGGTTCCAGAGCGCCTCCGTAACAGGAGTCCTAAACTGGTGCGTGGCGTAGGCAATATCTGAACGAAGGTGACTTTTTTCAAGAGCAAGTGACATGTCACGGAATACAATAATTGCTCCATCTGGTGTTTCTCCTCCTCCGCAAAAAAGAGGTGCCGCGCTATCCCCGACTTGAGTCTCACTGCCGTCCTTTCGGACCAAGATTGTGCTGTCTGACATTGTGGTAACCTTTCCTCGAACCATAGCATCTTCGATGAATACAATATTTTCTACACGGTCTCGCTCACGAAGAAACTTCAGCACGGTACGCAATGGTTTACCCATCGCTTCCTCTTTCGACCACCCCGTGATTGCGCTTGCGGATTTATTCCACAGCGTAATGCTCCAGCCTCTATCTATTGCGACAACTCCGTCACCAATACTTTCCAAAAGAGTCGCCTCGTGATCACGTTGCGCTCTCAGCATGACTCTATCTTTCAATACACGATACAAAAAAACAGTAGCAGAAATAATAATTAGCGTCCAAAAGAGGAGGTACTCAATAAGCTTATTTTTTCGTTCTGCAAAGGCAATTCGTGTCGGCTGTGCAATTTCAATCACAAACCCATAATCCCTTACATGAGCCCATGAGGCGATATGCTCTTCACTCACAGCAAAATCTTTATTATGAATTTCGGTGCCAAAATCATTATTATGGCTATACTGAACAGAAGAAACTGAAAAATAATCAGCCAAGTTGTCCACGGCTCGCAATTGTGGGTGCGCAACTAATTGTCCTTTCTTATCCACGACAAATATGATTCCGCCTGAGCCAACATCGACCTCCTTGAGCCAATCGGTAATCGCGTCAAGTTTTACAGCAAGAACAAGAATTCCAATTATCCTTTGGTCGGATGACAATATTGGAACCGCCACAGAGACTACATTGTCTTTCGGCTCAACAGCTCGCTTGAACGCCTCTGACACATACGGCTCCCAATCCTTGCTTACCCCTTGGTAATAATCACGATGTGCGAAACTTTTGCCAATCATTTCAGGCGATGGTACCACGCTCGCTTTCAACACCCCTTCCTTGTCAAAAAGCAACACATTATCAAGATATGGGAATGTTTGCAAAATCTCTTTTAGGTTTTCAATTGCTTCGTCCCAGTCTCTTTTCTCTATATTGTTATAAACTCTTGCGCGCGAAGCAAGAGAAATACCAACATCAATTATCCCGTCAAACTTTTCATGAATGAGCAATGCTCCCAAATTGGCTATCGCCTCTCTGCGTTCAAGCGCGGTACTTGTCTCATGATTGTACTCGCGAACAACCAGGTATGTCGCGACAAAAACCATCGCTAGAACAAAGAGCGCAAGAACCGCAAATAATGGCAAACGTTTCATTTCGTTATTTTTTCCTTTGACTTGCCCTCCGACAGGTATTATCTCTATTTTATTATTCATGTGCTTATAATTGTATACTTTTTCTGCGCGATAAAGTAGCGCAAGTTGTCCACATAGAGTATTTATAAATAATAAGTGTATAATTATAATTAATTCAATGGAACAAATGAGAAAAAACTTTGTCCTTAAACCGCCAGTAACAGAAAAAAGATTTTTAATTTTTTTCCTGTGGACATCTCTCGTTCCGCTCATTCTGCTATTCACTGCGGGTTACTACACCACAGCGAACCTTCTGCACAAACAAGCTATTGAAAAACACGTGGCGCTTGTGGAGAAAAAACACAGCGAGCTAAAACTGTTTGTGGAAAAAATCCGAACCAGCACGGCCGCGTGGAGCACCGACGGAAAAATTCGCGAACTATCTCAAAAGATAAATGATGGGGCGTGCGAAAAAGCGAAGACGGGAGTAACATGCTCTGTGGCTCTTGAGCTCTCTGATTACCTTACAAAATACAAGATCCCTCTCCTCTCATCAGTCGGCATAATTGATATTTTAAATGTTGACGGAGTGATAGTAGCATCAAGCGACACGTTACGCATCGGTAGCGATGAGAGCGAAGAAAAAGTTGCGTTCAAGGAGGCAAAGCTTCTTCCGTTTGGGCAGGCAACATTTTTCCACGAACTCATTTCCGAGGCAGACGAATTTGATGGGGGAATAATGGTCCATCTCACGGCACCCATCGCCTCTACAGACAACTCTCGTCTTGTCGGAGTGCTTCTTGCTCACACAGAAAATAAGGAGTTAAACATTGTTGTTGCTGAAGACACTGGTCTGTCAACAGAAAGTTTTATTGTAAACAAGGACAAGATTCTAGTTACACCGTCCAGATTTATTCCTGACGCTGTTTTGAAACAAGAAATAAACACACCCCCAGTAAATGAGTGTTTGCAACACGGAATGCCGTATAGCGGAACATACAAAGACTACCGCGGAGTAGAAGTTTTTAGCTCCTCTATATGCGATGCAAAGTACTTCGGCGCGCATATTGTAAAAACAGACAAGAGCGAGGTATTCGTGGAGATAGACAGGCTTCGCAATACAGCTAGCGCCATACTGACGGTCGTCCTCATTCTGCTTATAGCATACGCGTATCTCTCAGGGGCAGATATTGTAAAAGGCGCGCGCCACATATTCCCAAGCACAATTTCAAGCGGAGTAACCTTGGGTATTGTTGTAAGTATCCTAATAGTCGCAACTGTTGGTATCTCTTACGTTTTTGCGAAAAATGTGGAGCAATTTATTATTGAGCAAAAGACTGACGTTATTTCAAGCCTTGTTGCTCAACAGGCAAATCGCCATCTCGACCACTCACCTGTGCCTGCTTTTGCAACGTGGGAAACTCAAGAATCAATGAAGAAATTCCAAGATTTCACTGATGAAATTTTACACTCTTTCAACTCAGTGGTTGCGGTTCAACTTCATACGACGGATGGTGTGTTAATATGGTCAACGCTTCAAGGAGAGCCTCTTGGCACAAGCCCAGAGGCGGATGAGGTTGCCGAAACACTCGCCATTGGTAAAATTGTTAGATCAAGCGCAAGCGAAAAGACTGTGTCGGAACTTGGTGTTTCAACGTTAGTAGGAATGTATGTGCCAATACGCGGGGACAAAAACAACATCATTGGCGTAGCAGAAGCATACGTCAACATTGGCGAAGTGGCGGGGTTCGCGCGAACCATACAAACTGTCATTTGGATAGGGTCGTTTGTGTCGCTTGTTCTTATTTTTCTTTTACTACGCTATGTATTTCGCAAACAAGACGCTAAAATTGTTGCTTACTCAGAGGAACTATCGGGAGTAATAGAAGAATCCCCTATTGGCATCTACACCGTGGCTAATAACGGAACTGTTGAAACTTTTAATCCGGCAATGGCTCGCGAATCCGGAATTCACGACGCGAGTGAAATCATAGGAAAAAATATTTTTGAGTTGGAATACATCCGTAGCTCAGGGCTTGATATTTTAATACGCGAAGGGCTTCTAGGAAACGCCTTTAAAAAGGAGGTTGAGATTCCAGCTCCATCTGATACTGCCAAAAAAACATATCACTTCTATTATGGTGTGCCTCTTAAGGATTCTGACGGTGAAATTGATTCTCTGCTCTTGATGGCAGAGGATATTACCGAACGCAAGGAGCTTGAAAGCCAAGTTCGCGAGTATACAAAAGGGCTTGAAGAAAAGGTTGGCGATCGCACAAAAGATATAGAGGAAGCAAAGGCGAAGGCGGAGGCGCTACTTGCAAGTCTCGGTGAAGGAATGATTGCAATAGACAAAGATGGGAAACTTATCGCGCTGAATCCCGTGGCAGAAAAAATGCTTAATCTAAAATCTGAAACGGTTATGGGAAAACTTGCTGTTGATGTGATAGAGGCCGTTGATGAAAATAACATTGACATACCAGACGAAGAGCGAATTTTAAATATTGCGCTAAGTGGTGAGCCAGTTACTATGAGCACAATGCGCTACAAAAAAAGAGGTGACGGGTACTTCCCTATTTCTGTTACATGGACGCCTGTTATCATCGGAGGTGTTGTTACAGGCGCTGTTGGCATCTTTCGCGACATCACAAAAGAAAAGGAACTTGAAAAAGCGCGCGGAGATTTGCTTTCTCTCGCATCGCATCAGCTTCGCACGCCCCTCTCTGGGACAAAGTGGCTTATTGAAACGTTGAAGAAGGGTATCCATGGTACGCTTACTCCCGGGCAAACAGAATACATAGACGAACTGTATAAAATTAACGAGCGAATGACTGGACTCGTGCATGACATGCTAGGCGTGCTTCGTTTGGAGGGCGGTGACTCAATAGTAAAAAATGAAAATGTTTCAACAAAAAATCTGCTTTACACAGTTTTTGAAACACTGCGCGGAGTAGCAGAGAGCAAACAGATAGCTATCCGAGTACCTGAGGATGCGGACTATGCGATAAATACTGACCCTCTCCTTTTGCGAAATATTCTTGAGAACCTAGTTGGAAATGCGATAAACTATTCAGAGTCTGGGCGCGAGGTTGTTGTGAATGTAAAGAGGAAAGATTCTGAATTCCTCTTTGCCGTAACGGACTCTGGCATCGGTATTCCAAAAGGCGAACAACAACAAATCTTTGAGCGATTTTATCGCGCGTCAAATGCAAAAACTTTTGACACTCGCGGAAGCGGGCTCGGACTCTATATAGCGTCTATTCTTGCGAAAAAAATCGGCGCTCACCTTTCGTTTGAATCCGAAGAAGGCAATGGGTCCACATTTTATGTGCACCTGCCATACGGCAACAATTGACACCGCTATGCGGACAACTGACAGGAATGCAAAATGCATTGGAGTTTCTGGTC
>Ga0100388_10003350_pt1 | contig 13639 bp, 13 predicted proteins | sample CryGeymeta201512_FD_81536 | JGI IMG/M metagenome (GOLD analysis project Ga0100388, IMG submission 81536) | Groundwater microbial communities from Crystal Geyser aquifers in Utah, USA - Crystal Geyser metaG 2015-12 | ecosystem: Environmental > Aquatic > Deep subsurface > Groundwater | place... | reverse complement strand
ATGGTCACCGAGATCCTCGAGGAGGCCGAAGCTGCCAAGAAGACCGCGAGAGAGATCGACCTCGGCAAGTATTTCCGGCGCATCTCCACGCTCGACATCGCGGTCTCGACACGACAGCTGGCCGTGCTGCTGCGCGCCGGCATCCCCTTGGTCGAGGCGCTGAGCGCGCTCATCGATCAGCTCGAGAACCCGGATCTGAAGAAGGCCTTCACGCAGGTGCGTGAGAAGGTCAACGAGGGTATCTCCCTCGGAGACGCGCTGCGCGAGCACCCGGCCATCTTCTCGAATCTCTACGTGAACATGGTCGCCGCCGGCGAAGCCTCGGGCACGCTGGAGCTCATCCTGGGCCGCCTCGCGCAGTTCCTGGACAGCCAGGCGCGCCTCAAGGGCAAGGTCCAGGGCGCCCTCGCCTACCCCGCCTTCATGGTGCTGATGGGTGGCGGCATCATGATCGTGATGATGACCGTGGTCGTGCCCAAGGTGACGGCCATCTTCCAGGATTTCCAGCACGCGCTGCCCTGGTACACGAACCTCCTGATCTTCGTCAGCCATGTGTTCACGGGTTACTGGTGGCTGCTGATCATGCTCACGGTCGCAGGCACCTTCGGCTTCCGGCGCTGGCTCGGTACGGAGGACGGCAGACGCCGGTGGGATCTCTTCCTGCTGCGCATCCCCATCTTCTCGTCGCTGCTGGTGATGGTCTCCGTCTCGCGCTTCGCGCGCACCTTGTCGACGCTGCTCGCGAGCGGCGTGCCGGTGCTCACGGCCATGGACATCACCAAGAACATCCTCGGCAACACCGAGCTGATGCGGGTCGTGGAGGAGGCGCGGAGCAGCGTGCGTGAAGGCGAGAGCATCGCCAAGCCGCTGCGCGCCAGCAAGCGCTTTCCGCCCATCGTCACGCACATGATCGCCATCGGTGAGCGCTCGGGTCAGCTGGAAGAGATGCTCGAGCACGTGGCGACGGCCTACGACGAACAGGTGGACATGAAGGTGGCGGCGATCACCAGCTTGCTCGAGCCGCTGATCATCGTCTTCATGGGAGGCATGTCGGGCAGCGTGGCCTTCGCCATCCTGATGCCTCTGCTCCAGATCAACGACTTCGTGCAGTGAGACAGCCATGGCGCGCAGCAAAAGACGAACGACGATTGCCATGCCCTGGGAGCGGCGCAGCGCCATGCTCCGTGGCATCTTCGCCGGCTCGCGCCTCAAGCCCGCCGCCTTGGTGCTGGTGGCGGGTCTCGCCGCCATCTGGCTCTCGCGAACCGCGGCCCAACGCGAGGCCGAGCGCGTCACCCTCGCCGGCATCGACGAGACGCAGCGCGCCGTGGCGGCCTTCCGCGTCGACGTCGGGCGCTGTCCGCGGTCGACGACCGAGCTCGTCCATCCGCCGCGAACGCGTCGGCGCTACCTCGACGCCTTGCCCATGGACGGCTTCGATCGACCGCTGCGCGTGCGCTGTCCCGGCCACCTCGACCCCCTCGAAGCGGATGTGCTGTCCGCTGGCCCCAGCGGCGACTTCTTCATCGACGACAACCTGCCTTGAGCCGACGCCCCCTCGAAACTTTCGCGAACCCAGGAGACCTGAGATGACCCGAGCCCAACACAACACGCGCCGCACCAGACGCCACCAACGCCTCGAAGGCATGACGCTGGTGGAGATCATGATCGTCGTGATCATCATGGCCTTGATCGCCACCGCCGTCGGCGTGGCCGTGCTGCCGCAGCTGGAGAAGGCGCGCATCAAGTCCACGCGCACGGACGCTCAGACGATCCGCTCCGCGGTGACGATGTACCTCGCGGATCACGCCGGCGAGCGCTGCCCCACGATCGAGGATCTGATCTCGGACGCCGCGCTGGACCGCAACAAGCGCACGACCGACGCCTGGGAGCGCGAGTTCCAGGTCGAGTGCGACGACGGCAACATCAGCGTCGTCTCGGCGGGCCCGGACGGACAGTTCGGCTCCGAGGACGACATTCAGTAACGCCATGTCCCTTTCCGCGCCGACACCGGAGAACAGCGAGAGGCCGCGCCGCAGGCGTGCGTCCGGTCGCCGACGGGGCTTCACCCTGATCGAGATCATGGTGGTCATCGTGTTGATGGCGCTGTTCGCAGGGGGCGCGACCATCGGGCTGCACGCGCTGACGAAGAGCCGCCTGCGTCAGGCGTGCATGACCCTCGTGGCCGCGAGCCGCTACGCCTACGATCGGGCGATCATCCAGAGCAGTACGACGCGCATCGCGCTCGACCTCGACCAGGGAACGATCGCCATCGAAGAGGCGCCAGGTTTCGTCACGCTGGCGGCGAACGACGACGCGCGCCGCGCGAACACGGACGAGACGGACGGGGACCACGCCGCGGTCGATCCCTGGGCCGCGGCGCGGGCGCGGCTCGAGAACACGCAGGCTCCGACCCTGGGGCGCTCGCCCTTCGGTCCGATCGTGGGCAACGGCGGGACGCCGCTGCGCCAGTACCAAGCGCGTCCGCTGAACGACGGCATTCGCGTGGTGCGCGTGATCACCCCGCACGAGATCGATCCTCGCCAGTCGGGGACGGCGTCGATCTACTTCTTCCCTGGCGGGTTGGGTGAACACGCCGTGGTCCAGCTCGCGGATCCGAGCGACACCGTCTACTCGGTGGAGATTCAGGCGCTCACGGGTCGCGCCATCGTGCACGACTTCGCCTTCGAGCCCGAGGAGCTGTCCGACGAGGACGTCGACGAGCTGAGGGATCCCGGATGAGGCGCGCGGGCTTCACGCTGATCGAGGTGATGGTCGCGATCGCGATCCTGGCCATCTCGCTGACGGCGATCTTCGCCAGTGAGGCGGGCGCGATCCAGGCCGGCAGCCGCGCGCGCATGACGACCACCGCGACCTTCCTCGCGCGCTGCAAGATGGGCGAGGTGCTGGAGCAGGTGGCCAGCGAAGGCCTGCCCGCCATCGACGACGAGGTGCGCGACGACTGCTGCGATGGCGCGGAGATGGAGGGCTTCACCTGCGTCACCAACATCGACCGCATCGTGCTGCCGGACGACTTCGGCGCGGACCAAGGGGGCGAAGCAGGCGACGATCCCCTCGCCGCGCTCACGGGAGGCGGAGACGATCCCGCCGCGGCCATCGACTCCGTGCTCGGAGGCGGTGTGGACACCGGCGGATTCGGCGACCTCGCCATGAGCCTCGCCCTGCCCGTGATCAAGCCCGCGATAGAGGAGCAGGTTCGCCGCGCCACGGTGCACGTGAAGTGGCGCATCGGGAATCGTGATCGAGAGCAGACGGTGACGCGCTTCCTCGTGGCCGAGCAGCCGCCCGCGCCGCCGGAGCCGCCGCCATGAACCGTCGTCGCCGCTCTCGCGCAGGCATCACGCTGATAGAGGCGATGATCGCCATCACCATCCTGACCATGGTCACCACGTTGGTCTGGGGTGGCTTCTCGCAGACCGCGCGCAACAAGGCGCGCGTGGAGGCGGACCTCGACCGCATGCAGGAGGTGCGCGTCACGCTCAACCGCATGGTGCGCGAGCTGGGCCAGGCCTACATCTCGGCGCAGCAGAACCCCAACGCCGCGCTGCAGACCGTCAAGACCGCCTTCGTCGGCGTCGATCACGGCGACCGGGACCGCATCGACTTCACCTCGTTCTCCCATCGACGTCTGCAACGCAACGCCCACGAGTCGGATCAGGGCGAGCTCAGCTACTTCATCGCGAGTGATCCCGATCCGGATCATCACGGCCAGCGCGTGCTCGCGCGGCGTGAGCAGAACCGCATCGACGACGACCCTCGACACGGCGGCCACGTGCAGATCCTGGCCCACGACGTGGTCGGGTTCGATCTCCAATATCTCGACCCCGAGAGCGGCGAGTGGCTTCGAACCTGGGACACGACCCAGGGCGCGATGCAGCCGAACCGTCTGCCTTCGCAGGTGAAGATCCTGCTGACCATGCGCGATCCGCGCCACCATGGACGCACGCTGACCTATGGCACGCGCGCCGAGATCCGTCTGGTCTGGGGCCTCAACCACGCGACGTACAACCCATGAGCGCCGCGACCACGATGCCCGCTTGGCGACGCGCGACTCGACGTCGTCTGCGCCTCGTTGGCTCGGCGGGCTCGCGGCGTCACGGGAGACACGCATCCCCGGAGCGGGGCAAGCGCCAGCGCGGCATCGCCCTCGTGGTCGCCATCACGACCGTCGCCATCTTGAGCGCGATGCTGGCGGAGATGCACGAAGCGACCAGCACCGCCTTCGCCGTCTCCATGGCCGAGCGCGACCGGCTGCAGGCGGAGTACATGGCGGACAGCGGCCTGGATCTGACGCGCCTGCTCGTGGCCGGTGAGCCGCGCATCCGTCAGCTCGTCACGCCCATGTATCAGATGCTGATCGGCCGACCGCCGCCGACTCTGCCGGTGTGGAACCTGGCCGACTCGATCCTCGCGCCCTTCTGCCATCGGCCCGGCATGGGTCAGTCGCCGGCCGAGGGCGAGGATGCGCAAGAAGGCGCGACCTTCGACGCCTTCTCCAGCGCCCAGGGACTCCAGGACCTGCCGGGCACTTGCACGATCGTGTCGGTGGCCGAGAACAGCAAGATCAACATCAACGATCCGCTCTACCTCGACGGAGATCGGGCGCGTCGCTCCGTCGCCATGCAGCTCTTCGCGCTCATGGGCGGCTACCAATCGCCGAGCCCCTACGATCCGCTGTTCCAGAGCGAGGACGCCGACGGTCAGTTCACCTCGCGGCAGGATGTGGTCTCCAGCATCCTGGACTGGTGGGACCCCGACACGGAGCGCTCGAGCTTCGATCCGGGCGCCGCGACCGTGACCAGCGCGGGCAGTGAGGACGACCTCTACCAACGCCTCGACGAGCCCTACAAGATCAAGAACGCGCCCTTCGATTCGCTCGAGGAGCTGCGGCTCGTGCGCGGTATCGGAGACGACTTCTGGGCCACCTTCGTCGAGCCCCAGCCCCACGATCCGGTCTCCCGCGTGCTGACCATCTACGGCTCGGGCGCCGTGAACCCGAACGAGGCACCTCCGGCGGTGCTGCTGGCGCGCGTCTGCTCCTACGTGGACGACCAACCACTGTGCACGGATCCCGGCGAGGCCGCGAAGTTCATTCAGCTGCTCTCCACCGTGCGCGCGATGATCCCCATCCCCTTCTTCACGCGCGCTGCGGACTTCCTCACATTCCTCGAGGGGCGCGGCGGCGCGCAGGATCTCTACCCGATGCTGGTGGGCTACCTGGGTCCCGACAGCCCGCTGCTCTTCCGCCCCATCACCGTGCCCGCGGACAAGCGCCGGGACATGGAGGGCTCCTTCGTGACCGGCGCGCGCATCATCGAGGTGCAGGTGACGGGCCAGGTCGGGCGCAGCTCGGTCACCCTCGACGCCATCCTCAACTTCCACGATCGCTGGACCCCACCGCCGCCGAACGCGGGGCGCATGCCGGGGCTCGGCATCTTCCACCACTTCCGCATCGACTGAGCGGATCGAGAGAGCATGGCCAGAATACTCGGACTCGACATCGGAGAAGACGCCATTCGCGGCGTGCTGCTTCGCACCCAGCTGCGCAAGACGGAGCCCGTGGCCTATCTGTCGGCGCCGCGCTTCCCCGGAGCATCACCGGCCGAGCGCGCGGACAGCTTGCGCGAAGCGGTGCAGGAGGTCCTGCGCGGCTGCGGTCGGCCGCCCGATGGCATCGTCGCGGACCTCGACGGGCGTGAGGCGTCGATGCGTCGGCTGAGCATTCCCGTCGGTGCCGCCAAGCGTGCCGCGGACATCGTGCCCTTCGAGCTCGAGCCGCTGCTGCCGCTGGACGCGGAGGACGCCGTGATCGACTACCAGCCCATCTCCGTGGTCGACGGTGAGCTCGAGCTGTTGGCGGTGGCCGCGCCGCGCGCGCGAGTCGCCGAGCGATTGGCGGAGCTCTCGGACGCCGGCGCGACGCCCAAGCATCTCTTGGTGGGTGCGGCCTGCCTCGAAGGGCTCGTGCCCTTCTTGCCACCGCTGGAGGAGCAGGGGCCGGTGATCGTGGTCGAGATCCGCAGCGACCGGACCGAGGTCCTGATGCTGCGAGCCGGCCATGCGGCGCTCTCTCGCACGCTCGGGCACGGACTCGCGGACGTCGCGGGAGGACACAGGAGCGCGCTCGAGGCCGACCTGAAGCGTTCCATGGCGGCCCACATGGGCTCCGGTGCGGAGCGCCCGACCCATGCCTACCTGCTGGGCGGCGCGGCGCTCTTGCCCGGCGCGGTCGCGTGGCTGGGCGGCGTGCTCGGCACGGAGACGAGCGTGCCCGACCTGCCCGATCTCCCCGGCGCGGTCTATCCCGACTCGATCCACTTCGCCCACGCCCTGGCCCTGGCCGGCCGGGCCGCGCAGAAGGGCAAGCGCATCGACCTGCGTCGGGGCGAATTCGCGCCAGCCAAGGCCGCGGGCGCCCTGCGCGCACACACGGCGCTGTTGGCGGTCTGCGCTCTGAGCGTGGTCCTCAGCCTCGGCTTCTCGGTCTGGGCGCGCTACTCGACGTTGAGCGCCGAGCACGATCGCCTCGGGGCTCAGCTCGGAGACATCACGGAGCGCTACTTCGACGTGCGCACGGAGAGCGCCGCGCGTGCGCGGGAGTTGCTCGAGAGCGGCGCCGCCGGCGCGGATCCGCTTCCCCACTTCGACGCCTGGGACGTGCTCGACGCCGTCAGCCAGGCCATCCCGCCCGACATCACGCACGACACGCGGCGCCTCGACATCGAACTCGACGACGAAGCGCACGAGGGCCAGCTGCGCGTCGAAGGGACGGTGGAGTCCATCGCTCAACGCGACACCATCGCCGACGCCCTGGCGGAGCAGGAGTGCTTCCAGGCGATCAACCGCGGACCCACGTCTCCCGGGACGGGCAACGTCGGATTGAACTACCGCCTGGAGGTCGACATTCGCTGCCCCGGTGAACCGGCCCCCAGCAAGAACCGCAGAGGAACGAGGACCCGTTGAGAATCGCTGATCTGACCGACGGCGCGCGACGCGCCTACGAGAACCTCAACGAGCGCGAGCGGCAGCTCGTCACCGCTCTGGGCGGCGTGCTGGCCGTGCTGATCGTGGGCGTGCCCTTCTACCTCCTCACCACCTCGGTCTCGAACCTCGAGGACGAGAATCAGGAGGTCCGGGTCGTGCTGCGCGAGCTGGGTCGAGCGCGTGGACGCCTCGAAGGCCGAGAGGCCGCGCGCGAGGCCGCCGCGCGTCGCTATCACACCCCGGCGCCACCTCTGGGTAGCTTCCTGGAGGCCAAGGCCGGGTTGCAGGAGCTGACGCTGCGGGAGGTGACGGACCAGCCCGAGAAGGTGATCGGCGACTTCCGCAGACGCGAGCTGCGCGCGACCTTGCCCAACGTAGGTCTGCGCGCCGTCGTGCGCATGCTGACCGACATCGAGAACAGCCCCTTCCCCGTGGCGGTGAATCGGCTGCAGTTCGAGCATTTCCGCAGCGGGGATCAGTACAACGTGAAGGTGGGGCTGATCGCCTACCAGACCGAGGGCGCGACCGCCGCGGCGAGCGATCCCACACGCGCACGCGACGCCCATCGCGCGGGGCCACCGTCTCCATGAGCCGTCTGCCGAGACTCCTCCGCACGATCGCGCCCTGGGTCGGCTATCCCTTCGCCTTCCTGTGCGCGTTCCTCTTCTTCGCCTATCTCACCTTCCCCTACGACCGGGTGCGGGACTGGCTCGTGCAAGAGGTCGAGCAGCCGGCGGACGCGACGGGGCGACGCCACGCGAGCGGGCTCGAGCTCGAGATCGTCGACCTGTCGCCTTCTTGGCTGACGGGCGTGGACGCCACGGGCGTGCGCCTGGTGCAGCGCCCGACGGATCCCGACGATCACGCGATGGAGATCATCCTCGACCACGTGCATGCCCGCGCCTCGCTGCTCTCCCTGCTCATGGGTGACGCCGACCTCAGCTACGAGGCCGAGCTGGCGGGAGGCACGATCGAGGGCGAGTACGCCGACTCGGAGGGCACGCTGCACGTCACCGCGGACCTGAGTGGTCTGCAGCTCAGGCGCATCGGCCTGTTGCGCGGAACTGTGGGCATCCCCGTGACCGGCACGGCCAGCGGCCACGTCGACCTGACCTTGGCGGAAGAAGTCAGTCAGACCGCGGGAGAGATCCAGCTGAACATCGCCGACCTCCGCCTGGGCGACGGTCACGCGAAGCTGGCGCTGCCGGGCATGGGCGACGGACTCACCATCGACGAGGTGCACGCGGGGGATCTCGCCGTGACCGTCCACGCCACCAACGGCTTGGCGCAGATCGAGCGCCTGAGCGCCCACGGGGCGGACGCCGAGCTCGACGGTTCGGGCACGCTGCAGCTGTTGCGCCCCATGCGCATGTCTCGGCTCGACCTGATGCTGCGCCTGCACTTCCTGGACGCCTACAAGGAGAAGAGCGACCGCACGCGTGCGCTCTTCTCGCTGCTGGAGCTGAACCCCGCCATGCGCCCCGCGCGCACGAGCGACGGCGCGCTGCAGTATCGGGTGACAGGCTCCCTGGGCTCGCGCATCAGCGCCACGGCCGCGGGTCGCGCGCCCGCGCCGGGCACGCGTGCGCAGGCACCGGGCGCCAACACGCCCACGCCCATGCGTTGAGCGTCAGCAAGCCTCCCCAGCGCTGGGGGATTCACCTCGCTTGCGGCGCGCGCGGGCTTCGATATGCTGACCGACGTGTCCACCATTCCAGGCTCCGTCGCCGAGCTCGCGCAGGCATTCGTTGGCATTCCGCTGAGCGTCGTGTTCGCCGACGGCGAGGAGATGGAAGCCTTGTCTCCCGAGAACGTGTCGCCCGACGCGCCTGGCACGCTGACCTTGGAGGCGCCGGTCGCCTGGAGTGACTCGGACGCCTACCTCGTGCTGCCATCCGACATCGGCATGGAGATCGTGGACATCCTCGCCGACTCGGACCGCGAGCTGCTGGGCGAGGCCATGCGCGACGGGCTGCTGGTGCTGGGCGAGCTGAGCCTCGAGGACGACGCACCCCAGCTCCGCGTGGAGGCCGCCATCAGCCCGCGCCTGGCGCTGGCGGAGGAGCCCGACTTCGCGGCCACGGTCGCCGTGGGCGGAGGCGGCGATCCGCTGCCCGCGATCAACAGGCTGGCGCACCTGCAGGTGACCGTGCTGAGCTCCCTGGTCGACGACGAGGCCCTGGAGAAGATGCTGCGCCGGCGGGAGTTCGCGGGCGCGTCCTGGCGCGTCCCAGCCGATCTTCGCGAGCGCCTGGGCAGCGTGTCCCCGACCTACGCCTGGTCCAAGCGCCAGGCGGACGGATCCGTGGGCGTGGAGTTCGCGCTCTTCGTCGAGGACGAAGAGCTGATCGCGATGCTGCGCCCCGTACGCCTGACCCCTCCTTAGCGTTAGCGTCCCGCGGCCCTGGCCTGAGTTGGGCGATGACGGTGCGAGCCCTTCGTCTCGTAACCCCTGGCGCGCGCGCGCGTCTCAGACAGGAGCGCATTTGCCACGCCCGGGGCGCCAGCCTATGAGACACTTTCCTTCATCCGAGTGACCGCGAGGGACGACATCGACGACATCGACGACATCGATGAGGACTTCGGACCGAACGCGGTCGAGCCGGAAGTGCTCGACTTCGACGGGGTGCCGGACGCCCTCGAGGTGACGCCCGACCGCGAGGCGCGCGATCTTCCCGTGCACGTCGCGGGTGGCTCCACGGCCTTGAACCGTCGAGACCCGCTCGCGGCCTACATGCGCGACGTGCAGCGCTATCCGCTCTTGACGCGAGAAGAGGAGCAGGAGCTGGCGTTGCGCCTGGAGGAGACGGGTGACCTCGACGCCGCGCGCCGCCTGGTGACGGCCAACCTGCGGTTGGTGGTGAAGATCGCCTACGACTATCGGCAGGCCTACAAGAACCTCCTCGACCTGGTGCAGGAGGGAAACATCGGGCTGATGCAGGCGGTGAAGAAATACGACCCCCACAAGGGCGTGAAGCTGTCGAGCTACGCCGCCTGGTGGATCCGCGCCTACATGCTGCGCTTCATCCTCAACAACCACCGCCTGGTGAAGGTCGGGACCACCCAGTCGCAGCGCAAGCTCTTCTTCAACCTGAAGAAGGAGAAGGCCCGGCTGTCGGCCATGGGCATCGATCCCACGCCCGCACGCATCGCCGAGCGCCTCGACGTGCCCGAGAAGGACGTCATCTCCATGGATCGTCGGCTCGCGGCGGGCGAGGCCTCCCTGGACGCGCCCGTGGGTGCGGACGACGGGCGCAAGGTCGCCCGCGTGGAGCTCTTGCCCTCGGGCGAGAGGGGCGCCGAGGCGGCGATCGCCGAAGCCGAGATCACCGAGAAGCTCACGGAGAAGGTGCTCGAATTCGGCCGCACCCTGATGGGCAAGGAGCAGGTGATCTTCGAGCAGCGTCTGGTCGCCGACGACCCCAAGACGCTGCAGGAGATCGGGGCTGACTTCGGCGTCAGCCGCGAGCGCGTGCGGCAGATCGAGAAGCGCCTCAGGGGCAAGCTGCGCCGACATCTGGAGGAGAACTTCGGAGAGGACGTCGGTGAGATCTACGACTCCTGAAGCGAAGAGTGGTGGACTGCTCTCGGTCGTGGGCACGCCCATCGGCAACCTGGAAGACATCACGCTGCGAGCCCTGCGCACCTTGCGCGAGGCCGACGCCGTGGTGGCCGAGGACACGCGCCATACGCGCGCGCTGCTCGCACACCACGGCATCGAGACGCACCTCGACTCCATGCACGCCCACAGCGCTGACGCGAAAGTGGCGAAGCTGGTGGCGAGCCTGGAGCAAGGGGCCCACCTGGCCTTGGTGAGCGACGCCGGCTGTCCCGTGCTCAGCGATCCGGGAGGCCGACTCGTGGCAGCGGCCCGAGACGCGGGCGTGCGCGTGGAGACGGTCCCGGGTCCGAGCGCCCTCACCGCGTGCCTCGCCGTGGCGGGCTTGCGCGCGGAGACCTTCCGCTTCGTCGGCTTCTTGCCGCGCGCGGGCGCGAGACGAAAACGAGCCTTGCGCGAGCTGTGCGCGGACGACTGCGCGAGCGTGCTCTTCGAGTCTCCGCGGCGCCTGGCCGCCACCTTGCGCGAGCTCTCGCCCATGCTCGGCACACGACGCCTGGCGGTCTGCCGCGAGCTGACCAAGCTCCACGAGGAGGTCGCGCGCGGCACGGCCGCGGAGCTGCTTCAGCACTTCGAGGCCGGGGTGCGCGGCGAGATCACGCTGCTGGTGGAGGCAGGCGATGGCACGCGGGACGAGGGCGCTGTCCTGGAGGCGGCCGAGGAGCGTGCGCGACTGGCCCTGGCGGCCGGAAGCCGACCCAAGGAGGTCGCGCGACAGCTGGCCGCCGAGACGACACTGGCAGGCCACGAAGCCTACGCGCGTGTGCAGGCGCTACGGGCCGAGACCGAGTAGCCCAGGCGCGGACCCCGCCCGTCGGGGTACCGAGACCGAGTCGCCGTCGAGATGACGCGAAGACTGCTGTTGCGCGCCAACGGTGGTAGGCTCCGGGGGTGATGCTTCGCCTGAACCGGCCCTCATGCGGCCCCCTCGCGCTCCTCGGCCTCTCGGCCCTGGGGCTTCTGACAACCTCTTGCAGCAGCCACACCGCGGCACCGCCCGTGGATGTCAGCGTCGCCTGGCTCACGGAGCGCGGGACGATCCCGGACGACGTGACCGGCGTGCAATTCGTCGTGATCGCCAGGGGCCAAGGCGAGGACTGCCGCAACACGCCGGACGCTGCGGTGGATCCGACCTGCTCGCCCATCAGCAGCCCGCCCGCCCCGGATCGCACCGAGGTCCCGAACAGCCTCGTGCGTGATCTCGACGGCGACGAACGCGCCGAGCTGCTGGCGGACGCGCTGCCCGTGGGCCAGCCCATCTCGATCGAGCTGCGCGCCTACGACAACGCGGAGCGCACGCACGTCGGCTACGTCGGTCGCGTCGGCCCGCTGGTGCTCGCTCCGGGAGAGCGTCGGCACGTGGCGCTGCGCATGTACGCGGCCGGCGCCGCGACGGTGGTCGACACGGGCGACATGAACGGACGCTTCCTTCAGACCGCGACCGCGTTGAGCGACGGCCGAGTGCTCGTTGCCGGCGGCTTCACGCAGGGCGCGCGCCAGGACTGCCCCGCCGCCCTCGCCGCCGATTCGCGCTGCTTCGATCTGGTCGCCACGGACGAAGCGTGGCTCTTCGAACCCGCGACCGCGCGCTTCTTCCCCGTGACCGGCGGCATGCTCGCGGCGCGCGGCGGACACACGGCGACTCGGCTCCCCGACGGACGCGTCCTGATCGCGGGCGGCGCCTCGCACGCCACGCTCGAGCTGGCCGTCGTGGGATCCGTCGAACCTCGCTTCGTGATGGACGACACGGACGCGAGCCCGGCGAGCTTCGAACTCTTCGACCCCGGCCTCAACCCCGAAGCGAGCGACGTGGATGGAGACGGGGATCCCGGACGCGGCGGCTTCGCGGGCAGCGCCAATGATCCCACGACGCCCGGGATGCTCGACCAGAAGCGCCTCATGCATGCAGCCGCGGCCCTGCCCGGCCAGGGCACGCGCGTGCTGCTCGCCGGCGGCAGCGACGCCGAAGGCAGCGCGACCTGGGAGATCTTCGATATCGCCAAGCCCGGTGGCTACGGCGTCTACTTCAACGCCGGCAACACCCTGCCCACGCCACGAACGCTGCCCTCCGCCCTCACCGGCCCGAATGGAGTCTGGATCGTGGGCGGCGCCGAGGTGAGCCTGAACGCGGATCTCGCGGACGTGTGGAACGCGGAGATGGGCAACCCCAACGGCCGCGTGCGCTCCGCGCGAGAGTTCACCGGCGCCCGCTACCCGAACCCGGTTGGCGCGAGCGACCCGGCCAGGCCCCAATATGGCCTGCTGCGGCCGACCCTGGCGCCCCTGGACGGCGGCGGGTCCATGGTCGTGGTGGGCTGGTTCGGTCCGCGCTGCGTCCCCGGCAGCACCTCGCCGGACTACTCGCCGGCGGCGACGGAGCGCTGCCCGCCCAACGGCGGACCGGCCCGAAACCACACGGTGGTCCTGGGCGGCGACACCGCAGGCGCGACGGTGGCCACGACGGGCGTGCCGGCCATGTCCTTCGCCTCGAGCGCGACCTTGGACGACGGCAGCGTCTTCATCGCGGGCGGCATCTCGCAGATCCTCTGGCACCCCGTCACGGCCAACGCCGTGCTCTTCGAGGCGACGACGGTACCGACCACGGGCTCGGCGGTGCGCTCGACCGAGGGTCCGAGCCAGAGCACGGGCCGCGTCTTCGCCGCCAGCGCCGCCATCGCCGGCCGCGGCGTCCTCACCCTGGGCGGCATCACCAGCAGCACCTGGGACGCGCTGACCTTCGTGCCCTCCGCCGAGGTCTGGATCCGCGCCCGCTGAGCGTGGGGCCCTACCGCGTGATGGGCTGACCCTCTTCGGCGTAGGAGCCGCTCGACCCGGTCCGGGTGCGGGGCGCGCCACTCGACTCGAAGCGCTCGCTTAGCGTCCGCCGGAAAATAAACTGGCCTTCCTGCGCCGATCCATCCCCGCTCGCTGCGTTGCTCGTCGCTCACATACCCCCGGTATGCTCGCTCCTCGCGCCTTGCGAGCCGGGCGCCTCGACGCAGGAAGGCGATCAGT
>Ga0100388_10003347_pt1 | contig 13642 bp, 13 predicted proteins | sample CryGeymeta201512_FD_81536 | JGI IMG/M metagenome (GOLD analysis project Ga0100388, IMG submission 81536) | Groundwater microbial communities from Crystal Geyser aquifers in Utah, USA - Crystal Geyser metaG 2015-12 | ecosystem: Environmental > Aquatic > Deep subsurface > Groundwater | place... | reverse complement strand
TTCATTAAAACATTTACACTTATGTCATTTCGAGTGAAACGAGAAATCTTGCCATGTCAATGAGCTAAAAAGATTTCTCCCTGCGGTCGAAATGACAGTCTTTCAATGAAACGCTCTACTAGTTACATTTCTTGTTGACTCCCGCCCCGACCATACCCCTTAACGGGCAAAAACCGAGGCATACAGCCGCCTGACCGCCCCGACCGCCAGTCGGCGGGGATGAAAACTCACCGGCCGCAACCTGGCCGGCACCTTGAAACCGGTTACCCGGGCCGCAACCGGGTCCAGCAGGGGATAGACAATCCCGGCCGGATCAGCGCCCGCAAGATTGCGCCGCCGGCACTCCCGCCACAGCAGGCTCTGCTCCAAGTCCACACCCAAAACTTGCAGCATGGCGGTATCCATGGCCACCGCGTTGGCGCTGGCCGCCAGCACCCCCAACTGAACCGGCTCGCCGTTGATCGGACCATCTCGATGCAGGGCGATGATGCCGTCCAACAGGGAAACCGTGGCCGGGAAAAGCGCCAGCAGATCGACCAGGATGGCGGCGAACTCCTCCTCCCGCTCACCGTGGCGCATGTGCAGCCAGGGCTTGCGCCAGCCCAGCACGGCGCCGAAATAATTCTTCACCGCCAGGCTGACCAGGAGCTGGCAGTGGGCCTTGCACTTGGGCAGGTTGACCAGGAGATCGCACTCCAGCGCGGCCCGCGCCACCCGCACCCGCACGCCACTGGCCAGTTGATGGTCAACGCCTGCCTGGAAGTCCACCAGGGTCACGGGCAAACCGGCCAAGGCATCGGCGATACCCACCGCCTTCATCACCCCGCGGGCCCGACCAAAGGCCGGCGAATCGCCCACCGCCACCTGCGCCCCGTTGTCCAGCAAATATCCCGCTACCGCGGCAATGAACTCGCCATGGGTACAGGGCAGGCCATCCCGCCGTTTGGCTGCAATCAGATTGGGCTTGAGCAGCACCCGGCTGGACCGGACCGCCGGCAGGGCCAGGGTGCGCCACAGGAGGTCGATCTTCTCCTTCAAAACCGAACGGTCGTAAGTCTCCTGCCGCAGCAGACCCACCGCAACCGTTGCGCTTTCTCCTCTAGCTTTCAGCATTGAGCTTTCAGCTTTCAGCTTTTTCCTTTCGCCCAGTTGAGCAAACCGCCGGCCAGAAGAATCTCTCGATGCCGCTCCGACACCTCCAGCCGCGCCTTAAAGGAAAATGAACCCACCCGGACCTCCACCTCTTCCGCCCCGCTCGCCAGGGCCTGGCGAATGCCGGGCAGACTTACGGCCGCGCCCTGCGCCACGCGCTCATAGTCAGCCGGATCGGCAAAGACCAAGGGCAGGATGCCGAAATTGATGAGGTTGGCCTTGTGGATGCGGGCAAAGCTCTTCACCAGTTTCACCTCCACGCCCAGATAGCGCGGGGCCAGGGCGGCGTGCTCGCGGGAAGAGCCCTGGCCATAGTTGTCGCCGCCCACCACCAGGCCACTTTTGGCAGACCTGGCCCGGGCCACGAAACCCTCGTCCACCGAGTTGAAGACAAACTCGGAGATGGCCGGGATATTGGAGCGCAGGGGCAGGATCTTGGCGCCGGCCGGCATGATGTGGTCGGTGGTGATGTTGTCCGCCACCTTGAGCAAGACCGTACCCTCCCAAGTCTCGGGCAGGGGCATAAACTCAGGAAAGGCGGCGATGTTGGGCCCGCGGATGATATTCACTAGCGAACCATCGGCCAGGGGCGGTTCGATACGCTGGTCGCCTGGCAGATATTTTGCCGGCAGACTGAAGGCGGGATAGTCGCCCAGCTCGCGCGGGTCGGTGATCCTGCCGGTAACCGCCGCGGCCACCGCCGTCTCCGGCGAGCAGAGATAGACCTGGTCGTCATTGGTGCCGCTGCGGCCCGGGAAGTTGCGGGGAAAGGTACGCAGGCTGATGGTACCGGTGGCAGGGGCCTGGCCCATGCCGATGCAGCCCAGGCAACCGGTCTGCTGCACCCTGGCCCCGGCCCGCACCAGGGTAAGCATGTCGCCCATGGCAATCAGGTTTTCCAGCACCTGGCGACTGCCCGGATTAATCTCAAAGGAGACCTCGGCGGACACCGGGCGACTCTCCAGGGTCTTGGCCACCACCAGCAGATCGCGCAGCGACGAGTTGGAGCACGACCCGACCAGTACCTGAGCCACGGGTTTTCCCGCCACCTCGCGCACCGGCACCACCTTGTCCGGCGACGACGGGCAGGCGATGAGCGGCGTAAGCGCGGCCAGATCAAGTTCCATGACCTCATCGTAGGAGGCGTCGGGGTCGGCGATGATCTCGGTCCAGTCGCTTCCCCGGCCCTGGCTCTCCAGGAAGGCCAGGGTGTTGGCGTCGGACGGAAAGACCGAGGTGGTGGCGCCCAGTTCGGCGCCGAAGTTGGTGATAGATGCCCGGTCGGTGGCCGAAAGGGTGGCGACGCCAGGACCGAAGTATTCCATGATATAGCCGACCCCGCCCTTCACCGACAACCGCCTGAGCACCTCAAGAAGCACGTCACGCGCCGACACCCAGGGCGCCAGACTGCCAGTGAGCTTGATGCCGTAAATCTTCGGCATCACCAGATAGAAGGGCTTGCCGGCCATGGCCATGGCCACGTCCAAACCGCCGGCCCCCATGGCGATCATGCCCAGGCCGCCGCCGGTGGGGGTGTGGGAGTCGGAGCCCAACAGCGTCTTGCCCGGCACCCCGAAGCGTTCCAGGTGGATCTGGTGGGAGATGCCGTTGCCCGGCGGCGAGAAGTACAGGCCATAACGCCGCGCCATTGACTGCAGGAAGCGATGATCATCGGCGTTGCGAAAGTCGGACTGCACCAGGTTGTGATCCACGTAGCAGACCGACAGTTCGGTCCGCACCCTGGGGATGCCGATGGCCTCGAACTCCAGATAGGCCATGGTGCCGGTGGCATCCTGGGTAAGGGTCTGGTCGATGCGGATGCCGATCTCCTCGCCCCGCGCCATGCGGCCCTCAACCAGATGGGCCGCAAATATCTTTTCAGTGACTGTTTTTCCCATGCCATAACCTCGTGGTCGCGTTCGTGCTTATAAAATCGGCAGGATCAGACCGATCAGACTGATCTCGACCGATCCTTCCGCAAATGGCCTTGCCTCCCTTTCCATGGTATAATTGATGGTGCTATTACCACAAACCGGAATTCTTGTACACCACCTATTCCATGACCGCCGGGGCATGGTAGCCGGTTGCCCCCTGCGCGAGGGGAATTTGACACCCCGGCGCCGGAAAGTCAAAAATGTGGCGCCCGGATGGGCCGCGGCGACTCCGGGCCGCATACCCACCGCGGTCGCCTGCCGGAGAAACCTATTGAAAAAACTGCAACTTTCATTAAATTCGACTACGGGCGGTCCGATGGCACGCCCCTTGCTTTCCATAATAAACGGCAGACACCCATTTTCACCCCCAGGAGGAACACTGACCCATGGCTGATGACCCGGAAACCAAAGACACCGAAGGAGAGGGCGCGCCCAAGAAAAAATCGAAGCTCATGCTGTTCATCGGCCTGGGCGTCGGCATCGCCCTTCTGGGCGGCGGCGGTTTCTTCGCCTACACCAAATTCCTGGCCCACAAACCGGCCGTGGAGGCGGGAAATGCCCAAGAAGAAAAGGCGACCGGGGAGGAGAAAGGCAAGGCCAAGGAGGCCATGGGCGAGATGCTTGTCCTGGAACCTTTTGTGGTGAACCTGGCCGACCCCAAGGGTAAACGCTATCTCAAGATCCGCATCGAATTGGAGATAGATGGCAAGGAAACCATGGCCAAGGCCGAAAAACTGAAACCCAAGATGCGGGACACGGTGATCATGATGCTAACCAGCCTCTCCTTTGAAGAGGTCATGTCCCCCGAGGGCAAGATCCGCATCCGCGATGAACTCATGGATCGCTTCAACCAGATCATGAAACCGGAACGAATCCAGCAGATCTACTTTACGGACTTCGTCGTCCAATAGAAAAGTCGTACGGCTCGCAGCTATGAGCCTTCAGCCTTGAGCTAATATCATATGGAACAGATTCTCAGCCAGGACGAGGTTGATGCCCTCCTGAAAGGCATCTCCGGCGGCGACATCGAGGAACCCGAGGCGGCGCTCGAGGCGGAAGGGCTGGAGTATACCCCATACGACTTCAAGCGGACCGAGAAGATCGTCCAGATCAAGATGCCGGCCTTGGACGTCATCAACGATGTGTTCCTGCGCTCCATCCGCTCCTCACTGTCCAACGCCCTGCGTCGGATCGTCGATGTAACCTCGGTGCCCATGGAACTGGAACGATTCGGCGCCTTCATCCGTACCTTGCCGGTGCCGAGCTCGCTGCAGATCTTCAAGATGGACCCCTTCCGGGGCAATGCCCTGCTGGTCATGGAGCCGCAACTGGTCTTCGCCTTTGTCGAAAACTTCCTGGGCGGTTCAGGCCAGCGCAAGGCCAGGATCGAGGGCCGGGATTTCACCGCCATCGAGCAGAAACTCATCCTCCGGGTGGTCACCATTCTCCTCCAGGATCTGGAGAAGGCCTGGGCCTCCCTGCTGCCCATCAAGGTGCAATACACCCGCAGCGAGATCAATCCCCAATTCGCCAAGATCTGTCAGCCTGAAGACATCATCATCATCAACCGTTACGAGCTGGACATGGACAGGGCCGCCGGTTCCATCACCACCTGCATCCCGATCGCGAACCTCACCTCGGTGCAGCAGCGACTGGCCTCCACCTTCCAGCGGGAAAAGAGCGACGAAGACATCAAAAACCAGAACATTTTGATTGAAAATATCAAAAATTTGGAAGTGGAATTCAAGGTCATCCTCGGCCAGGTCACCATGCCGGCCGGCGACATCATGGCCCTGGAAAGGGGGGATATCCTCCAGCTTGACCAGCGCAAGGACGATCTCCTGCCCGCCTATGTGGCTGGCGCCAGGAAATACATGGGCACCCCGGGTATTCACCGGGGCAGCAAGGCCTTCCTCCTGAAGCGCAGGGTCCTGAATCCGGAACGGGATTGAACTGACCAGGGGGCGGGGGGGTACATAGATCCTATAGATTTTATAAGACCTGTAAACTTCCCCATCGTCCTTTTACACAGCCGGAAATACAGTTTCCGGATACAGACTGACCATGCCATCTGAAAGTGGAATTTTATCCTCCACGATGCAAGGAGAGCACCATGGCTGACGAACCGCAAGACGACACATGGGGAAAAACAGAGGAGGAGAAAAAAGGCGCCGCCCCGGATACGGGTGACGACTGGGCCTCGGCCATGTCGAGCCAGGAAGGCGGCGCCTCCCAGCCCGCCGCCTTTGCCGAACTAAGTACCGGTCCAACCAACAAGAGCGGCGGCCAGAATCTGGACTTCCTGCTCGACCTCCCGCTGGATGTCAGGGTGGAACTGGGCCGGACCAACCTGATCATCAACAAGATGCTGCAACTCACCCAGGGTTCGGTGGTGGAGCTGGAAAAGGCGGCCGGCGAGCCGGTGGAGATCTACGTCAACAACAAACTCCTTGGCAAGGGTGAGGTGGTGGTGGTCAACGACCGCTTCGGCGTCCGCATCACCGAGATCATCAGCCAGGCCGACCGCATCAAGAACATAGGCTGACCGAGAAACGCATTATGCGCCATTTCCGGACCCTGACAATACTCATCGCCGCCGCGCTCATGATCGGCCTGCTGTCGACCGCCTCCGGCCCGGTCGCCGAAGCGGCGGACACCCTGGCCCTGGCCGAGGAAAGCGGCTCGCTCATCGCCATGATCGGCAAGACGCTGGCCGCCCTGGCCGTGGTGCTGGGCCTCATGCTGCTGCTCCTCTTCTGGGTCAAGAAAATCGGCCTGATGAAATTAACGGGCCGGCCCGGGGCGCTGGTCAATATCCTGGAAACCCGCCTGATCGCCCCCAAGAAATACGTGACGGTTCTGCAGGTGGCTGGCGAGCGGTTTGTGGTGGGCGTTACCGATCAACGGATCAGCTTCCTCACCTCCCTGAAAAACGACGACGCGACGGACGCCCCCTCCCGGACCGAGGCAGCGCCGCCCGCGGCCCCCTTTGCCACCTTCCTGAAAACGGCCGCCGGCCGGCTCACCGGCAAACAGAGCCAGCCAGGGGAGCAGGACACGCCATGAAAATCAGCCGGTTATTCCGCCAGACCACCCCGCTCGCCCGGCGGCCGGTCGGCCGGCCGATCCTGGCCGGGCTGGTCGCGGTACTGGTGGCCGGTCTGCTGACCGCCGAGGCCCACGCCCTGACCCTGCCCACCCTGCAGATCGGTCTGGCCGAGGCGGACAATCCCCAAAAGATGTCTACGCTCATCGAGATCCTGCTGCTCTTTACCGTGCTCTCCGTGGCGCCGGCCATCCTGCTCATGACGACCTGCTTCACCCGCCTGCTGGTGACCTTTTCCTTTCTCAAGCAGGCCATGGGCACCCAGCAGCAACCGCCGGCCCAGGTACTGGTTGGCCTCTCCCTTTTCCTCACCCTGTTCATCATGGCGCCGGTCTTTACCAAGATCAACGACATTGCCATCAAACCCTATATGGCCGAGCAGATCTCCGCTGAACAGGCCTTCAACGAGGGCATCAAACCGCTGCGCGCCTTCATGTTCGCCCAGACCCGGGAAAAGGATCTCGCCCTCTTTCTAAACCTGGCGCACCAGGCCAAGCCCCAGAACCGGGACGAGGTCTCCACCGTGGTTCTGGTGCCCGCCTTCATGATCAGCGAACTGAAGACCGCCTTTCAGATCGGCTTTGTCCTCTTCCTGCCCTTTCTGGTGGTAGACATGGTGGTGTCCAGCGTCCTGCTCTCCATGGGCATGATGATGCTGCCGCCGGTCATGATCTCCCTGCCCTTCAAACTGCTGCTCTTCGTGCTGGTCGACGGCTGGTATCTCATCGTCGGCTCGCTGGTCAAGAGCTTCGGAGTGTAACCCATGGGAACCTTCGACGTCCTCACCCTGGCTAACAACGCCATCATGATCACCATGCTGCTGTCCGCGCCGCTCTTGCTGGTGGGCATGGTTGTCGGCATGGTCATCGCCCTGTTCCAGGCCGTCACCCAGATTCAGGAGATGACCCTCACCTTTGTGCCCAAGATCTTCGCGATCATGTTCACCCTCATGTTCTTTTCCTCCTGGATGATCATGAAGCTCAGCGATTACACCCGGGATCTCATCCTGCAGATCCCCGATCTGGTCCGCTGAACGGGCCCCGGACGCACGAGACACAGGCAGCCAATATGATCGAGACCGCCCTGCTAAACTGGACCCTCAGCCAGGTTCTCACCGCCCTGGTGATCATCACCCGGGTGGGAACGCTGATCTTCCTGATGCCCATCATCGGCTCAACGGCCGTACCCGTTCAGATCAAGGCCCTGTTCACCCTGATGACCACCCTGGTCTTGCTCCCCGTGGTGGCGGTGCGGCCCACCGACCTGCCCGGTTCGCCGCTGGGATTCGGCATCTTCGTCGTCAGTGAGGTGGCCTTTGGCGGCATCCTGGCGCTCTTCGCGCGCTTCGTCTTCACCGCGGTGCAGCTTGCCGGCCAGATGGTGGGTATTCAGATGGGCATGGGCATGGCCGGCGTCATGGACCCGCAGTCAGGCGTCCAGGTTTCGCCGATCGGCCAGTTCTGGAGCCTCACGGCTACCCTGCTCTTTCTTGCCATCAACGGCCACCACATCTTCTTTTCCACCCTGGTGGAGAGCTTCCAGTGGGTCCGGCCCGGTACCCTGCACCTCTCCCGGGCCACCTACGAGGGCCTCATGCAGGGCACGGCCCACATGTTCATTCTGGCCGTGAAGATCATGGGGCCAGCGGCGGCTGCGCTCTTCTTCTCCCATGTGGCCATGGGCATCATCGCCAAGACCGTGCCGCAAATCCCGATCTTGATCGTCGGCATGCCATTGAACATTGCCGTTGGCCTGCTCTTCGTAGGGTTGTCACTGGGATATTTCGTGCCGCTCATGATCAACAGCTTTGACACCATGGGCCGGCTGCTGCCGCGGCTGGCCCAAGGGATGGGGATGTAAGCCATGGCCCAGGAAGGCGGCGCTGGACAGGAAAAAACCGAGGCCCCGACCACCCGGCGTCTCCGTGAGGCCCGGCAGAAGGGCGACGTGGTGAAGAGCCAGGAGGTACCAGCGGCCGCCGTGCTCCTGGCCGGCCTCCTGACCCTGTATCTGCTTGCCGACTTTCTCATGCAGCGCCTGCTCCTCACCCTCCGCTATTACCTGGGCAACGCCCAGACCTTCAAGATCATCCCGGAAAACATGCCGGGGCTGACCCGCGAGGCCATGCTGCACTTCGTGATCCTGGTCGGTCCGCTGATGGTTATCCTCATGGTGGTGGCCTTGGTGGCCAATTACGCCCAAGTTGGGGTAGTCTTCTCAATGGAGAAAATCACCCCGCAACTGGCCAAGATCAACCCATTGGAGGGCATCAAGCGGCTCTTTTCCATCCAGACCCTGGCCCAGACCGTCAAATCCATCGCCAAGCTGGTCATTGTCGGCTACGTGGCCGTCCGGGAGGTGTATACCGTCCTGCCGGTCATTCCGACCCTGGCGGACCAGGAGGTCTACGCGATCATGGCCTTCGCGGGGCGGGTGGCCTTCCGGATCTTCTTGAAGGCGGCCCTCATTATCGCCCTCCTGGCCGCCGCGGATTATATTTTTCAACGCTGGCAGTTCATGAAAAAAATGAAGATGACCAAACAGGAACTCCGGGAAGAGGCCAAACAGACCGAGGGCGACCCCATGATCAAGGGCCGCATCCGCTCCATTCAGTTCGCCATGGCCCGGCGCCGCATGATGGCCGAGGTGCCCAAGGCCGAGGTGATCATCACCAACCCGGTGCGCCTGGCCGTGGCCCTGCGTTACGACCCGGCCGAGATGGCGGCGCCGACCGTGGTGGCCAAGGGGGCCGGCTTCCTGGCTCAGCGCATCAAGGAAATCGCCCGCGAGCACGCCATCCCCATCGTGGAGGACAAGCCGCTGGCCCGGGCCATGTATAAGAGCGTCAAGCTGGGCGGTATGATCCCCGACAACCTCTTCCAGGCCGTGGCCGAGGTCCTGGCCTATGTTTACAGCCTCAAGAAAAGGCCCGCCGCATGAACAGGCACAAAGGAATATTGAATAGTAGTAGGGTGCGCCGTGCGCACCAATTATGCTTGATGGTGCGCACGGCGCACCTTACAACTACAGTCTAAAAAACCTGAGCGAACTACCATGGCCGCGGAAACCAACGCCCTGACCGGGCTCAAAAGCATCAACATCGAATACTCCAGCCTGGTGGTGGCCGGTGGGGTGGTGGCCATTCTCATGGTCATGATCATCCCGCTGCCCACCATTGTGCTCGACCTGCTGCTGTCCCTGAATATCACCATGGGGCTGGTCATTCTGCTCATGAGCATGTACAACGTCAACCCCTTGGATTTTTCCTCCTTCCCGTCGCTTTTGCTCATCACCACCTTGTTCAGGCTGTCGCTGAACATCGCCTCCACCCGCCTCATCCTGTTGCACGGGCACCAGGGGACCGGCGCCGTGGGCATGGTGATCCAGTCCTTCGGTAACTTCGTGGTGGGCGGCAACTTTGCGGTGGGGCTGGTGATCTTTTTGATCATGGTACTCATTAACTTTATCGTCATCACCAAGGGCTCGGGCCGCATCGCCGAAGTGGCGGCCCGCTTTACCCTGGACGCCATGCCGGGCAAGCAGATGGCCATCGACGCCGACCTGAACGCCGGGCTCATTAACGAGGCGGCGGCCAAGGCCCGGCGCAGCGAAATCTCCCGGCAGTCGGAATTCTACGGCTCCATGGACGGCGCCAGCAAGTTCGTGCGCGGCGAGGCCGTGGCCAGTATCGTCATCATGGTTATCAATATCGTGGGCGGCCTCTTCATGGGTTTCGTCATGCAGCACATGGACCTCCTGCGGGCCGCCGAGACCTACACCCTGCTCACCATCGGTGACGGACTGGTCGCCCAGATTCCGGCGCTCATCATCTCCACCGCGGCCGGCATCATCGTTTCCCGCGCCGCCTCAAACGTCAGCATGGGCAAGGAATTCCTGAAGCAGTTCGGCATGCAGCCCCAGGCCCTGAGCGTTGCGGCGGGCATCATCTTCCTCTTCGGGCTTATCCCCGGTCTGCCCCACATCCCCTTCCTCATCCTGGGTTCGGCCGTAGGCGGCCTGGCCTATGTCGCCTTTAAACAACAGGCCGTTGCCAAGGAAACGGCCCGCGCCGAGGAGACGGAAGAGGCCAAGAAGCAAAAAGAGGCCGGCCCGCAGCCCGGGGCCCCGGAAACCGTGGAGACCCTCCTGCCCTTGGACACCCTGGAGCTGGAGGTGGGCTATGGCCTGATCTCGCTGGTGGATGAAAACCAGAACGGCGATCTGCTGGAGCGCATCCGGGCCATCCGCCGCCAGTTCGCCGTTGACATGGGTCTCATCATTCCGCCCCTGCATGTGCGGGACAACCTGCAGCTTGCTCCGGCCCAGTACCGGCTCATGCTGAAAGGCGTGGAAATCGCCCGCGGCGACCTGATGATGGGCTATCTCCTGGCCATGGATGCCGGCGCCGCCAAACGCAAGATCGATGGCATCCCCACCCAGGAGCCGGCCTTCAACCTGCCGGCCCTGTGGATCAAGGAGGAGCAGAAAGACGAGGCCCAACTGGCCGGCTACACGGTGGTGGAGCCCTCCACCGTCCTGGCCACCCACCTCACCGAAATTCTGCGCTCCTATGCCGCCGACCTCCTTGGCCGCCAGGATACCCAGCGGCTCCTGGACAACCTGGTTAAAACCAACCCCAAGGTGATCGAGGAACTGGTGCCCGGCCAGCTCACCCTGGGCCGCGTCCAGAAGGTTCTGCAAAATCTCCTGCGCGAGCGGGTCTCCATCCGCGACCTGCTCACCATCTGCGAGGCCCTGGCCGACTATGCGTCCCTGACCAAGGATCCGGACGTCCTCACCGAGTACGTGCGCCAGAAGCTCGCGCCCGCCATTCTTACCGCCTACACAGACGACAAGGGCACCCTGGCGCTGCTCACCCTCTCCACCCAGGCCGAGGATCTGATCCGGGAATCGCTTCAGAAAGGGGAACAGGGCACCTACCTGACCCTGGAACCGAACCTCGCCCAGCGCCTGCTGGACGCCATTCAGGAGAAGGCGGAAAAGGCCTCGGCCGACGGCTTTCACCCAATCATCCTGTGCAACGCCCTGATCCGGCGACACCTGCGCGGGCTGCTGGCCCGCTTCATGCCACAGATCGTCGTGCTTTCCCACAGCGAACTCACCACCCAGGTGAAAATCAAGTCCCTGGGAACCATTGAGATCAACCCACGGAGATGAGGTACAAAGTGGCAAAGGGACAAAGTGGCAAAGTTTTAAAGAAGTTTATGCTCGATATGCTTTACCACTCTGCCCCTTTGCCACTCTGCCACTCTGTCACTTTGCCACTCTGCCACTCTGTCACTTTGACACTTAAGACAAACCACAGACAACGGCGCCAACCATGAAGATCCGACGTTTCGTAGCACAAGACGCCAAGACCGCCCTGGCCATGGTCAAAAAAGAACTGGGGCCGGATGCCGTCATCCTGGCCACCCGGACCATCAAGAGAAAACCTGACAACCGCCAGGACGGCTCCGCCCTGTTCCGTGCCTTGGACAGCAAAGGCCGGAACCGGGTCGAGGTAGTGGCGGCCACCGATTACGAAATGGAGGAGTTGGGGGCTGCCTTGGAGCAACCCGACGCCCCATCGCCGGCGACCCCGCCCCGGCCAACGCCGCCCCGCCGCCTTCACACCGAGGCCCAGGAACTGCGCAGCCGTTTTGCCAGCCTGCTCACCGAGCAGACCGGCCCGGCCGGCCACCAGCCAATGGCCACCAAGCCCGGCCGCCAACGGCCCAACCCCGAGCAGGTGGCCCGCTGGCGCGACCGGGTCATTGGCGAGATCCTGATCACCCCCATGGCCCCGACTGACGAGGCGGGACCACTCACTGTCGCCCTGGTGGGCGCCACCGGCGTCGGCAAGACCACGACCATTGCCAAGCTCGCCGCCTGGTTCACCCTGCGGGAACGAAAAAAGGTGGCCCTCATCTCCATGGACAGCTACCGGATCGGCGCCACTGACCAGCTCCGCACATACGGCCGCATCATGCGGCTGCCCTGCGAAATCGCCTTGAAACCCGAGGAGTTGGCCCTGGCCCTGGCCCGGCACCGCGACAAGGATGTCATCCTCATTGACACGGCGGGCAAGAGCCCGTACGATACCAGCAACATCGTGGAACTGGAGGAGTGGTTCGCCCCCTGCGCCGCCATCGCCCCCTATCTGGTGCTGAACGCCACCGCCCAGAAAGAAAATCATGCCCGGGTGATCGGCACCTATTCCCGCCTTGGCCTCCGGGGCCTGGTGCTCACCAAGCTGGATGAAACCCAGGCATACGCCGGACTGTGCCAGGAGGTGGCGACCTCGGCCCTGCCCGTGGCTTGCCTCTGCACGGGCCAGCGGGTGCCGGAAGATTTTCAGATGGCCTCCCGCCCCTTCCTGGAAAAACTTGTCAACCAGGGCCACGCGGCATTTTATGAACAAACAGCAAGCAGCGGTCAGCGGTCAGCGTTCAGCTACTGACTTTTTAAAAACGCATGTTCACGCTGCAAGCTGACTGCTAACCGCTAAACGCTATAACCAGGTATTTTCATGAATCAAGCGGAAACCCTGAAAAATATGCCCGACGCCGCGCTCGGCACCGCTTTCTATCCAGCGTCACCCCGGGTCATCTGCATCACGTCCGGCAAGGGCGGGGTCGGCAAGACCAACGTGGCCGTCAATCTGGCCTACGGGCTCAGGAAAAAAGGCAAGCGGGTGCTCCTGCTGGACGCCGATCTCAACCTGGCCAACATCGACGTGCTCCTCGGGCTCACCCCGCGCTACAACCTGCACAACGTCTTCCTCGGCGAAAAAACCCTGCGGGACATCCTCATCGAGGGGCCGGCCGGCATGCACATCCTGCCGGCCAGTTCGGGCATCATGGAGATGGCCGATCTTTCCGAGAGCCAGAAGCTGTCGTTCATGACCGAAATCGAGGTCTTTGACCACGCCATGGACTACCTGCTCATCGACACGGGGGCCGGCATCAACAACAACGTCGTCTACTTCAACCTGGCGGCCCGGGAGCGCATCGTGGTCCTCTCTCCCGAGCCCACCTCGCTCACCGACGCCTATGCCCTCATCAAGGTACTGGCCCTGCAGCACGACGTGAAAAGCTTCCGCATTCTCATCAACTCGGCCCAGGGCGAGAAGGAGGCCATCCAGGTCTTCCGCAAGCTTAGCCTGGTGGCCGACCGCTTCCTGCCCTCGCTTTCCCTGGATTTTTTGGGGCACATCCCCTTTGACAGCAAACTGCCCCAGGCGGTACGCAAACAGCGGCTGGTGAGCGAACTATTCCCGGAGGCCGCCGCCAGCCGCTCTTTCCTGCGGCTGGCCCAAAAGCTCGTCGAGGAGAAGCCCGAGCCCCTGGCCGACGGCAACATCAAATTTTTCTGGCAAGGCCTTTTCGATCTGTAATATTGTAGAGGCAGAGGAGCAAAGTGACAGAGTTTTAAAAAAGTTTCTGCTCGA
>Ga0100388_10003313_pt1 | contig 13690 bp, 11 predicted proteins | sample CryGeymeta201512_FD_81536 | JGI IMG/M metagenome (GOLD analysis project Ga0100388, IMG submission 81536) | Groundwater microbial communities from Crystal Geyser aquifers in Utah, USA - Crystal Geyser metaG 2015-12 | ecosystem: Environmental > Aquatic > Deep subsurface > Groundwater | place... | reverse complement strand
TCGCGTTGTTCTACGAGGTGCGCAAGTCCGGCAAACCCGTCCTGCGCGACACCGTGCCCTTCGTGGTGGCCTACATCTTCTATTTCTGGAGGCTGATGGATATGAAAAAGATTTCCATGGCTGAACTCAGCGGGGAACAGGCAAAGGAATTATATTAACCCATCCACGACATCCAGGAGTGATCCCATGGCAACTATCTTACTGATCAGTTGGCTCATTCTTATCGTCGCCTCCCTCAAAGGGGCGGAGATGATTCTGGCCAGGGCAGGCAAACTATAATCAAAAATGGCGTCCTTTTAGGGACATAATTTACAGCAAAGCAACAGGAGATCCATCATGGCGTGCACGAAAAAACCATGCAACAACGCAATAGCTCTGACCTCGGAGCAAAAGATCATTCTCTCGGCCATGGCCGCAACGTCATCTCCACTGGCGTGCAAGGAGATCGCCCAGGCCGCTGGCCTGGATAGCAAGGCGGTCAGCAGCAAAATGCAAGGCCTGCAAACCATGGGCTATATTGACAGTCCCGCGCGTTGCCGATATGCCATCACCGATGCCGGCAAACAGGTGGTAACCAACATCTAGCCTGTCCAATTCGCCACCCAACAACAAACCATGCAAAAAGGAACTAATATCATGTGCAACCTCGTCACCAAAGAGGCCCCAGACTTTACGGCCCAGGCGGTTATGGCGGACAACTCATTCAGCCAATTAACCCTCTCTTCCTTACGGGGCAAATATGTCCTGCTATTCTTCTATCCCTTGGATTTCACCTTTGTCTGTCCCTCGGAAATCCTGGCCTTTGACCGGGCCGTGGCAGGGTTTCGCGCCAAGAACTGCGAAGTGCTTGGAGTTTCGGTCGATTCCCACTTTACCCATCTGGCCTGGAAGAATACGCCGATCCAGGAAGGTGGCATCGGCCAGGTTACCTTCCCCTTGGTCGCGGACCTGAACAAGGGTATCAGTCAGGCCTATGGGGTGCTGCTGCCCACCGAGGGCATCGCCCTGCGCGGTCTTTTTATTATCGACCGGAAAGGCATCATCCGCCATGCCCTGATTAATGACCTGCCCTTGGGCCGCAGCGTTGACGAAGCGATGCGCATTCTCGACGCCCTGCAGTTTACCGAGGCCCATGGTGAGGTGTGCCCGGCCAACTGGAAACCCGGGGAAGAGGCGATGAAGCCAACCGCGGCAGGGGTCGCCGCCTACTTAAGCAAACATGCTGCCTAGCATAAAGGAGTGTCATGGAAATTACCGTTGATCGAAACGTGGTGGAAGTTGTGCCGGAAAATGCCTGGAAAACCGTATTTCTGTAACTCCTCTGGCGGGTTGTGATTGACTGAGCCAGGTGAATGGCATCCAGAAGGAAGGAACAATCATGAAGAAATGGGAATGCCCGTGTGGCTATATCTACGATCCAGTTGAAGGCGATTATGAAAACGGCATAGAAGCGGGTACCGCCTTTGAAGACCTGCCCGACGACTGGGTCTGCCCCAAGTGCGGGGCGGCCAAGGAGGACTTCTGGGCCATCGACTGAGCCGGGCGTCAGCAGGACGATATGTTTGCCCGTTGTTTTCCCTTGACCCGCGAGGGGCGCTGGGTGATCAATCTGAGCGTTGATAAGTGCCAATCATTTCCGTCTGGTCAACGACATGACCGGCCATGGCCGCCAGAAGCTGCTTTTTGCTAGGGGTGTGCAAATCCGGCAGCAAGGCATCCAAGGCAAAGAGCTTGAAAAAATAACGATGCCGGCCAATGGGCGGGCAGGGGCCGCCGTAGCCGGGCCTTTGCCAGTCGTTTTGCCCCTCAAGGGTGCCGGGCGGCAGATCGTGGCGTTGGATGCCATCGCGCAGGCCGCCGGCGGTAACCGGGAGGTTGTAGAGTACCCAGTGCACCCAGGTCATCTTCGGGGCGGCAGGGTCAGGGGCGTCTGGGTCGTCGACGATGAGCGCCAGCCCCTTGGCGTCCGCCGGGATGCCGGACCAGGCCAGGGGGGGCGACAGGTTGCGGCCATCGCAGGTAAACCGCGCCGGGATGCCGGTGTTGTGAACAAAGGCTGGAGAGGTCAAAAGCAGGTGGGTCATGGTTAGGCCTCCATGCCGTGCCGATGGGCAGGCTCGATGTGGTTCCTTCTCAGACTTCAGGCTATCACCTGTATCGCCTCGCAGTCAACCAGGGCGCACCATAAAAAAAAGACAGAGGCTCGTGCCAAGCCTCTGTCTCGGTAAAGGGGGGTATGGAGAAGTATGACTAATTGGCCTCATTGCAAGGACCAAGGAGTCCAGCGTTACCGTCATCGAGCAGCCAGTGGGCGGCTGGATGACGGTGGAGGCGCCGCGGGTCCGCTCCCGAACCCTTTCGCCGCCATTTGTTTGTATTTTAATGCAACCCTCATGCCAACATGCCAGTTATTTTATATTTAGATGACAAAACAAGCGGTTGAGTAACCCGCCATATTCTCCGGCAAACTTGATTAGCGCCGCTTTTCCGGAAAACCGGACCGAGTTTCCGGAAAATGGTCCTACCCTGGACAAAAATCGTCAGCTCCAAACGTGAAAAAAACAGACACTGACCTGCGGTCATGCAAGCACGTTTTTTCATTGCCTTAGAACCAGTCCTTACTTTTTCAAACAAAAAACCGGACCAGATGTGTAATCCAAGGCCTGAAAACGGTTGCCCCTGTCAGTGAACATGGCGTAACATAGCGGGTAACTTTCCAGCGGCACCGCGACCCGGGAACGCTTCAATGCCGACACAAGCTGGATAGTTACCATAGCGGAACAATTTTATGGGTTCAGGCAACATTTCCAGCCATTCAAACGGAAACATTACCAGCCATGCGCGATCTGCCACTCTTTCTTGACAAGGATAAGGCCTTGCGGTCCATGACCGCCACCAGCCCCCTGGGCACCTTTTTCGGAATTTCGCAGAAGGTGTACGATACGGTCTGGAAACACCTTACCGCCCCCGCTGGCCAGTCGGTCACTTACATCTCCATGGAAATCGGCGCTGACCGCGATGTTTTTCATCCGGTGAGGGACCGGCTTATGGAACTGGGGATCACCGAAAGCACCGACCCTGTGCTCGATAAATTCGCTAAAATGTTTTTGACCGGCCCCAGCAAGATCCCCAACTACAGCGGTGGTCTTGGCATTCTGGCTGGCGACACCCTTAAAAGTTTTGCCTGCTGCCGGATCCCCGCCCTGGCCATCTCCCTGTTTTACCGGCGCGGCTATTTTTGCCAACTGGTTGATTCCAAGGTCGGCCAGATCTGCTGGTTCGGCGAATGGCAACCAGAGAACACTTCCAGCCTCTACCTTTTACAGGATCCGGAAAAACCCGGCATGCCCATGGAAATCGAAGTGCCATTTTTTGACCGCCGCGACCAGCGTATCATGGCCCACGCCCAGTTGTGGATGAAGCTGGAGGTCAATAACTCGCTGGATTACTTTGTGCCGGAAATTCTGCTCGACTATGGCATCGCCAAATCCCCGGAATACATCCGGGAGGCCGGGAAAACCCTTTACGACAGCAGCTCGGAGAGAACCCAGGCCATCCAGCGCCGCCTCCTGGGCGCGGCGATCATCCCGACCATGCGGGCCCTGGGAGTCACCTCCAAGACCCTGCACCTGAACGAACAGCACGGCGTGGCCGTGGTGCTCCACATGATCGCTGAGGATTTGCATGCCATTTACGGCGACCGCTATCAGGAAGAGGCCAGGGACCAAGACATAACCGATGCCGCGGGCCGGGTGGCCGAAAAGATCGTCTACACCATCCATACACCGGTCAAGGCGGGTCACGACCGCTTTAGCCGGGAGATGTATAAGGATATCGGCCACAGTTTCTGCCAGCGCATTCTTCGCCTGCTGGCCACGGACCCGGAATACCCGGAAAGTTACAATTTCACCGCCATGGCCATGCGGGTAAACCGGGCCACCAACAGTGTCAGCCGGCTGCACAAGATCGTCACCCAGAAGCAGTTCCCGCAGTATGCCAAAAAGATTACCGCCATCACCAACGGCGTCCATCATCTGACCTGGGTGAGCGAGGCCCGGGCCGAGCTGTACGACGCCTTTCCGGAACTGGAGAACTGGCGGGATGATCCGGGTGTTTTCGTCAATGCCGGGGGGTTCGTGAAAAACAAGAAATTCCGCGTCTACCTCGACCAGGCCATGCGGAAGGACACCAACCGTCTAATCTCCTATGTGAACCAGATGCTCATGCAGCACCGCGCCCAGCGTCAGGAAACCTGGATCGACCCGCCAAATTACCTCTCCCACCTGGATGGCCCCGACACCGCCCTGCATCCGGAGGTATTCACCATCGGTTTTGCCAGGCGTTTCTCAACCTACAAGCGGGCCGATCTCATCTTCGAGGATATCGACCGTTTGTCCGAAATGATCGTGGCCAACAACTGGCCGGTGAACTTCATTTTCGCCGGCAAGGCGCATCCCGCCGACGAGCCTGGCAAGTACCTGATCAAGCTGATTCTGGACTCGCAAAAGGAACTTTACGAAAAAAGCCGTGGCATGGCCAAGCTGGTCTTTATTCCCAACTATGACATGTACATCGCCAAAATGATGGTGGCCGGGGTGCATGCCTGGCTCAACAGCCCGAAAAGGCCCTTGGAGGCCAGCGGCACGAGCGGCATGAAGGCCGCCATCAATGGCGTGCCTAATATCAGTATTCTTGACGGTTGGTGGGCCGAGGGCTATCACGACGGCCGCACGGGGTGGAAGTTCGGTTACGAGGCGCCGGTGGATACCAGGATGCTCAGCGAGCATCCCGACGAATTGCTCTATGCCGAGGATTCCGACTCGTTTTATGAAATCTTCCCGGAGATCCTCAAGAGTTTCTACGCCCCGAACCTGCGCCCGGATTATCTGGAAAAGTCCATCATGAACCTGGCCCTGAACCTGCCGATCTTCAATACCCACCGGATGGCCGCGGAATACCTGTCCCGTTACGATCTGAAACTCTCTCCCGAAATCACCCGCCGCATCAACGCCCTGGCCAAACTTTACCGCAGCGACCAGGAAGATACGGTAACCTTGTGATTCGTTCGGACCCCTTTATTGCATCAGTTTCAGGAGTAAAGCGAGATCGGCGAGATCGATGACGTTGTCCGGTGCGCCAACAGGATATAGATCAAGATGGGACAGTTCCAGATCCGACGGCGCAAGTTCTCCCAGCACGATGCGCAGAGCCAGGGCGTAATCGGCCGCATTCACCACGCCATCCGGGTGGCCCAGGGGCGCGATGTCGCCATCGCAGTAGTTGAATGACAAGGGCGAGGGATCGGTGTTGTCCGGGAAGCCGTCGGCATCGGTGTCGGTGGAAAGGGGGTTCAGGTCTGTGCCGGGAAGGTAAGCGCCGGGGGTGCCGTCATAGGCCAATTCGGCAAAGTCACTTAGCGTGTCGCCGTCGGTATCCGCGGCCAGCGGGTTAAGATCGGCCCCGACGGTATAGGCGGCCGCGTTGCCGTCGAAGGCAACCTCGAAATAATCACTCAATCCGTCGCCATCCGTGTCTGCTAGCAGGGGGTTGGTGCCGATCTGGATTTCCAGGGCATCGGCCAGGCCATCGTTGTCGTCATCGGCGTCGCAGGCATCGCCTTGGTTGTCGGTATCCGTGTCCAACTGATCGGCATTGGCGATGAGCGGGCAGTTATCCTGGTCATGGTTCCAGTTGTCCTGGTCGGCGTCCAGACTGAGGCGGCCGTAGCCGGTGCGGGAGTCAAAACCGGCGGTGGAAACATCATTGGCGGTCTGGATGAGCGCCTGCCGCAGTTGCGTTGTTGTCAGGGCAGGGGTCTGAGCAAGCACAAGGGCCGCAGCCCCGGCCACATGGGGGGCCGCGCCCGAAGTGCCGTAAAACGCCGGGGAGAGCGAGGTCACTACCCCGTCCGGGCCCGAGATTTCCGGTTTCAGCCGGGGAGTAGGGAGATTAGTGGTGGGGCCCTCCGATGAAAAGCCTTCGGGCACGTCACTCAGACTGGTGGCCCCGACACTGAGCACCGCAATGCCGTCCGCGGGTTGGGCTATGCTGCTGGCATTGGTTTTGATACCTAAGTTCGGCCCCAAGGAGAAGATGGTCAATCGCTTGTTGGCGGTGTTGCTCGTTTTTTTAGTAACCACGATATAGTAGGTGCCGATTGCCGGGGCGGCATAGGTGATTATTTCATAAGGAGGGAGCCAGCCGCCCGGACCCTGTATGTTCGTTGATTGCGCGACTATGCTGCCGCCAGCGCCGGGGACGCCGTTGTAAAGAAAGAGGTCGTAGTTGACCTTGGCGCTGCTATAGTCGTCCCAGTTGAGGATCAGGGTCACAGTGGCGTTGGCGTTGAGGGCAATGGTATTGTAATTCTGGCTGGTCGCGAAGTTGTGCCTTAAATCACCATCTGTATCGCTGAAGGTGGCCAGGTAGTGTTTGTAGCGGTCATTGCCATTGGCGTTGACCCACAGGATGCCGTTCGTGGCGGCGCGCTCGGCAATGGCGCAGATCGGGCCGGTGCCATCATAAAAGGCCGCCCCATACCAGGCCACGGAATGGTTGATGATGCGCACCCCCGCCGCTTGCATGGCGGTCAGTGCTGCATCCATTTGTGTGTCAGAGTTAATCTTGGCGAGAAAAAGCCGGGCATTAGGGGCCATGTCGTGGACGATCTGCGCCACGTTGGTGCCATGATCGGTGCCGCCGGTGCCGGTGCCGGTGTAATCGGTCACGGTAAGGTCGGCGGGGAGCTCGCCCGCGGCCTGGGCTGCCGAGAGGCTGGCGAAACCAAGATCAATGATGCCGATAGTGACGCTGGCGCCGCCGTTGCCGAGAGTCTGCGCATGTCCAAGGCTCCGGTCAGGTTGACCCCCTGGCTGGTAACCTGGGCGGCGGCATGGGGATAGGGAAGGCGCAGCAGGCTGGCATCGGGCAGGCTGTTACGGAGGGCCTGTAACTTGCCGGCCGGGATGGACAACTCATGGCCACTGGGGGTGCTGAACCGGACAGTGCCCCCCAGATTTTTGATCAGCCCGGCCGCGACCTTATTCAGATCGCCTTCCAGGATCACGGTAATCGGGGTTGTACGGAATGCCGGCTTCTTTTCCGCCTGGTCCATGTATTGTGCTACCCTGCTTTCGAACCGGGCCCCCGGTGAGGAGGTGGCAGGCGGGGCTGCCGAGGCGGAAGTCCAAGAGGCAAGGCAGGCAAATAGCCACAATGGGATAGAAAGTTTTCTTAATGCGGCCGACAGGTAGTGCATAGAGTTGTTTGGCATATTCATACGACGCGAACTAATACCATGTAATATTGAAGTCCAACCCCCCTCTATCCCCTCTTATCAGGGGGGAAGCCTTTAAGGCTCCCCTGATTAAGGGGAGGTTTGGAGGGGTTGGATGCGAAAAAATATGTGTTCCATGGTAGTAACATTGCTGTCATCAGCATTATGCAATTTTCAAGCCAAGTCGTCCGTGTAAAATATTTGTGTTATTTCAGTTTATTATGAATAATTTTTCTGTCCAACGCCGGAGCAGGATTCTATAATTGCGGAAAGCTGTCCGGTATTCCGGAATAAAAGCTAAAAGGCGGGACCCGTCAGGGCCCCGCCTTTTTAAATAGGTCGATACCAAATTGCGGGATTTTCCGTAACGTTATTTTATGCCGATTCCCAGTTCCTTCTCCTTTTTGGCAATCGCCAGGCGGGTCTTGACGACCGTGTCGGGAATGAGGCTTATGGAATCGATACCGCATTCCACCAGGAAGGTGGCGAATTCGGGGAAGTCGCTGGGCGCCTGGCCGCAGATGCCGATCTTCCTGCCGCGGCGCTTGGCCGTATCGATCACCATGCGGACCATGGTCTTGACCGCCTCGTTGCGCTCGTCGAAGATGTGGGCCACCAGGTCGGAATCCCGGTCCAACCCCAAGGTTAGCAGGGTCAGGTAGTTGGAGCCGATCGAGAAGCCATCGAACACATCGGCGAAGGCGTCGGCCGAGATAACATTACTGGGGATCTCGCACATGACGTAGACCTCCAGGCCGTTTTCGCCCTGCACCAGGCCGAACTCGCGCATGACCTCGATGACCTTGCGCCCCTCCTCCGGGGTACGGCAAAAGGGTACCATGAGCTTGATGTTGGAGAGTCCCATGACGTCGCGGGCCTTCTTGAGGGCAATACATTCAAGCTCAAAGGCCTTTTTGTATTTTGGGTCATAATACCGGGAAGCGCCACGCCAGCCGATCATGGGGTTGCTCTCCACGGGCTCGTAGAGCTTGCCGCCGATGAGGTTGGCGTATTCGTTGCTCTTGAAATCCGAAAGCCGGACAATGACATCCTTGGGGTAAAATCCGGCCCCGATGCGGCCTACGCCCTCGGCCAGCTTGTCGATGAAGAATTGCTTCTTATCGAGCGGATAGGCCGTGGTTTTGGCCTCAATGGTATCCACGATGTCGCGGATCTCGGCATCGCCGGCCTTGGCCTTGGCCTTTAATTCCTCGAAATTATACAGGGCCAGGGGATGGATGCCGATGTGGGAGTTGATGATGAACTCCTCGCGGGCCAGGCCGACGCCATCGTTGGGGATCTGCCCCTCGGTGAAGGCCTTTTCCGGAATGCCGACGTTCATCATGATCTTGGTGCGGGTGCCCGGCACATTGGCCAGGTCGAGCCGTTCAACTTCGAATTTTAGCAGGCCTTCGTAGATGTTGCCGGATTCGCCCTCGGCACAGCTCACGGTCACATCCGCGCCCGGTTTGATGCGCTTGGTGCCATCCACCGTACCGATGACGCACGGGATGCCTAGTTCGCGGGAAATGATGGCGGCATGGCAGGTGCGGCCGCCGCGGTTGGTGACTATGGCCCCGGCGATTTTCATGATCGGCTCCCAGTCCGGGTCGGTCATGTCGGTAACCAGCACCTGGCCCTTCTTGAAGTCATTAATGTCGATGACCTTTTCAAGAACATTGACATTGCCCTGGCCGATCTTCGTACCAACCGCCTGGCCCTGGGCGAGCACCTTGCCGGTCTCCTTGAGCACGTAAGTTTCCATGACGTTGCTTTTGGCCTGGGAATGCACGGTTTCCGGCCGGGCCTGGACGATGAACAGCTTACCGGTGCCTACCGTGGTGCCGTTGCCGTCCTTGGCCCATTCTATGTCCATGGCCTTGCCGTAGTGTTCCTCGATGATACAGGCCCATTTGGCGAGCTGGAGGATTTCGTCGTCGGAAAGCACGTAGCTGCCCCGTTCCGTGGCAGTGGTGTCGATATTCTTTACTGGTTCGGCGGTGTTGGGGTCGTTGTCGTAAATCATTTTTATTTCTTTGCTGCCCACGCGTTTGCCGACAATGGGCCGCTTGCCCGCCTTGAGGGTGGGCTTGAAAACGTAGAATTCGTCGGGGTTAACGGCGCCCTGCACCACGTTCTCGCCCAGGCCCCAGGCCCCGGTCAGGAAGACGGCGTCCTTAAAACCGCTTTCCGTGTCGATGGAGAAGATGACCCCGGCGGAGGCCGAGTCGCTGCGCACCATCTTCTGCACGGCGATGGACAGGTAAACGTCGAGCTGGCCGAAGCCCTTGTCGTGCCGATATGAGATGGCGCGGTTGGTGAAGAGGCTGGCAAAGCAGCGGCGGCAGGCGTCGATCAGGGCGTCGGTGCCCTGGATATTGAGGTAGGTCTCCTGCTGGCCTGCAAAGGAGGCGTCGGGCAGGTCTTCGGCGGTGGCGGAGGAACGCACGGCCACCGCTGCGTTGGGGCCGAAAAGTGCCTCCATTTTCTTATAGGAATCCAGGATGGCGGTGCGAAGATCGTCTGGAAAGGTAGCGGTGCGAATGATGTTTCTAACCTTTTCCCCGCGCTCCTGGAGGTTGTGCAGGTCGTGGGTGTCGAGATCGGCCAGAATCTCCTTAAGGGCCGCCTCAATGCCGGAGGTTTTCAGAAGATGCCTATATGCGTAAGCCGTGATGGCAAAACCATTGGGAACCGCTACGCCCTTGGAGGTAAGTTTCTGGTACATTTCGCCAAGGGAGGCATTCTTGCCCCCGACCAGCGGAACATCCTCGATAAAAATGTCCTCGAACCACAGAATGAATTCCTTTTCGTGCTTATGACCCATTTGCTCTCTCCTTTTCACCTGGCGGACATGATTGGGTTCGTGTGAACGCTGCCGTATTTCTAGGGTTATGGTGCAACTTATTAATATTCTATAGCTAATCCGGCTCGTAATGGCAACCAAAACCTTGTACGGGGTTTTGATACTTTTTGTGGACCGTCTGGAGAATTTTCTTTCCGTGTGGCGGTAATTTCCCTACTATGTGCTACAGGTGTATCCGGGTGCAAGTGATGGCAGGATTATGGAGCAGCGAGAAAAAGGTGGAACCATGGGTCAAGATGAAGCAAGAGAATTGGCCAGGGAATACGTGGTCGAGGGCGAGCCTGGCAGGAGTGATTACTTCGCTCTCATCAAGGCCTTGGTGGCACGGCGCAATATGACAAGGCCAGAGTCGACCGCCTGTCGGGCATGGAGCAAGGCCATCGAGGCCGCCTACGCCCTGGTCCATGATGAATTGCTAGGCAATCAGGGGACGCCGTTAACGCCGGTCAGTTTTGGGACTTCCGGCTGGCGCGGCATCCTTGGCAAGGATTTGTTTGTAAAATCCGTGGGTCAGGTCACCTTGGCGGTGATTGGTCTCTATACCGAACTGCAAGATGACGGCGACCTGGCCAGTGCACTTGGCGTGGCAAGCCTGGCGGCAGCCAGGGCGAGGGGCGGCGTGGTCGGTCACGATAATCGCTTCGGCGGCGGCCTCCTGGCTCGCGCGGTGATGGATGTGTTAACGGCCAACGGCTTTGTCGTCCACGATGCCGGCGAGGCCACCACCGGAACCCTTTCCGCCGCGGTTTTACAGTTGGGAGCGGCCTTTTCCATCAACCTTACCCCCAGCCACAACCCGTTGGAGTATGGCGGTTTCAAGTTCAATGCCGCGGACGGCGGCCCGGCGGCCCAAGTTATCACCGCCAGGATCACCAGTAACGCCATGCGGATCATGGCGGCGGATCAGCGGGAAAAGGGGCAGCCGGACCCATCACTGGAGCGCCCCTGTGACGCCCTGGGCCATTGGCAGGCCCTGGTCCGTCAAGGCGGGGCGCGGCACGGGCTGGATTATGACGGCATTATTGCCGGGTTCGAGCACCATACGGATATGGTCGTGGTGGTTGATTGCGTGCACGGCGCCAGCCGGGTGGATATCAGGCGGCTGCTGCCGGCGGCTCTCGACGACCGGCTCATCCTGTTGCGCGCCACTGACGACCCCACCTTTGGCGGCATTGCGCCGGAGCCTTCCTCCGCCAATCTGGCGGATGTCCTTGCAACGCTTAAGGGCCGCAGGGAAAAGCTGAAGCTCGGGGTCATCATCGACCCGGATGCGGACCGCATCCGTTTCACGGACGGGGACCGCGAGATCACCATGAATCATTTCGGCGCCATGGCCTATCATTTTCTGCATGAGATCGTTGGCAAAAATGGGATGGTGGCCAAGAGCGTGGCGACCTCCAATTTCGCCAACCGTTTGGCCGCTACCTTTGGCGAGGAGGTCTATGAGACGCGGGTGGGTTTCAAGGAGTTCAAGCCGGTGATCGACCGGGCCCTGGTCTGCTTCGAGGAATCGGACGGCATCACGGTTCTTGGCCATACGCCCGAGAAGGATGCCTATATAGGTCTGCTCCTGGCCCTTGCCATGATGCAGCAACTGGGGAAGAATCTGGGCAATTATCTGGGCAGCCTGGAGGACAAGTACGGCAGGTTCTGCCCCACCAAGGGCGGCATCGGGGTGAGCCGCATGGGGGATGAACTTAAGAGCATACTGGCGGCGCTCGCCAGGTACCGGCCCGGCCGGAAACTCCTGGTTGGCGCGGTGGAGAAGGAAATCGTGCAGTTGATCGATATCGACGGCTACAAGTTGGTACTGGAGGACGGTTCCTGGCTTATGATCCGGCCGTCGGGAACCGAACCCAAGGTGCGTTTTTACGTGGAGGGCGGGAGTGTCGAGGCCCAGGCCGACCTCTTGGAGACGGCCAGCGGCCTGCTACATAAGATCGGTCTGCTGTGAAATGCGTTATCCGGGTAACTGCTCAGGTGGGGAGTCGGGAGTGGGAACTGGGGTGCGGGAATAACCATGCGGAATTACCCAGGTTGGGGCCTTGCTTTGTTCTTTGCGCAGTCCCGATAGGCGGCAGCCTGACTAACCTGAACAGTGACTTGTCCGGTAACTCACCTGGGTTGCGGTTCCACTGGATAGTTACACTGAACGCTGCATGCCGAGAGGTGAACCATGGCATCTATCCGGCTTTTGGCGCCGCGTTAATCAGGAATCTGCGCCCTGATCTCCCGAGCCCTGGCCGTCTTGCCTTGGGCATCCATGATTTCGGCCAGTTCTTCCAAGGCGCGGGCATGGTGGGGGGAAATTTCCAGAATCCGCTGGATGCACCTTTCCGCCTCCATGAATTGTTTGCGCTCGCGGTGAATTTTGGATTGCCCCAACAGGGCGAAGGCGTCGAAGCCGGCATCCAGGCTGAGTTGGTAGTGTTGAAAGGCCTGGTCCATCTGGCCCGTATTCATCAGGGCGTCACCCACCCGGGAGAGGATGGCCTGGTTGTGTGGTTCCTTGGCCAGAATTTGTGACCACCAGTGAATCGCCCCGTCAAAATTTTTCAACCAGCGGTGGCAATCCCCCAGGCCATAGAGGGCGAAAGTGTTGGTGGACTCGTAATGCACGGCCTTGTTGAAGTACTCGATGGCCTGTTCATATTCACGGCGCCGCCTAAAGATGTTGCCCACCATGGTGAGCACCGCCACGTATGAATCATCCAGGGCGAGGAGGGTGAAAAAGTGGGCGAGGGCCTTGTCTTCCTCTTTGGCCTTGTAATAGAGACTGCCGATGCCGAGGAGGGCGAACTTGTCGTCGGGCCGGATACCCAGGGCCTTCAGGTAGTATGCCTCGGATTGTTCGAACCTCCCCATTTTTTTGTAGGAATCGGCAATCCTGGTCAGTACCTGAATGTCGTTTCGGTTGCAGTCCAGATATCGCATCCAGTAGGGAATGGCTTGCTCTGGCAGGTGCATGCCGCGGTAACAGTCACCTACCCCACGCAGGGCAAAGACGTTGGTGGGGTCGAAATCCAGGATTTCCTCGTAATAGGCGATGGACTGGTTAAAGCGTTTGGCCTCGCGGCACAGATCACCAAGGCCGCCCAGAATGTAGGCGTTTTTTGGATCAATTTCCTTGGCCTGCAGAAAAATCTTCTCTGCTTCATCGTACTGCCGCAGGCGCAAAAGTTCCCTGCCTTTTTTGGAGAGATCGATAACGGTCTTTTTAGTGTGTTGCATGAGGGACAATTTCTCGGATTTTATTAGCTAACCTTGTCGGCATCGTAAAAAAGTCTGATGTCGACGCACCCCGTCGGTCACAACGGTTGCGGTCGTAACCGCTTCTTACCTAGCACATTTTTGATTATCCGACGTTAATTCCAATATGTCAGGCAAGCAAGTTTACAGGTTAACATACTAGAAACAGATAAGTTTTTCCATGTTTTTTCTTTTCAATCCCAAAAGTCGGCAATTGTTTCGGGTAGACCCGGCCGGATTCCCGCTGTTTTATTGAAAATATTGCGTAACGGTCGTGGCATCGTGGTGCGGGTCCGATG
>Ga0100388_10003310_pt1 | contig 13692 bp, 2 predicted proteins | sample CryGeymeta201512_FD_81536 | JGI IMG/M metagenome (GOLD analysis project Ga0100388, IMG submission 81536) | Groundwater microbial communities from Crystal Geyser aquifers in Utah, USA - Crystal Geyser metaG 2015-12 | ecosystem: Environmental > Aquatic > Deep subsurface > Groundwater | place: USA... | reverse complement strand
GGCGGCATAGGCGACATGGGCGGAGGCCTGGGCGGCAAGGGCGGGGGCCTGGGCGGCGGCATCGGCGGCGGCATAAGCGGCGGCATCGGCGGCGGCCTGGGCGGCATAGGCGGAGGCCTGGGTTTTCTTTTCCAGATATTTTTTCGCCGCATCGATTGCCTTCCGAGGTCGACAATCTTCCGGATATTTTTTTTCATAAAAATGTAATACCGTCTCAGCACATAATGCTGCGAAAAGGATCTGTACGTCTTTTTCTTTTTTGATCCAGATAGGCCATTCAATTTCTCGGATTGTCGACAATACAGAACATCCCACTTTTCCCCAATCCTCAACAACCACGATCCCGATTGCCTCCCATATTTTTATTTCTTTGCGTTCAATTTTTGCATGTATAGGATTCAGAAGCACGGCGAGATTGATGTCACGATACGCATGGATCACGGTTGGTGAACATAGATAATGTTCTTTTGCATCCGTTCCGTGGGTGATATTTTCACCCCACAGAGTGTTATTCTTTGTCGCATTCTTTTTGTTTGTGAGTTTGTAAAGTTTTTCAATATTCAAGATTTAGTCTCCTGAGCAAAGAAAAAATAAAGTCCCGTCCCGGCTTATACTTGGAACGTTGGAGCGGTCCATGAGATAGGACCGGGACAGAACTTCCCCCTTTCGGGGATCCTTTTTCTGTGAGTTTGAGATTGTTTCATAACCGCTCCAAGTCTGACTAAATATGATTTTAAAATATTTAGTAAACCTTGTCAACCTTTAATTTCTAAGAAAACGTTGGTGAACAAAAAAACCTTTGTTAATTTAAGTGGATGAAAGAAAAGAACAAGAAAAGAGAATCAAGGCGCTCGCAGAAGCCGACGACCGGACCATCAGCTGCATGGCACGGATAGAAAAATCTAATCAGAGCGCTCGTTTTTCACTCGGTTCCATGCCGCTGCTAACCTTGTAAGCATTGTTCGCCTTCTGTGCAACGCCGATCATTTCAAAATAGGCTGCATCAATGAGGATCTGCTTCTCCTGTCTATCAAGGGTCTCGTCGTGCCTGATCATCTTCTGCAGTAGCCGCTGCTGGTTGATTTTCTCAGAGGCAGCCTCGAATAGTCCGCTCAGCACGGCAGAATCCAGATCGCCCATGATGTAGTCCATAGCGCCCTTCGGATCCCGGTTTTCGATCATCGTCCTTTCCATTTTCACCTTGGATGTCTTTGTCACCTTCCGAATATCTTCCAGGTTGGCATAGAAATCCCGGATCGATTGAGACTGAGAGCTTGGGAATCGCACAAAGAACGCTTTGAATCCGGGGACATCAGCCATGGATCTCGCCGGCAGCATCTCGTCTTTGGCCAGGCCGGCCGCCCGGAGGCCCTCATCCGAGAGGTCGAGGGCGTATTTGCCGACTCCTCCGAGATAGGACCGGATCGTGTTCTCAACCTTTACCGGGGGAACGCCAAGATGGGTGCCGATCTGCTTGGCGGTCTCTGACGTGAACTCACGGTACTGCTCCTCCGGTTCCAGATCAGCGAGGTCCTTCCCAACAAGCGGAGCGCCGGTATATAGGTTTTTGTCGGCTATCCACTCAATGATAGGCAGGACGAAATCCGGGACAATGTTTGTTCCGAGACCGGAGGTAAGGGTTTCCACGAGCCGCCTGGCATCTCCTGGGGCGTGATCTGCAATATAATCTATGAAGGCCACAGGCATAGCGGCGAATGTGATGCCGATTTCAAACGGTAGAGGGATCCTGTATATTCCCGATTTGAGGGGGTCCCATGACATTTTTTCTGATTTTTCCCTTGGGGTCAGCTTGTCCCAATCAGTCTGACTAATCGGATTCGGAATGTAGATCACAAAAATGCTTTTTGTGAATGTGGATATTTCCTTATATCTCGGGTCGTCCCGGTTTCTCCACCACAACAGCAACGCCGGCAATGTTAAGATCGCCATGGCCCGGAGCGAAGCTCTCACGGGATGATCCCTGAACCCTCTCCTCATTCTATCGTAACCCTGAATTTGAGGATTTAAGAACCGGGTTATCTTTGACCACTCTTGCAACGACCGTCCGGATCCGTGCCGGCTGAAGTGCGTCCCGATCTCCCTGGACTTATATGCTGACAACAGGGGATCCAGCCCCATCTTTTTCAGGCCGATATTTTCGCCGAGCCGGTTGGCCGACTCCAATGTTTCTCCCAGGGCGATCATCATATCGATCGGAGAACGGATTATTCCCTTAAAGAGACCGGCAGCGGTTCCGCGTCCCATCAATTTGTCAAGGGTGTCGTAGAGCCGGGATCGGGAAGAGGAAAACATGGCCGCATGAGCCCCTCCCTCCGCCATCCACTTCCAGTATAGATCGGTACGGCCGATGATGTTGGCGAGCCCCACAACTGCGTTAACACCAGGAATCCACCCGAGAGGAGTATCCGAATATATGGCGGTCTGCGCTGTATCCCGGCCGAGGTTTCGTGCGGCGAACTCTAACGTCATGGTCACGCCGGCGCCCTTCACTCGCGTAAACGCCTGCATAAACCTGAAAAGCCCGATCGACTGTGGCGGGTTCAGATTTTTCATGGCCGCATAAACATCATCATTAACGCGAAGATATTTTCTTTTGCCATTGACAAAAACGGTCAAGACGCCATGTTCCGGAGTAAACGGCGCAGGGCGGAACAAGGTGATAAATCCTTCGGCGAAATCTTTGCTAAGTCCGGTATCTGCACCGGCCCATTTTTCCAGGGCATTGAGCACTTGCTTTACGTCGTATGATGACGGCCGGATCTTCCCCTGCCACCGCTCGATCCATTTCCCGCTTTTCTCTGTATCGACGTATTGCAGAAGGGAGCGACCGATCCGGTTGCGTTCGGCCAGATTGATAAAGGTTGCCGTGTTCTTGACAATATTTTCAAGGACATCGTGGATCTCTTCCGTGCCCCCCTTGATGCTGAATATGGGATCATATAGGTCGGCGAAACTCTTGCCGAGACCCTCCTGCTCTGACATGAGCCCTTTCTTGTCGAATATTCGGTGCAGCGGTATGTAATTCGGATTGAGTTTCTTCATCCGGTCGTAGGCGTCCACGCTGATCACCCCGGAATCCCGGAGGTATTGCAGGATGGCGTCCTGGTATGCCGAGATCTTCTCCTTGGCCTCGGCCAACAACGGAGTCTGCAGGGCTTTTATGAGGGCCTCGGCTTCCTTGGGATCCTGGCCGGTAGCGAGCCCACGTTTGAAATAGTCCCGGGTCCGGTAAGAAAGGAGGAATACCCTGAAATCGTCCAGCTTGCCGGCCTTTTCAACCGGCGACAAAATCGACTTTAAGCTCGGTCCCGTAAATTTCAGGCCGGTCGCCACATGGCCGTACTTGAACGTGCCCCGCTCCAGGAACACCTTGACTTTCCCAGGCCATCCGGCGAATAGAGATGACAAAAGATATGTCCCCTTCGGATCTGTTTCCGGATCCATCCCTAATGCCTTCATCATCTGCGAAAACGGATGGTACTGATCTATCGTTTTCGTGTAGGCATTGTGGATCGTATCTGCAATAGAAAGCCTATTCTTCGGCATCCCGCCGATCCGCATGAGGGACAACGCCTTAGTGTAGGGGCTCTGATTGACGAACTCTTTCCATAGGGACCGAACCTCCTGGATGTCTTTGAGAATATCAGGAGCGAGCTCAGTCATTTGCTTTTCAAACCAGGGCAGAAATAAAGGGTAATGTTCCTCGGCCACGATGGGATTAGTCACATAATGGCGCATGAACTCGGCAAATCCCTCGACTGTTTTATTGCCGGCATCGTTAGCTTTGGATGCTAATTTCATCAGTTCCCAGCGCATGGCCGGCGGGACCCGGAAGAACTCCCCGGTCAGACCGTGGCCTCCCTGCTTTGTGCTTCCCCACACCCGCTTCTCGATCAGGTGCCCGATCTCATGTGCGATCACAGGGACGTCGTCGGCGAATTTGGTCCGGATCACTTCGGCCTTGACCCGGAGGAAGCCCAGGGCCTTGACGCGTCCGAGACCCTTGCGGATCGGGATTTTCCATTTCTCCTCGATCAACTTCCGGATGTCAGATTTTCTGAGCGGCTCCTTGTCCTTGTCAATGGATCTGTAGAGCCATGGATTTTCTGTATCCTCGTATCCTGTGGTTTCCGGAAGCCCATCCGGTTCCGTCGGATAGGGGTTGAACGGCGTATTCGGCCCAACCCCTCCACGGCCACCTTCTCCGCTTCCGGGTCCTGCAGGCGGGGTCGGCCGCTCGGACGGGAAAGCGTCATAGTAAGCATCCTCGTCAACGTAAAAGTCTTTGCTTCCGGCCAATTCGCTGATCCGGGCCATGACTTCTTTACGGATTCGGGCGTTATATCTGGCCACGAATTTCCCGGCGACAACTCCAGTCTGGAAATTGCCGGTCATGTCGGTTAACTTCTCGTCCGTATAATATTTGCCGCCGATTCTCCTGGCCTCGTCTGCGATCAGTTTGTCCGGAGTGATCGCCAGGTAGCCGTCATGCGTCCATACCGTTGTGCGGTCGTAGCCCTGCGCCACGTTGGTAGCGGCCCAATCCATGAACGGCAGAACCCGATCGAGTTTAAGGTACCTCCTCCCTTTCAGATTCGAGTCATGCGGAAGCAGGATACCCATGTCGCTCTTGCCGCCCTGTCTGGTGAATAAAGTGATCCTTGAATGTTCCGGGGCCACTCCGTAACCCTGAAGGAGATTACCTGTGATAATCTCCCGCTCCTCCCTGACTTCACCCTTGGGGCCTTTGCCCCATTGCCCCTCTTCAAGCGGCCCCAGGTGGACAAGATCCTTTGTGCCGGTAGCAAAATTGGAAAGCGGGACATGGATCTCCATCTCCGGCGAATTAACGGCGAATACTGCCTGTACATTAGAGAGCAATATCGGACTTTCGGTGTTGGATTTGCGTTTAAATGTAACATCCAGCAAAACGGCTTGTACGCCGTCAATCTCATATTCATGCCCGATCAGGAGCCTGCCTCCGGGGATGCGCCCCTCTCGGATCCCGGTAAAGAACCGGATGGCCCGTTTCTTCTGGTCATCTATCCTCGCCTTCTGCTTATCGTCGAGTTCGCCCCTAAAATCCAACTCCCCTTTGTATTGCTTGGCCTTCTCCTCAATCTTTGTCTCAAGGCGATCGCTTGCTTCCTCCGCTGTGTGCTCGCCAATTGCATTATCGAGTTTCTTGCGTATTATCTCCTCGGTATATGGCTTCCTTGTCAACAGCACAGAAACCGTCTCCCGGTAAGTGTCTTTACCGAAAGGCGTGGTCTGCTCGCTCCCTTCAACGATCTTGGCTTTGTCCAGAGTAATAGCATCGAACGGTTTTTCGAGCACGACCAGATCATTCTCTTCAATCTCATTTAGATGATTAATCAGGGCGTTAAAACGGTCTCTAATATCATTGAAAAATTGCTCCTGGTCTTTGATAAAGAGTCTCGCAACCACGTTCCCGGTGACTTTTACAAAGGCGTTTTCGTTGGTGTCCTGGAATCTTCCGACCATATTCGGCAGCGCACGTTGTATCCATGGCATCGTTCTCATATATTCGGCCACAATCCTATCGCCGTAATGATTCATCATGTCCGGATAATTGAGGCTTGTTTCAGCCTCCTTGTTGCCCGTGGTGTTGGCGTTCAGGCTCCCCATCTTCTTCTGCAGGACCGTCCCAGGCCGCACATCGATTGGTAGCGGGGTCTCTAAAAGGACATACTCGGGTTTTACGACCTGGCCGGTACGGTGGACTCGACCGAGGATTTGCATAAAAGTGTTGATGTCGAGTGCCGGCTGTGTGACGATCATAACCCGCTTCCTCTGGTCCTTTGCCTCTGTCTTGGATGCGTGCAAGGAGATCCCCTCGGCTGCGGATGAATTGATGATGAGGTATTGGGAATCCTTGTCGTCCATGAATGATCTGATAATGGGGTTTCTGTTGTTCCTTTCCTTGTCCGGACGAATCCGCAATATCGGGTTGTCCACGTCTGCAAGGTCGGCCACATATTTCCGGCCGGTGAGTTCCCCGCCCCTGACCCCAGCCTTCTTCAATAGCCTGTGAATTTCATCAATGGGTGAAGCGTGCAAAGAAAGATCGGCATCCTTGAGGTCCCTTTCTATCTCTTTATATAGTTCTTGGACACGGTACGGGAGTTCGGACAGATCGAGTTTATGCCGTACCGAATTGCCATACTCGTCTTCCTCTGTATAAATTAATGTGCCTTCGAGCGCACGGACAAGTGTATTGTTAAAATCCGGCGTGAAGGGATCGCCGACTTTTAACTGCCCTTTCTCTACCATGGATTTTGTGAACGCCTCCATGGTGTCGGCGACTGCGATTACAACCTTTTCCCCAGCCTGGATTCTTTCTACGGTGAGATCAACGGTGGATTTTATTTTCATAGAGAGGAGCATCTGCCGGATAACGTGGTGCATCTTGGCGCCGAATCCCGTTCTTTCGAGAGTTGTCCCAGGGCTCGCTCTCCGTATGTGCTTTCTTATTTTTCTTATTTCGGCGGCGATCATACTGTCGAGGCCTATGATCTTCTGCATGAACCCCGTTACCATGTCAGAGCTTTTTGCGAGCGCTACATAATCCCCCTTAGTGATCCGGTTAAACGGGACCCCCTCATAAGATTTTTCCAACCTCATGTACTGACCGGCCTCGGCCAGTTCTTTAGACAAGACCGTTTGCAGCGGCACCCCGCCGGCATAGAGGGCGTCAACAAGTTCCTCTACCGAAGCAAACGGCATGGACATATCTGTTTTCCAGTATAGAGCCAACGTGTCCGGCCGCTTGGCGAATGTGGCCGAGAGATATGTCACGGCATGAGCATTGGATAATAGCTCTCTGACATAGGCCCCGGTATTGGAGTCTGATCCGGCGGCCTTGTGGGACTCGTCGAGGATCAGTATAGCCCCTTGGGCGAGAGCATTGAGTACGGCCCTTTGCTTGGCCCCTTCGCCCGCTATCTGAGAATAATTTGTGAATACCATGTCGTGATCGCCAATCCACTCTCCGTTGAGAATGGCATCAAACATATTCTCTCTCTGTCGGCCGGCATATCCCCGGAAAATGATCGACTTGTTGCCTTCGTCGTCCTCGGCGACGATATCGGATTTTGAATTTTTGCTATTGGTAATTAACGGGTTTATGTCGGGGAATCCGATCGCTGTGAAATCCCGGTAGATGTCAGAATAAAGATTCGGCGCTGCCGTAAAAAATATAGGGAGCCTGCCTTGTTTCTTTGCATAGACCATCAGTGCCGCCGCTATACGACCTTTACCAATCCCGGTCTCATGCCCAATGATCATACCCTTGCCCTTTTCCATATTGCTTATGGACAGGGCCACGGATTCTATTTGCTCTTTTGACAAGGCATTGAAGAGATGCTCCTTGTCCCGGAATCCAACACGTTCAATAACGTAATCGTCTACGGGTCCGTGCTCCTCTTCAATCTTTTTAAGAGCGTTTCTGGTCGGCGTTAGCAGGTTTTTAGGGGTAAGCGCATCAAGTGACTCGCCCTGGGACGACGATGAATCGGTATAATTTATTTGGAAGTCTGAATCTGCCGGTCTTAGGGAAGTAGCCCGAGAAACATCCCGAGGTTGGTTTCCTTGTACTCCTCCTTCATTTGTTTCTGGCTGAGTTTCGGTCCGCTGTTCCCCTCCTCCCACCACTCCAGGAGCTTCGGATCCTTCTTCTCCAGGTATTGCCACATTAGATCTTCCACCAAGGCCACCTGGTTGATTGACAGAAGGCCGTCCACGGTCTCCTCCAGCGACTCCCCCCTCATCACCTCCGGGAACGGGTGTAGGAAGTCCTCTATCAGTTCCAGAGACCTCTTCAGGCCGGACTTCAGTATCAGTTTCAGTATTTTCTCCCGGAACGCCTTCTGGTATATCCACCGGTCTATTTTCCCCCGGTGCAGGACCCCGAACAGCACCCTCGCCTGTCGGTTCCGTCTTAGTTCCTTGGGTATGAAGAATCTCATTTGGGCCTCCGCTGATCAAATTATATAGCTCGTCTATGTTTTCGGCAAGGGAAACCGACCCAGGATTAATTGGGAATTGCCCGCCAGGTTCGGCTTTCCGTCCGCTTATGACGATCATGGTGGTCGGGAAGGATGTCCCCTGTTTGCGGTAAATACTCCCGTCTACATCTATAACGTGATCAATATTATAATGGTTTGACAGGTAGTTAAGGAACGTATTGAGTCCTACCGTGGCGACCCTGCCTTCCGCATCGATCGATCGGCCGCTGATCATCTGGCCGCCGATGATGATTGCCGCCTTGCCGTTGTCTGACATCTCGGCCAGGGCCCGGATAGCTATGATGTGATCGAGTTTTTTGATATTGTACCCGCCGATATTCTCCTCACGGCTGCCGAATGGCGGGTTCATTATAACGGAATCGAAACCTTCCACGTCACCGACCTGGCTCGATGGATAATTTCTCGAATCCGTGGCATCGTTCTGTGTGGGTTTAAATCCCTGCTCTTCCAGGTTGGCGGCCCTATCAGGATTGATCTCGTTGGCGAAGGTTTTATTGGGATCCGCAGCAATCAGCAGGGCACCGTTCCCTGCCGTGGGTTCCAAGACCCGGCTCTTTTCCGTGATCCCGGCTGCCATCGACGCGGTGTAAGCGTAGTGGATCGGCGTGGAAAACTCCTGCCGCCTGGCCGTGTCGGAGTCCCGCTCCTTGAGCGTAGGTTGATTGTCGTAAAGGAGTTTCAGGGAATTAAGGATCTGCTTATCGGTACGCCCCATCTTCCTGTGCGCCTCGATGACGCTGCGGGCGGCCATAACAAGGGCGAGCTCGTATTTATCCTGGACCTCCTTGACGTTGAGATCGGACCATTCCTTGCCGGTATGCTTCTTGGCGATTTGGTGGAGCTTCCCTATGGACATCGGCTCGTTGGTGTGGATCTCGTCAATGAACTCCTGAACCATGGGATCCGAGGATCCGCCCTGCTTCTTGGCCTCCTCCTTTTTCCCGGCCTCCTTCATTTCCTGCATCCAATACCGGAAATAAGGCTTGATCCGCTCTCCCCACGACTCGACGAGCCATTGCGCCATTTCCTTGAGGCTTTTTCCTGCCGCTTGGAATTCCTTGAGCGCCTCCTCAAATTTCGGCTTTGCCTTCTCATACGTCTCCCGGTTCAGCCCTGCCGGGAAGGATTGCAACGTGGATTCGTCGACCCCGAAGAGGTCGGCGAGACCGGACGCTATCCCCTCAATGCCCTTTACCCCATGCTTTGCGGCGTTTTTTGCGGCATCTGCGGCAGATTTACTTCCCCGTGGTTTTTCGGCCGGCTTCGCGGAGGCCTCCGGCGGAGCTCCGGGAGGAGGTTCCTGAGAAACCGCCTCTTTACTCGGCTTTGGCTCATTCTTGCCGAATAGACTCTCAAAATCGTTCATGTCGAAGGCGTCAAGCTCTTCTGCGGCCCCTTTCGGTTTCGGCGATTCTTCCGGTTTTTCTTCCGTTATTATGGGTTCAGTATATCCGATCGCCTTTTTTGTGTCTCCGCTCTTGACCCATTCCTTGAACTCGTCAACGGTAAACTCGGATATGCTGCCGAGCCCCTGCCATCCCTGCTCATGGTTGGATAGGTAGCCTTGTCTCGCATGGCCGATGTTCCTGTATCCGATCAGGGCCTTGTGTTCGTCGAATTTCTTGGTATCTGGATCGACCTGATCAACAACAAAGATCCTTTCGCTTTCCGGATTCGGCCCTACAAATACATCCACATGGTCGGCGTCAGCACCTTCCGTGCGCTTGATGTAGCCGTAGTGGTCGGCCATGACCCTTTCCCATGGTTTCCCCGCCCTGTCAACGCCCTTCCTAACGGATCCCTTCGGGTTCTCGATGGAGATGTCAAGGCCATGAATGGAGATGTGACCCTTTTTGTAATTCCCGGCCTCAATCTGCGACTCCGTAGGTTCAGGAAGATTGTTGTCCGGTGACGTAGACGCCTCGTTTGCGGCCTGGTCCACTTCCTCTGGCGTAGGCGTCCCTGGCGGTGTCTCAGGCTCGGTCGTAGGCGGCACAACGGGTTCGGGCGGGATAGGAGCAGGCTCGACCGGCGGCGGTGTGGCCGCAGGCGGTATTACGGGCTCTGGCGGGGGCGCTACAGGACCTGGTTGCGGTGGCGGGCCCGGGGGCGGTGGCGGTTCTTCCGGCGGCCGCATCTGGTCCTGAAAATGCTGCTCGATGGCCTGTTCGATCTCATTCGTGCCGGATGTTTTGAGTTCGATGTCCGTCAGTTCGTTCGCGAAATCGGCCCAAATGGCCCGCTTAAATTCGTTAACATCAGCCGTTGACGGAGTGGCCCCAGGCATGAGGCCGCCGGAGATCGCGCCAAACAGCGCCCCTTGAGCGACACCGGCGTTGGGATCCACGCTCGGGTCGATGCTGTGCATGGCTTCGCCGGATATTTTCTCCTGGGTGCCTTCCTGCGTTCCCTCGACAAGGCCCTGGACAACCCTCTGTCCGACCTTGCTATCCTTGAATATGTTTTTAAAGAAGGCGGCGCCTTCGGCCCAAGATAAGGGGATATTGGCCATCAGCACATTATTGGCTAACCCGGCCGCCGTTTCCGGGAGCTTGCCTTTTTTGACAGCATCGTCATAAACGTTCTGCGCCTCGGTCGTGCCGTCGGCGAGGGCAGATACGACCGAGGCAAGCTCGGCGGCGGATTCCGGGGCCATCCCTGCGGCTTTCGCAAAACGCATGGTTCCCATGCCGGGGACCATAAAAGCGGCCACGGAGGCAAGGGCGTTTGATGTACCGTAGGACCAAAAACGGGGATCGGAGAGAACCTCCGGATTTTTTATAAAATCCTTCATGTAGTCAACGGAGAATCTCTCGTCGATCCTTTTCTGGTGTATGTCCTTCCACCTTTTGAAAAAACCTTCTACCCCTGGTGGAGTTTTCATTTCTGAAAGGGTAGGCTCCCAACCAAATGGTCGCTCCTCTGGCCCCATGGTCTTATATTTGAGCGCCCTCCATGTATCCCGGATCTTGACGCTCGCCCTTTCACCGAGGGAAGGGATTGTCTTGGCCATGTAATTCAGACCTGCGCCGATGCCTTCGGCTGCCGGCTCAACAACATTCCGGGCCAGATCCTTGCCGACCATCTTGGCGCTTTCGAGATCCTTTCTGAGCGAGGCCCCTGCTTCGTCCAGGATCCCGGGCCGCTTCACACCTTCCAGGTCTGCGATCATGTCCTGACTTGTTATTTTGGTAGCGGGTAGAGACGCGTCGCCATCTAATTCGCCGATGAGGTCTTGATCCGTAACAAGGATGGCGTCGAATATTTCATTTTTCACGAATAATATACCAATCCCCGTTGTATTTTACTGCTTGCCGACCATCCTTTGTCTTTTTGAATTCGGTCAAATGTTCCGGAGCAATTACCTTCCCGTTGATCTTGACGGATCGGCCGTTCAGGGGCTTTGGTCCTGGCGGCTGCATCATGGGTGCTGCCCCGGGCACTGCCGGCGTTGCCGGCGGCGGTACGCTTACGTTGTCAGGTGCCTTCTCGCCCGTGACCCTGAACCATTCGTCTTGCCAGAATTTCAGGTTTGTAAGGGCCTGACTGATCGCCACTTTGTTTGCTTCCTGGATCTGTGACGTAAGCGGGTTTTTGGGATCCTTCAGGTCCTTGATCGCGTCTTTGTATGAGTTGTTGTCATGTCTCGAAAGGAAGAGGTCAATCAACGTCCTTTGATTCTTATCCTGAGACGATTTAGCGATAGTGGCGATGGCCGCCGTGGACTTCTCGATCCCATCCCTGATCTTATAACGAACCTCGTCCTCCCTGGTCGCAGCCCACTTCCTTTCGGCGAAGCTCGCCGGCTTATCTTCCGGCTTCCCGCCCCAAGGTTGCATCACCTTATCCAAAGGAATTCCGGTCTTGACGGCCGAATCCACGTCCTTTTTCCGGCCGACATAGGTTTGCCCGTCAGCCCCGGATTTCCAATAGAGTTCACCCTGTTTCCCGGCCCCCATGAACTTCATCTCCGGCGCTCCGATATATGAAGCGATCTGATTGTACGCATGGGTCGCAGTTCCGTAATCTCCCACGTCAATCGCCTTGGTGATAATCGGCCGGATCTCCTTCATCATCTTCATCGCCTGCTCACTCTGGAGCGCACCTTTGATCCGCTCCTCCTCGGCCTTTGCGGCGTCAGCTTCCGCTCCCACCTGCTGACCGGCGACGTAGGCCATGAACGGCCTGGCATAGCCTGAGTGCGGCATCATCGCCAAGGTCGTCGCACTCGGCGCAACGGGTTTCGTCTTTCCGTAGATGCTTTCTATTCCTGCCATGTCAGCCTCCTATGTTCATTTTCCCAGGGTTGGTCAGCCATCGGTTGGCATAATTAGCCGAGTTTTTGTTGGACCAGATATTCGACCCCCCCCCACCGCCTCCACCTTTATTTAAGCCGTAGAGATACATCAGCCCTGTGCTTGTATCCATCATATTCGCCGAATTCTGCTGCATGGCCCCGATCCTGGCTGCCCACTTGTTCACGATAGCATTGTAGTTGTAAGCCTGGTCAGCCGAACGTTGAGCATTGGTGTTGCTCGCCACATTTGCGCCTTGGTTCTGCGCTTGCAGCCCCGAAAGAAGGTCCGCTCTTTCGCCGGTGTCTACCCCTTGGACCATTCTGGCGGCAAAGTCCTTGTCCCATTGCGAAAGTTGTTCTCCGGCGAGGATCCCCTGAGCGTTGATGTCCTGGTTAAGCGTCTGCTTGTCCTTTTCACGCTCTGCGGCCAGGTCGACATAGGCCCGGGATCCACCCATTCCCCTTGCAAACATGGTTTCATCGGTGGATCGGACGAGTTTACCGTAATCCTCATCGGCCTTGGTCTGCATCCGGTTCGTAAAGGCATTGGCGTAGGCGCTGTATTTGGGGTTGGCGACTGACTCGTAGTTGGCCTCGTCTATCAACTGCCAATTTGTCGGGTCATAATAACCGGGCTTTGTTGTGTCCACGCTCTGATCATGGACCCCGTACCCGGTTGCGTCTGTGACCTTTTTCGGCTCCTGCCAGACTCCCTTTACAATTTCCCCGGTTTGCTTGTTTTTGAAATACTTTTCTCCATAGACGTTGGCGGTCGATGGATCATTTGCAGCCTTGATGAGTGCCGCTCTTTCCGTCGGATCTGTCGGCATATCCGACGGCCACGTGCCGCCTTCTTTTCTTGTGGTTTTAATTATCTCCCCGGTTTTTCGGTTGCGGAAATAAAAAACACCAGGTCCCGGAAGAAACTTGCCGATGTCTTTTCTTGTGGTTTTAATTAACTTCCCGGTTTTTTGGTTGCGGAAATAAAAAACACCAGGCTTAGATCGCTGAAGAATATCGCCGGCTTTGCCCTGTTTTTCAGCGGGATCATACTCGGTCTCGTTGATTGGGGTTCTGCTCCCGGAGGTATAGTAACCGGGAGTAATCGGCTTCCCTTCAGCCGCCGGCAAAACGTCTCCTTCGCCATAGGTGTAGTATTTTGAGTTCTCTCCAGTGAGGATGCTTGTATATTGCGCCCGGAGCTTGGCCCTATCGTTGGCCGTGGATTTGTCGGCTTCGGACATGGCCTTCGGGATCCATATATAAGAATGAGACCCGGGATCCCATATCTGGTCACCTTCCGGTCCCGTGTAGTTGGACGGGACG
>Ga0100388_10003304_pt1 | contig 13708 bp, 8 predicted proteins | sample CryGeymeta201512_FD_81536 | JGI IMG/M metagenome (GOLD analysis project Ga0100388, IMG submission 81536) | Groundwater microbial communities from Crystal Geyser aquifers in Utah, USA - Crystal Geyser metaG 2015-12 | ecosystem: Environmental > Aquatic > Deep subsurface > Groundwater | place: USA... | reverse complement strand
TGGGAGTACCTGATTTTGGTGCCTGAGCAGTGAGCGGTGAGCGGTGAGCAGTTTATGCGGGTGATTGCGATTTGGTCCGCGGGCATCTTGGCCCGGCATTGCGATTCTGGGACCGGTCCGCCGGGCTCCGGCCCGGCATTGCGATTCTGGGCCCGGTCCGCCGGGCTCCGGCCCGGCATTGCGATTCTGGGCCCGCCGGGCTCCGGCCCGGCATTGCGATTCTGTGGTTCACCGCTGACCGTCGCGGCGCATAAATTTCACTCGCAGATCGGCCTGTCGCAAAAATTGCGTTTGGTTTGTGGGTCGGTTTTTTACCACGTTCATTGAGTCATCGCTGTCCGGTGCGCCTTTGAGGGGACTGCCACGAATTTGATGATGGTTGGTCCGGCAGTTGCACAGTTCGTCACCCGCAACCCAACGTCCGAGGGAATCCCATGGTCCAGCCAAGTTATGTTATCCCGTTCGAAAAACTCACCATCAACGATATCGGCATCGTGGGCGGAAAGAACGCCTCCCTCGGCGAGATGACGCAGGCCCTTTCCACAAAAGGGGTCAGGATTCCGCCTGGTTTTGCGGTGACCGCCCAGGCTTATTTCGCGTTTTTGGACCATAATAATCTGGTTCCGTTGATCAAAGGGCTGCTCGCCGAGCGCGAGGCCGGAATGCCGCTGCACGAAATGGGTGCGGCCATCCGAACCGCGATTGTTGGCGGTTCCTTTCCGCAGATCTTGAGAGACCAGATCGAGGCGTCTTATACGGCGCTCTCGGCTCGACACAACGAAAAGGCCGTGGACGTGGCCGTGCGAAGTAGCGCGACGGCCGAGGACCTTCCCGACGCAAGTTTTGCGGGACAGCAAGAAAGCTATCTAAACGTGCAGGGCCTCGACGAGCTTTTCGACACCACACGTCGCTGTTTCGCGTCGTTATTTACCGACCGCGCGATCGTTTATCGCGAGATCAATGGCTACGACCATATGGACGTCGGCCTTTCGGTGGGTGTGCAGCTCATGGTGCGTTCCGATCGAGGCGGGTCGGGAGTCGCGTTTACCATCGATACCGAGAACGGTTTCCCAGGCGTGGTGGTGATCAATGCCGCATGGGGATTGGGCGAAAACGTGGTGAAGGGAATCGTGAACCCCGATGAGTTTCGGGTCTTCAAACCACTTCTTGATCGCGAGGAACTGCGTCCGATTTTGTCTCGGCGATTGGGCTCGAAGTTGATCAAGATGGTCTACGCAAGCGACGGCGAACGCACGGTCAATGTGGACACGACCGCCGCCGAGCGCGGGTGTTTTGTGCTCGACGACCCCAAAATTTTGGAGCTCGCTCGTTTCTGCAAAACCATCGAAGACCATTATAAGAGGCCCATGGATATCGAGTGGGCCTTCGATAGTGAAGACGGTGAAATTTACATTGTTCAGGCTCGCTCCGAGACGGTTCAATCTCGTGTGTTGGCGACCCAGGCGCTCAAGACGTACGAGGTCACATCGAGCGCAGAACCCATCGTTCGTGGCGTGTCCATTGGCAGCGCGGTGGCTGCAGCCAAAGTGCAAATCATGAAGTCGATGGACGAGGCCGATCGTTTTGTCGATGGAAGTATTCTGGTTGCGAGCATGACCGACCCCGACTGGGTGCCGCTTATGAAACGCTCGTCGGGTATCATCACCGACCATGGCGGCCGAACGAGTCACGCGGCGATCGTCAGCCGAGAGCTCGGCATTGCCGCGATCGTCGGGACCAACGATGCCACCACGGTGTTGAAGGAAGGGCAGGAAGTCACCATGACTCCGATGGGTCAGGATGGTGTGGTTTATGATGGGTTGCTTCCGATCATCGAACACGTCATCGAATTGGACGATATGCCTGAAACCAACACCCATGTGATGCTCAACATCGCAGACCCCGATGCCGCCTATCGTTGGTGGCGTCTGCCCGCCAAGGGCATTGGCCTGGCGCGCATCGAGTTCATCATCGATCACCTGATCAAAATTCATCCGATGGCGCTGCTGCACCTCGACGAAGTCAAAGACGCCAGCGTGCGTGCACAGATCGAAAAGATGACCTGTGACTACGGCTCCGACCGTGCCGAATATTTCATCGATCGGCTCGCTCAGGGCGTGGCGAATATTGCAGCATCGCAATATCCACATCCCGTAATTGTGCGACTGAGTGACTTCAAATCCAATGAATATGCGGGCTTGATTGGGGGCACGGATTTTGAGCCCTTGGAAGAAAATCCCATGATCGGATTCCGCGGAGCCTCGCGCTATTACCATCCAAGATATCGAGAAGCCTTTGCGCTTGAGGTTCAAGCTCTGCGCCGAGTTCGAGACGTGATCGGGATGGACAACGTGGTGGTCATGGTGCCCTTCTGTCGCACCTTGGAGGAAGCCGACCTTGTGCTCGCCGCAATGGCCGAAGACGGGCTGGAGCGTGGGAAAAACGGCCTGGAAGTCTTCGTGATGGCTGAGATTCCGAGCAATATTATCCTGGCCGAAGAGTTTGCAAAACGCTTCGATGGTTTCTCGATTGGAAGCAACGACTTGACGCAGTTGACCCTTGGTGTTGACCGGGATTCTGCGCAGCTTGCTGACCTTTTTGACGAAAGAAACGCTGCGGTTACAGAGTCGATTCGCGTCTTGATCGAACGTGCCCATAAATCCGACACCCATGTTGGGATTTGCGGCCAAGCGCCAAGTGATCATCCCGATTTTGCACGATTCTTGGTCCAGTGCGGGATCGACTCAATTTCGGTCAATCCCGACAGCGTCGTGGGCGTTTTACGCGAAGTCGCTGCCGCCGAGGCCGACAAGAAGTCGTGACCGATCCGTTTTCGGTTTGTTTGCGATTTCTGTGATTCTGCGCTTGGTGCGCAGGCCCTATGGCCTGCACGGGATTGGTCCGCAGGACCATGCGATTATTCAGACACATGCGAGCCATAGGGCTCGCGCACCCATCCCGGCTCACTGCTAACCGCTCACCAAATCTTGCCGTCTAATATTCGTTATGGTACTGATCATTTGTTCACGTGTTTGCGAGCAAGGTTGTATCATGGACGAGAATCTACGTATCAAAATCAGGGGTCTGGTCGACCGCACTCAACGCGTGATAGCCCGCGCAAACCCTGGCCCTTGGCAGGCATCGGACTCGGGCTTTGTCAGCGATGCGGACGGGTTTGTGGTGTGTCATCTGACGGCGCGGCGAGGTGCACAACGATGGGATTGGGAGCGAAATCCCAACACGCCGTTGATCGCCGAGGCGCGAGTTCTTCTGCCCGAAATGAGCGAGGTACTTGTCGAATTGACGCGACTTCTTGATGAGTTTGAGGCCGCCGAAAATCCCTCAGCCGCGAGTGATCTCTTCGATCGTCAACGAGCAACCTCGTAGGTCGGCTTCGGGAGCACGGCCTTCAAGCGTGAAGCTTCCGTCGGCATAACGAATGCCAAAATCCGAGGTCTGGATCGCAATCACGCTGTCGATATTGGCCAGGTCATACCAGCGGATAAGCCCACGCGCTTCGGGTTTGTCGATCACTTCAAGGGTGAGAGGATCGACGACTTCGACCCTCGTCCAAGGCGGCACCACAAAATGCGCCTCTTTCCACGAAACACCACGAACGAGGTTGTCGGTATAAGCCTGACTTGAGAGTTCGGTCATGCTGTATTCGCTAAGGAGATGGGTCTCGGGAATTCCCAGTCGCTCCCCAAAGAGCTCGTAGAGGTCTTCTTTGGTCACTTCGCGTGTTTTGCCCTTCAATCCACCGGTTTCGAGCACACGAGACCCAGCTGGGAGCTTCCATTTTAGATCGACCGTGTCGAAAAATTCGATGAACGCAAAGGCCGTCCCAAGCAGGAATACCGGGCCTTTTGCGTCGTCGAGCGCATCGACAATTCCGTCGAAATCAAACTCGAATTCCTGACTTTCGTGATCAAGCGCGATGAAAAAACCGCTCGTCATCGGCCGGCCGCATTTCTGCAATAAATCCCCCATCATGAAGCTCAATGAGCTCTCGGCCATATCACCAGGCGATGGGGTGAGGGCGAGCATCGTGAGGCGTGGTTCGGACTGGCAGAAGGTTCGGAACGGGCCTTCGATGGCCGCGCGATACACGTCCAACGATTTGAAGAAGTGTTTGCCGCGTTTGCCCTGAGTGGTTCCACTGGTTTGAAACACAGCCTCGTACTTGTCGGCCGTGGTCAGGTTCACAAATTTGAACGCGTCGGTCGGGACGGCGGGAATTTCACGCCACGACTTCACGTCTGCCGGCAGCACCCCACGTCCTTCGCAAAACTTACGGTACGCTTGGTTATGGGCGAATTGATGGGCAAAAACCTCGGTCGCAAAAGCGTCGAAATCGTTTTCCCATGAGGTGCTTGGGTCACGAATGGCCGCAGCCAACCGCGCAGTTAAATCAGTCATCCGAAGTACTGCATGGCAATGAGGACAAACCGATGACCTTTTCGCCTGGCTCCAGATCGAGCAAGCGGTCGCCTTTTGCCGGGCGACCCAAAAGGGCGAAATGGGTGGCGGGAACACGCCAGTAACGGCCATGGCTGGTGCTGACCATGAGGTCGCCCGAGGGATCACAGGGCACAACCGCTGCGACTTTGTCGGTGTCATCCAATTTGCAGGTCTGCATGCCCGACCCGCCGCGACCTTGTGCGCGATATTCCTCGAGCCAAACCCGTTTGCAGTAGCCAGAATCAGTGATCAGCGCGAATTGTTCGACATCGTCGGTGATAAATGCCCCCACGATTTCGTCGTCACTGCCGTCGAGCTTCATAACATTGACGCCGACAGCCTTGCGGCCCATCGATCGCATGTCTTCGGCGGCGTCAAAATGAATGCCTTGCCCTTTGGCCGACGCGCAAAATAGGTGGGATTCATCCCGAGCAGAAAGAACCGCAATCGGGACGTCGCCGTCGTTGAGCAAGAAGCCTTCTTTGCCGGAGCGGTCGAGCGTTCGGCCGTACTCACTGACATCTGACGCCTTGCCTTTGCCCTGTCGTGTCACATGAATAATGCGGCCCTCGAGCATGGCGCGACGAGGCAGCACAAATGCCGGGCTTTCATCCGAGTTGAACGGCAGCAGGTGATTCATGGACCGCACTGCCGACTCACCCATCCATTGGGGAACCATTCTAGGGTCGAGCCCAAAGAACCGCCCCTGATTCGAGAACAAGTAAACAGCATCCGGGGTTCCGACATGCGAAAAGCGGAACATCGGCCCGGCGCCTTCTGGCGAATCGAGTTTTTCGGGGGCGTCGGTGATGTCGAGTTCTTCGCCAGAAATCCAACAGAACGTGCCATCCGTGGTGACCGTGTAAACAGGCTCACGCGCTTCAGGTGAGGCCTGGCGTTCAACTTCGCCTTCCTCACGCTGTTTGAAGACGGGCACCACGACCCGTTTTTCGACCATGTCGCACAGGGCCGCAATGATTGCAGATTCCCATGTTCCGTAGGTGTCGAGTACTTCAGCGTAGAGGTTCGCGTGCGTGACTGACGCCGCGGCTTCAAGCAGTTCGTCATCGCCGCCACTTTGGGCTGCGATGTCTTGAATTCTTTCGATAATACTTGGCATGAGATGACCTCGTTTGAACCCGTTGTGGATATCACGAGGCACAGACTCCGTCTATATTCTGAGTCCCACGTCCTTCGTGTTCTGATACGCCAGCGGAGGCGCTGCTGGAGGACTGTACTTTCTTGCATTTCGGCAGCAAAGCGGGCAGGCTCAAAAAACAATACCCAAGTGAGGAGGGGCCCGTGAACCTGAATAGAATTTTGGCTATCGTGTGTTTTACTGCGGCATGCAGCGCTGCTGACGACAGTCCGGTCGTGAAGACAAACACCGGTACCAATAACACGACGAATAGCGCGACGAACAACGAGACGAATAGCGCGACGAATAACGCGACGAATAGCGCGACGAACAACGAGACGAATAGCGCGACGAATAACGCGACGAATAACGCGACGAACAACGCGACGAATAACACGACGAATAACGCGACGAATAACGCGACGAATAACGCGACGAATAGCGGGACGAATAACGGGACGAATAGCGGGACGAATAACGGGACGACTAATGCCTGCGATACCTGCACAGCCACCGAAGTTTGTTTTGAAGACGCGTGCTGTACGCCTGAAACAGCATGTGGTGCCGACCAATGTGGCATGGTCAGTGATGGGTGTGGCTCAACGATCGATTGCGGCGTTTGCGGCTGCTTTAACAACAATTTCGCGGCGTTCTGTCCTACGCGGCCCTGCGAAGTGGCCACTGCCTGTGACGCCAACCGGGATTGTGTTTACGAGCCTGTGACCTGTGGTGGCGGCGCCTGCCTTTGTGCGGGAGCAACCTGCACCGACACCGAGATCCGCGACTGCCGTGATCCAAACGCGTTAGTGTGTCCCGCGGACTTCTGCGACCCATCACCGTCGATGGTCAACGGCGCGGTCGTCTACGCAAACACCTGTATCGAACCCGATGGTGCGAATTGTGACTTCTCTAACCTGTGTGCAGAAGGTGTCTGTGCCGGCGCGGCCTGTGCCGAAGCGCAGTGCGGCTTGTGCAATTTGGGAACGTGGGACTGCGCACCAAATACCGTCAAGGCGACGTGCTACGATATTCCGCTGAGCGCAGCCAGCCTTGCCTCGACGAATTGCAACGATAACTCAGCCAGCTCGACCTTCATCTTTTTGGATCACGTTCTTGGCGTCGATGCAGCAGGATCAGGCACACGCCTGCAGCCTTATAAAACGATTGTCGCGGCGCTTGCCGCGGCTAAATCACGCGGCGCAAAAGGTGTGATCGTTCGAAGTGGCCTCACGGTAACCTCAACTCTCGTGCTCGAAAACGGCATCTCGATCTATGGCGGTTTTTCGGGCAAGCCCACCTGGAAATCCGATGGCGGATTCTTGAACGTGAACCCCACTAATGTTTCACCCGGTGGCAACATGGTTGCGGTGAGGGCGAATGATATCACTGCGCGCACCGTGCTCTACCGAGTCCATATCCAGGCTGGAAATGCGACCGCAAGCCGAGCCTCATCTTACGGTATTCACGCGACGAATTCAGGGGGCCTTGTGCTTCAGGAAGTCGCAATACAAGCCGGTAACGGTGCACCTGGAACCAACGGCAGCGCCGGAGCTAAGGGGGGGAATGGCGGTAATGGCGGAAACGGAAGCTCGAACAGAACCCCTGGTATTGCCGGCGTAAACAGCGCTTGTCCAACCGCCAACGGTGCCGCTGGTGGAATGGGAGGTGGCTTCGGAAATGCTGGTGCCGATGGAGGCGATACACCCAGAGGTCTTTTGGGAGGCTTCGGCGGACAGCCCGGTCAGTCTGGTCAGTCGGGTCAATACTCAAGCAGTTTCGCCGGAGGTGGAAGTGGCGGTGCGGGTGGGACTTGGAAGCTCACACCGTTGTACGTCCCGTTTGGTGATGGTGTACGAGGAAGCGACGGTGCTGATGGATTTGGTGGCGCTGGTGGGGGCGGCTCCGGCGGCGTAGGAAGTCCAGTCTCTTTGCCTGGTGCAGGGGGCGGTGGTGGTGCGGCCGGCGGCTGTGGTGGCAAAGGCGGCATGCCAGGAATTACAGGTGGTGGATCGTTTGGGATCTTTGCCCTGTCTTCTACGGGGCTTCAAATCATTGATTCGACCGTAAGCTCAAACGACGGTGGTCATGGCGGCGCGGGTGGCGCTGGCGGAGCGTTTGGCACTCCAGGTACAGCAGGGAACCGCGCGGCTGGCATTGGAAGCACTGTAAGCGGCGCCGGTGGTATCGGAACACGTGGCGGAGCTGGCGGCCCTGGTGGCGGTGGAGCTGGCGGAGCGTCCTATGGGATCTTTTGTGACGGCACCATCGTGGCCCCTTCAGGCTCAACATTTTCGCACGGCAGTGGCGGGGCTGGCGGCGCATCGACTGGAGCAGTCGGGACTGGCGGTCCGGCCGGCGATTCTTTTAACTGTCAGTGATTTAGAGCCGTTCAACACGTTGCGAATTTCACCGTCAATGCCTTTTTGGATAACGACGGTGATATGCTCAATATCCCAATAATATAGAACAAATCATTGATGAAGTGATGAGAGCTCGCCGAAACCATTCGGCGGGCTTTTTTGATTCAAGCGATGCTTTGTAGCAGCCGACCTCTCCAATAATGGCTCGCCGTTGGCAAGTGTTTTGGCTCGCCCAATGACGCTGAGGTCCATCAGAGCGTTCCTGGTCGCGCCCTTGAGGCAGCGCCTCGTCTTGCAATTCGGCCGAAGAATTGGCAGTCTTGCTGGGTCTCAACGAAGGGAAAGGAACGTGATGAAATTAAATAGATTTTTGGCGGTGGTTTGCCTCACCGCGGCATGCAACGTTTCAGACGACGCTGCTGTGTTCGTGAATTCGAACAACACGACGAATAATACGACCAATAACGCGACAAATAATACGACCAATAACGGAACCAACAACACGCCCAACGCCTGCGATTCCTGCAGCGATGCTGAGGTTTGTTTCGAAGAAGCATGTTGCACGCCCGTGACTCAGTGCGCTCTCGATCAGTGCGGAATGATCACTGACGGTTGTGGCAGCACGATTGATTGCGGCACCTGCGGCTGCATCGACGATAATTTCGCTGAGTTTTGCCCATCTCGTCCGTGCGAAGTCGCCACGTCGTGCAACGCCGACCGTGAATGTGTTTACGAACCTGTGACCTGCGGTGGAAGTGCATGTGTATGTGCCGGTGCGACCTGCACTGATACCGAAATTCGCGATTGTCGCGACCCCAACGCGTTGGTTTGTCCGGCAGATTTCTGTGACCCGTCGCCGTCGATGGTCGACGGTGAGGTCGTGTACGCCAATGCGTGCACTCAACCAGCCGGCGCGAATTGTGATTTCTCGAATCTGTGCGCCGAAGGCTCCTGTTCAGGCGCGACGTGCGAAGAGGCCCAGTGCGGTCTTTGTAACCTTGGTTTCTGGGAATGTGCACCGACGACGACTGATGCAACCTGTTACGACGTTCCATTGAGCGCTGTTGATGCCGCTGCCACAAATTGCAACGACAACTCCGCCAATTCTACATTTATCTATCTGGATCATGTGGCGGGTACCGACGCGGCGGGATCAGGCTCAAAGGCTCAACCCTATAAGACGTTTGAGGTCGCCGTTGCTGCTGCAAAACAACGTGGTGCCAAAGGCGTGATTATCCGCAGTGGACTGACGTTGAACTCAACGCTCACCCTTGAAAATGGAATTTCGCTCTACGGCGGATTTTCGGGTGCGCCCAACTGGAAATACGACGGTGGAACCTTCAACGTGAACGTCTCAACAACAGACGCAAACGGTAACGTTATTGCGGTGATGGCGCACGATATCACGGAGCGCACGGTGCTTTACCGTGTCAATATCGAATCGGGCAAAGCGGTCGCTCAGAAATCCTCGTCCTACGGTGTGCACGCACTCAATGCCGCGGGCCTTGTGCTTCAGGAGGTCAATATTGTTGCTTCCGAAGGATCAAACGGTCTTAACGGGCGAAAAGGCAGCGACGGGAAAGATGGCGGCAACGGTGGGAGCGGACTCTCCGATCGAGCTCCAGGCGCGCCTGGGATCAACAGCAACTGCGCTCTCGCCAACGGTGGAATCGGCGGAATCGGGGCGTTTGCGGGAAATAATTCAGGGTTAAGTGGGGGCGCCACACCTAGAAATATTCTTGGTGGGGATGGGGGCTCGCCAACCCAAGCCGGTCAGGTCGGTCACTCAACCTCAATCACAGGTGTTGAGGGGAGCGGCGGTGCCGGCGGTCTTCATGCCTACCAGCTTCTCGCGAATTTGTACGTGCCGACCGGCGATGGAAAAGAGGGCACCGATGGCGGCGAAGGCTTTGGTGGCGCCGGGGGCGGCGGTTCCGGTGGAGTCAAATTCTCGACTGGAATTTCAACCACCACCTTGCCTGGAGCCGGTGGTGGCGGCGGGGCCGCAGGTGGATGCGGCGGAAAGGCCGGATCGGAAGGATTGGCGGGTGGAGGTTCTTTTGGGATCTTCGCTCTGACCTCTACCGGACTTCAAATCATCGATTCGTCTGTGAAATCAGGCGACGCTGGTAATGGCGGAAAAGGCGGAGACGGCGGAGCCTTTGGCACCCCAGGAAGTTTTGGGGTCGGTGGTCTTGCTCAGTTCACGAACGTATTTGGTGGACATGGCGGTCCGGGAACACGCGGTGGCGCCGGTGGCGCAGGCGGCGGCGGCGCCGGTGGCGACACGTATGCTATCTTCTGTGAAGGAACGACCGTCATGAGCGCAAACACAACGTTGGCCCATGGTGCCGCGGGTGCTGGCGGCATCTCGGCCGGTGCCGACGGTGAAAACGGCGCGGCGGGAGACACCCTGAATTGTCAGTGATTTCTGGCCGCCGAATCGACGTTTCTGTCGGATTCTGAGCGCCATGAGTTTGGCGTTCGATATCTTGTGAGTTGAAGAAGACGAGGTCCCATGTGGACCTCGTTTTGTGTTTTAGCTCCACTGCTTCGTCATGAACCGATTTTTCGCGATTCTGGGCCCTCGCGGCTAGGGGGCTCGCTCGGGTTTTCGTCCGGCAATTTTGGCGGTCCGGGCGGTCCTGGCGAGACTTACAACTGCCAGTAGACCGCAATCCTCGGCTTTGCAGGCAAACAAATGTCAGCCGGGCGTGAACATCTCGCGAAAATCTGCAAAGCTAGCGCGCGTTACCGGTGACATGATTACAAAGGTTTCTGAAGATGCGCATACCAATGCTATTGGCCCTGGTCGTTATGACGGGTTGTTCTGACGACAACGCGTCGGTGAGTAACAACGCCACAAATAACGTCTCGACCAATAATGCGACGACCAATAATGCTACGGTGGGCTGCATCCCTGACCGTGCCGTTTGGGATTCGGAAGTCTCTCCGCTCGTTCAGACGCATTGTGCCGTTTGTCATGGAGCCGAGCCGACCTATGGGGCTCCGCAGGAGCTTGTGACCTACGAAGCGATGCTGGCGATGCGTGGAACCTCGTCCGAGGCCGACCTTGTGGCTGGACGTGTCGCGTTTGGCACGATGCCGCCTCTTGGGATGCCTGGCTTGCCCGAGGCCGACGCGCAGAAGCTTGTTTCGTGGGCCTCATGCGGCGAACAAGAGGTGATGCCAAATGCCGGTCTGACCTCGACCGCGCCCGTTTTTCTTGCCCCCGAAGTCCCCGCGGGCGGACAGACGATCGACATGCTCGCAGACCAATTTGCGGTCGGCGAAGACGTGTCAGACCTTTATCAATGTTTTACGTTTCAAGCCGGCATCGACGCCGACAAATTTGTGCGTCGAATCGAGGTCGTTCAAGACAATCGTCAGGTCCTGCATCATATTGTGTTTTTGCGTGATCCAGGCAAAAACGCCCCGACCGAGCCCCATAATTGTGTCGGGATGCCGCCGGACAGCGAATACCTGTACGCATGGGCGCCAGGAACCGGACCGATTCAGTTTCCCGACGGTGGATTTCGAATCCAACCCGGTGAACAATTTGTGGTCCAAATTCACTATAATAACGGTGCCCACGTCCCTGATGTGAAGGATTCAAGCGGAATTCGTATGATCGTCGGTGAGCCGACGGGGACCGAGTATGGCATGATTGCACCGGGTCCATTGGCCTTCGTCGTTCCCGGGAAAACGGTCAAAGATGTGACCGGGAGTTGTGTCCTGACCGACGATTGGAAGGTGCTCGCCGGCATGCCGCATATGCACGAAAACGGCAAAGATTTTGAACAAGTTGTGGTTCGCGCGGATGGCACAGAGGTGCCGTTCATTCGTTTGGAAAATTGGTCGTTCGAAACGCAGCTCTTTTACGGTCTGCCGATCGAACTCAAGGCGGGCGACACGTTAAAGACGACCTGCACCTTCGATAATAAAGGCCTTGGGGCCGTGACCTCTGGGCCGCGCACTCAAGACGAGATGTGCTTTAATTTCATGTACGTCACCCCTCCACCGGGAGACCGATACTGCGACGAAAGTGGTTCGCAACCGGTCACGGATATCGACTACGTGCCAGGCGTTTGCACCGAGTCTGGAGCTCTTGAGGCCCCGGACTTGGCAGAAGGTTCATTTGTGGTGGGCCAGCCCGCCGCCTTGTCTGGCGGTGCGGCGGAAGACGGAATTTACGAACTTACGCACGTTGAGATTTGGCGTGCGTCTGCCGAGACTCCCATCGGGTCGATTGACCTTGAGGCATCGAAGATTCTGGCGAAGGGACAGTTTGTCATGCAGAACGGAGAGTTCCTGATCGACATGAAGATCGCGTCGGATATCGTGATGGTGGCAGGTCAGCGATTTGACCAAGAAAATAAAGTCTCGATCCGCGCGGCTCGCGACATGAACATCACGAATGTGCTGGAAGGCGAGTCTGTATGTGGTGGAAGCGACCGCGTGAGTGTTCCTTATGAAGTCACAGGAACACAGGTCGAAATTGCATTTTCTGGCAACGCCTTTGGTGTCGACTTCGAAAGCCGCTACAAATTTGAAAAACGATGAATAAGCAAACAAGACACGGACGTCCAATGCGAGCGTTAATACTGGGATTAGTTCTATTTATGTGTGCCTGCACACCGGGGCAAAAACAGACCGATGCCAAGGGCACGACCGATCTGAAGGAAACCCTGATCGACTATAATATGAAGATGCGATGGGGCCTCTGGGAACAGGCTGCTCAGTACATCGATCCTGCCTTTAAACAGGCGTTTATCGGCGAACTTGAGGAACGCGGGGACGACTACAAGATCGTGGATATCGAGGCAAAAAACGTCATTTTTGAAGGCACATCAGCCGACGTCGAATACGAGATGGAATACCATTCGGAGTCGATGATCGTGAAAAAAGAGAAGTTCGTTGACCACTGGGAACAGTTCGGCGGCGTGTGGCTTCGCCAGAAGTCGATGACCAAGAAAGAATGGCGCGATCGCAAAATCAAAAAAGAAATCGAAGCGAAAGAGAAAGCGATGGCGGCCCTGGCCGCAAAGTCGTCGACAAATAACGCAGCGTCCACCCCGCAGACTTCCACAAACGGCGAAGGTTCGACGAATAACGTGGCTGCTGACACCGAGGAGTCTCCTTGAACCGTGTTTTGCCTTGGTTCGTGGTCATGCTTTTCCCCGCTCAATTGTTGGCTCAGCCCTGTGCTGATTATGCCAAAGCCGTTGAAGCTGGACGGTTGACCGATGTGGCCTTGAATGAATTGAGCGGTCTCGCCCGCTCAAGTGACGGGGGCTATTGGGCTCATAATGATTCGGGAGATTCAGCGCGCATCTTCAAGCTCAGCGGGGATGGGAAGGTCGAAGGCACGTGGAATATGATCGGCATCACGGCGGTCGATTTCGAGGACATGGCGAACGCCCCATGCGCCGATGGCAGCGCCTGTTTGGTGGTCGCAGATACCGGAAACAATTCAAAAGATCGCGAAGTCATGGCGCTGCATCGTTTCGCAGAGCCCATTGGTCCAGGCGCCATTGCGCCGATCGAGACCACATCGTTTAAGTATCCAGACGGCAACCATGACGCAGAGGCTGTATTTGCCACGGCAGAAGCGGCTTATGTCATCAACAAAGATGGCAATCAGAGCCGTTTGTACCGGGTGCCATGGAACGCAGAACAGACGGTCACGGCAGAACTCGTCACCACCTTCGCTGAACCGCTGACCGTGACGGCCGCCGATTTATCCACC
>Ga0100388_10003295_pt1 | contig 13733 bp, 9 predicted proteins | sample CryGeymeta201512_FD_81536 | JGI IMG/M metagenome (GOLD analysis project Ga0100388, IMG submission 81536) | Groundwater microbial communities from Crystal Geyser aquifers in Utah, USA - Crystal Geyser metaG 2015-12 | ecosystem: Environmental > Aquatic > Deep subsurface > Groundwater | place: USA... | reverse complement strand
GTGACGGCGGCGGACATGAAAGCCCCGGCTATAACCGGATCAAGTGCGACTTCATTCGCGTCCATCGCCTGATGGAGCAATTGCGCCGACGTCATCCGGAAGAGCTGTCGACGGACAGGTACCCCGATCTATTTGCGGAACCGAAGGCGCGTGCCTTGTTTGACTACTACATCGACATCACGCCACTCGATTACTTTCTCCCTTCCATCGGAGACTGCGGTGGCATCTATCCTCCTCGTCGAATTCCCCCATACCAGTATTCGTTCCTGAGCTCCGAGAATCTCTTCGCATTCCAGCGATATGGAGACCCGCGGTATGCTCGCGCCTGCACGAAGCCGGACGGGACGTTCTTCACCGGAGAGTTGTTTGAGCCTTTCCCCGAAGACGCGATCAAGGCAGCGCTTGCGAAACCGGAGTCGCAGATACGACGAGAGTCGCGTCTGTTGGACGGATACGGCATCGGCATCCTGGAATCGGGTGAAGGCGACAATCGCCGAGCCGTTTCCCTCAACTACACCTCGCTCATCGGCCATCGCCAGCACGACAACCTGTCGCTGGAGATGTGGGCGCGCGGCGTGGCGGTGCTCCCCGATATTGGTTATCCTCACACTTGTGATTACAGTTGGGAGTGGGACTCCAACATCATGGCGCACAACACGGTGACCGTGGACGAGACCCAACCCTCCCGCGGCAGCGGCGGGGCCGCGACGTTGTTTGCCAGCGCCAACGGCGTACACGTAGTGGCGGCGCGGCACGACCCGTATCCGACCACCGCCTTCGGTTCCGCACGCGGTGGGAATCCCGCGCGAGACGTGGACGAATATGAGCGGATGGTTGTTTTAGTTGACGTGGACCCGGAGCGGTTCTATGTCGTTGATCTCTTTGCTGTCCGCGGTGGTGAGCAGCACGATCAGAGTTGGCACGGACCGTTGGTATCGCCGGAACCCCCGAAGCTTCATTGGCAAGCGCAGGGCAATGGAACGCTGGCAGGGAAAGACGTGGCGCAGTTCGCAACCTTCACCGACCGCTGGGGGAGAACGCGCAAGGACTTTCCCAGTTTCCTGACCAATATCCGCCGCGCGGAACTGGGGCAATCCGCTACATGGAGTTGGAACCTTGGATTTCCCGAAGGGGACACGCTGAACCTTCACCTTGTTCCGGTGGGGCAACCGCTGGACGTCATCATGGGGAGGGGAAGGAGTCCGGCCCACACTCCGGATTTCGGGATGGAGTACCTCCTCGCTCGACGCACCGTTGCCCCGGGAGGCCGATCTCTATTCCTAACTGTGTTGGATGCGTTCCAGACCAAGCCCGTCGTGAAGAGCGTTCGCCTGGTGTCTGAGACGCCGCTTGTGTTGGAGGTGCGACGTGAAGACGGCAAAGACGAGATCACTCTCAACGTTCCCGCGGGTTCCAGTCGCCTCACCACCCACCGATCACTCGGGGCGCGCGTGCGCTCGCAGACAGGAGAGAACTGGACACGAGATGCGCAGATAGGAGAATATGAAGCAGGCAAGGGGCCGGGGTACGCAACAAGTATCATCCGTGCCGTGGACCATGCCGACAACGAGATTGCGCTCGACCACCGTCCGGGACTGGACTCCGACCTGGCGCCAGGTCGAGCGATCCGCATTTTCAACGCACAGCGCACCGCTCTCTTCCGCGTTCGCGCCGTACGCCGAGAAGGTGAGCTCCTCTGGATCACTCTCGATCAATCGGCCCTGCTTGCGCGCGGCCCGGTGGCTGCAGTCGACGACGGCATTGTCACCATCTCCGCATTCATCGTCTTTGCCAACGGCCAGGTGGACGAGAAGGGGCAACTCAAACCCGGGCTCGACTACTTCGCCGGCAGTAGGATGGCAGAGGGGAAGACGGCGCGCCGCGTCTGCGGTGTCGTCGGGGGAGAGAACAGCAAGATATTTCCTGCTGAACGGGTCACCGCCGATGAGTTGCGTGAAGACTTCGGGGGGAGAGTTGTTTCGGTGTGGCAGTATGGGGAGGGGGATCAGGTGGAAATATCCCGTACCCGGAGCGTGCGACCCTAACGAGCATACGTCGGGCCCGCGCGAAGGCATGTTCTCGCCCAGGAGAAGAAAACACATTGCCAAACGTGCCCAACATCCTCTGGTTCTGCACCGATCAGCAGCGTGGGGATACAATTCAGTGCCTCGGTAATCCGCACGTTCGGACGCCGAACCTCGACGCTCTCGTATCGGAAGGAGTAGCGTTCACGCGTGCCTACTGCCAGAGTCCCATTTGCACGCCAAGCCGTGCCTCGTTCCTGACGGGGCGTTACCCTCGCACCACCCGCTGTCGACAGAACGGCGCGCGGATTCCCGAGGACGAGGTGATGGTGACGCGACTGCTGGCGGAGCATGGATACGATTGTGGGCTTGTCGGCAAACTGCACCTGAGTCCGTGCCATGGACGAGTGGAGCATCGAGTTAATGATGGCTACCGCGTCTTCCACTGGAGTCACCATCCCATGCCGGACTGGGAGGAGAATGAATACACTCAGTGGCTTCGGGGGAAAGGTCATCGATGGGGGAATCTATACCACCGGCCGCCGGACGCGTTCGCCTGGGCCGGGGTTCCCGCCGAACTGCATCAGACAACATGGTGCGTGGAGAAGGCAATCGATTTTGCGATGGAAGACAGAGATGGCCCCTGGTTGATGAGCGTCAACTGTTACGACCCGCACCATCCTTTCGACCCTCCACCGGAGTACCTCGACCGTTACGACCCCGACGTACTGCCCGACCCCGCCTATCAGGAGGGGGAGCTTCGGAACAAGCCGCGGTTCCAGCAGATTGATCACATGGGAGCGTACGGCGGAGACGGGATCTCCTGCGCCCAGGCCACGCCCCGACAACGTCGCGAGATGATCGCCGCGTACTACGCGATGATTGAGCTGATCGACGATCGGTTCGGTCGCCTGATGCGCGCTCTTGAGGCGTCCGGCCAACGGGAGAACACCATCGTTGTCTTTATGAGCGACCATGGAGAGTTGCTGGGGGATCACGGCATTCTGTGGAAGGGACCACACTTCTACGAAAGTCTGGTAAGGGTCCCGCTGATTGTGTCATGGCCCGGGGCATTTGTGGCGGGGATCCGCAGCGACGCGCTCGTTGAACTGGTGGACATCGCTCCGACGTTGCTGGAGGCGACTGGGCTATCCGTCCCCACATGTATGCAAGGCCGCTCGCTGCTTCCGGTTCTGACAGGAGAGAAGGCACCCGACGGTCACCGGTCGAGCATCTACTGCGAGTACTACAACGCCATGCCGTGGCACGACCGCCAGGCGTTCGGGACAATGTACTTCGATGGCCGATACAAAATGAACGTCTACCACGGTGAACGTACCGGAGAACTTTACGATCTCGGATCAGACCCGAATGAGTTTGAGAATCTTTGGGATGAAAGCGCACACCGGGTGCGCAAAGCGGAACTCAAGCACCGCTGTTTTGACCAGAGCATTTTCACGCTGGACCCGTTGCCCGAACGCGAGGACATCTGGTAGACGAATCGCCGGAATCCGTCTATACTTGCCCCGTTACGCACAACGCCATACTTCGGAGGATTCTGCTGTGCCATCGCTGCAAACCTATCTACAACCCATTGAGCCATACGCCTTGGAGCTGCTGTTTGGATCGATCATCGTGAACCTGTTCCTGGTTGTCTTTGGATCTCTCGCAAGAGTTGGCGGACATGGACGCGCCATCCGCAAACTCCTCTCCGCCACTTCAGGGGAGAGTCTGGAGGCGTTGATACGGGATAGTCTGGAGAGGTTGGACGGGAACTCCCGCCGCCTTGATGAGGTTGCCGAGAATCTCAAACAATCCGTCGAGAACCAAAAGCTCTGTCTTCAGAAAACGGGGATGGTGCGGTTCGACGCCTACGACGATGTCCACGGTAAGCAGAGTTTCTCGGTGGCGCTGCTCAATGCGTACGACACCGGAGTGGTCCTCACCGGGCTTTTCGGACGCACCGACGCGCGTTGCTATGGAAAACCCGTTGTCAACGGGAAATCCGAGCACCAGCTCTCCGAAGAGGAGAAGCAGTCCGTGCAGGTTGCCATGCACCGCGTTGAGGTTCCCAAGCCGGGATAGAACTTGATTCACACTTGAAGCGCTCTCACTCGACAGTGGCCTTTTCCTCCGCCTGCCCCGTCATCGGCACGAAGTAGACGGGGATCGTGCTGTGCTTCTCGATCTTGCCGTCCAGCTTCTTCAGCAGATAGAGCGTCTGGATGTACCGCTCGCCGACAGGGATAATCATGCGTCCCCCCTCTTTCAGTTGATCGACGAGCGGTTGTGGGACTTCGCTGGGCGCGCAGGTGACGATGATGGCGTCGAAGGGAGCGTGTTCTTTCCAGCCCTGGTATCCATCGCCAGCCTTCACCTGAACGTTGTCATACCCCATCTCCCTGAGTCGCTTCGCCGCGCTGACGGCCAGCGGCTCGACAATCTCGATTGTGTGGACTTCCTTGACCAGCCTCGAGAGTACCGCCGCCTGATACCCCGAGCCGGTGCCAATTTCCAGAACGCGGTCGTCCGGAAGCGGCTGAAGCTGCTCTGTCATGAAGGCCACGATGTAGGGAGGGGAAATGGTCTGTCGTTCGCCGATGGGCAATGAATCATCATTGTAGGCAAAGGGCTGATGGCCGGCAGGCACGAACTTGTGCCGCGGCACATCTTCCATCGCCTTGAGAACGCGCTCATTGGTAATCCCTCGTTCCTTCAGGTGAACCACCATAGCCTGCCGCGCTTCCCGGTAGGCCCCCTCAGCCGGGACGCGGGAGAGAGACAAACCGAGGATCGTCGTCAATAGAACCGCTGTCTTCTGGGTCATGCCCACACACTCCCACGCTCGCTTACGTGCAGACCGCTGCCATTGCGGACAGCTCTTCCCACAGATCAGGTTTCACGGTGATGCCTTCCCGCAGCCGGCGCATCCTTTCCCGTTCTCCACGTTCCCCGGGAGCGAGTATCTCGCCCGACCCGGGAACGGGGGTTAGTTGTTTCATTGCTTGCAGCAGATAAGTTGCTTCCGCCTTGAATTCCTCCAGCGGCCGGAAGATTGCGGGGTCGATGGCCATCATGAGCAGTCCGTAGTTCTTTGCGCTCTCCGGAATCGTGTCTGCGCGCACCAGCGGCCCGGCGAGAAGCTGAATGACAAAGGCAAGGGCATGTCCCTTGTGTCCGCCGAAGGGAAGGAGACCCCCCTCCATCGCCTCGTGCGGGTCGGTGGTTGGGTTCCCGCATTGGTCGACGGCCGCGCCAGGGGGGAGGGGCTTGCCCTGCTCGATGGCAACGATCATGTCGCCGTAAGTCGCTGCCGAAGTGGACATGTCCAGGAGAATGGGGAATTCGCAGCCCGGAATGCCGATGGCAATGGGGTTCGTCCCAAAAATCTTCTCGATGGACTGGTGAGCCGTCATCAGCGGCGAACAGTTGCACACCGCGATGCCGATCAGGTCTTGCCGCGCCGCCATCAACGGATAGTAGCCCAGCATCCCGGAGTGATTGGTGTTGAAGATGCCGACGGTGGCGGCGCCTCGATTCTGCGCCAACCCCATGGCGATACCCATCCCCTTCTGCGCGGCCAGATATCCGAGGTTCCGGTTGGCGTCCAGCAGAGCATACGTCTTCCCGCGGACAACCGCGCGGAGGTCGGCCCGGCCGCTGCTCTTCGTGAGAGGCTTCGCCTTCTGGTTCATCCGGATCAGACCTGGGATGCGCAGCAGCCCGTGAGTAGGTCTCCCGCGCAATTCTGCCTCGATAAGGCAATCGCCAACGATGGCAGCATCTTTCTCAACAAGGCCGCCCGTCATCAGCGCTTTGACGGCAATGTCTCGAGCTTCGCGCTCGGTAAGGATTATCTTCTCGTTTCCAGATTTCAGCGCTTAACCTCCCCCCATCGTTGAGCGGCGATTAGATTCAGCGCCCCACCGGCGCGGAACCATTCGAGCTGCTGCGCGTTGAAGGTGTGGTTCAACTCGATCACTTCGGTTTGTCCGTCGCCGTGTTCTACTTTGAGGGAAACGGTTTTCCCTGGCTGAAGAGCGCCGATGTCAATATGGAATCGATCGTCCTCCCGGACTCTGTCGTAGTCGGAAGGATCTGCAAAGGTCAACGGCAGCAAGCCCTGCTTCTTCAGATTCGTCTCGTGGATTCGCGCGAACGATTTGACGATAATCGCCTTTCCGCCGAGGTGCCGTGGCTCCATGGCGGCGTGCTCGCGGGATGACCCTTCGCCGTAGTTCTCGTCGCCGACGACGATCCAGCCAACGCCGTCAGCGCGGTAATCTCGGGCGACAGCCGGCACTTCGCCGTATTCTCCGGTGATCTGGTTCTTGATAGAGTCGGTCTGCTCGTTGAAGGCATTCACCGCGCCGATGAGCAGGTTGTTGGAGATGTTGTCCAGGTGGCCGCGATACCTCAGCCACGGTCCTGCCATGGAAATGTGATCGGTGGTACACTTGCCCTTGGCTTTGATGAGCAGTCGCATGCCGGTGAACTGAGCAGGCAAGGGCGGTCTGAAGGGACTGAGCAACTGCAGTCGCTCAGAGTCGGGAGGAATGACCACTGCCACCTCCGCCCCCTCCACGGCGGGGGGCACAAATGATTCCGGATCGGGAACGAATCCGTTCCCCGGCAGCTCGAGACCTTTCGGCGGCTCAAGTTGTACTCCATCGATCTCTTCGGTCATGAAGTTGCACGTCAGTCTACCGGCAAGCGCAAGGGCTGTCACCGTCTCAGGCGACGCAACAAACGCGTAGGTGTTGGGGTTGCCGTCGTTGCGTTTGGCGAAATTCCGGTTGAAGGAGGTGATGATGGAGTTGCGGTCTCCCACCTTCGTATCATGGCGCTTCCACTGGCCGATACATGGCCCGCACGCATTGGCCAGCACCTCGCCACCAATCTTTTTCATGGACTCCAGCAACCCGTCGCGCTCGATGGTTGCTCGCACCTGTTCGCTGCCAGGCGTGATGGTGAACTGGGACTGGGCTTTCAGGCCGCGCGCCGCGGCGAACTGCGCCATCGCGGCGACGCGCGACATATCCTCGTATGAGGAGTTGGTGCAGGAACCAATCAGCGCCACCCGCAATTCTTCCGGCCAGTTGTTCTCCCTGACCGCCGCAGCGAATTCCGAAAGCGGATGCGCCCGGTCCGGGGTGAATGGCCCATTGATATGGGGTTCCAACGTGTCAAGGTCAATGTGAATCACCTGGTCAAAATGATCTGCAGGATTCTCGACAACTTCCGCGTCCGGTTGCAGATGCGGCGCGATGCCCGCGGCGAGGCGGGCGACTTCTTCCCGACCGGTGGCAGCGAGGTAGCGCGCCATCGCTTTATCGAAGGGAAAGATAGACGTCGTCGCCCCGATCTCTGCGCCCATGTTGCAGATGGTTCCTTTTCCGGTGGCGGAGAGGCTCTCGCAACCGTCGCCGAAGTATTCCACGATGGCGCCGGTTCCGCCTTTCACCGTCAGGATCCCGGCCAGTTTGAGGATGACGTCCTTGGGCGATGCCCACCCATTGAGCTTGCCGGTCAGCTTGACCCCGATGATGCCCGGGAAGAGCAACTCCCACGGCATACCGGCCATCACATCGACGGCGTCTGCCCCGCCGACACCGATGGCAATCATCCCCAGACCCCCAGCGTTGGGTGTGTGCGAGTCGGTGCCGATCATCATTCCGCCGGGGAAGGCATAGTTCTCCAGAATGACCTGATGGATGATGCCCGATCCGGGCCTCCAGAACCCGATACCATACTTCCGTGAGGCGGAGGCGAGAAAATCATACACTTCCCGATTATCATCGGTCGCGCGCTTCAGGTCCGACCGCGCTCCGGTTTCGGCGCGAATGAGGTGGTCGCAGTGTACCGTGGAAGGAACGGCAACCCGCGGGATTCCCGCCGACATGAACTGCAGCAGTGCCATCTGCGCAGTGGCATCCTGCATCCCGACCCGATCTGCCCGGAAGTCAACATAATCCTTCTTTCTCACTGGCGGGCCCGACAACGCGTCTCCATCCTGGTTGAGGTGTGCGTAAAGAATCTTCTCCGTCAAAGTCATCGCCTTCCCGGCGAGTGGACGCGCCGCGTCGATGCGGGCGGGATAGGAATCGTAAACAGAACGTATCATTTCAAGGTCGTGTGCCATGCAAACTGCTCCTGCTGTCTGGTGGAGATTTCTGCGCCGGACCCCCTCAAGGGCTTTCCAGACGCAGAGCCATTCTACACGAGAGCGCCGAAAGACCGCAACTGCGCGCACCATCGCTCCGTCGCACATCGAGTGCGAGCTTGACAGACCAGACTGAGCGCGAATAAGCTCGGAAGAGTTACGCCGGGCGCTGAGTCCGCGACGACCGTCCCAAGTTATGGAGGTAACCGTAAGAAATGATGCAAGCTGGGTTCTCCAAGACAGACATCACGCCTCGCGTTGGCGTGGAGCTTTGCGGCTTTGGGCCGTTCATCAATCGCCATTCCATCGGGATACGCGATCAGCTCTGGGCGCGTGCGATGGCGGTGGAGGCGGATGGGCAGCAACTGGTGCTGGTGAGTTGTGATCTCGTGGGTGTGCCGTTGGAGATCGCCCATCACGTTCGACAACTGGTGAGTCACGAGACCGGTCTGCCCGAAAAGATGATCATGGTCCACTGCACCCACACACACAGCGGGCCGACCACGGGACGGTTGGTAGGTTGGGGAGTGACCGACCTGCCCTATGTGGAGCTGCTGCCGTATCGCATTGCGCAAGCCGCCATTACGGCGTGGGAAAATCTTGCCGAAGCTGAGATGAGCCATGCGGAGGTGGCGTGTGAAGGCATTTCGCTGAATCGGGAGTATGACAAGGACGCTCCGCCACTGGAGGAGGTCCTGGCTGACGACTGGCGCCCCGCAAAGCCCGAGTTGACCGACACCACCTGTCACGTAGTGAAGTTCACGCGCGACGATGCCGTGGTCGGGTTCCTCAGTTACTACAGTTGTCATCCAGTTGTATGTTGTTCGAGCACTCGGTATATCCACGGCGACTTCGTAGGCATTGCGACGAACCTGTTGGAGCGGGAGCATCCCAAATCCACCGGTCTGTTTCTGCAGGGCTGCCAGGGCGATGTGAACAGTTGCGTTGTTCACAAGCCGGAGCAGGAAGCTCTGCTGGCGCTGGATATCATCGCGGCGCGTTACGCCAATAGAGTGAGGCACGGGTTGACCGCGGCGACGCCGGTGGAGGTCGACTCGATCAATGGCTGCCTCTACGCAACGACCCCGACGCGGAAGCGCTACACGGTGGAGCAACTGGGGGAATGGCTCGCGGAGAAGGAGTCCGTCTTCCAGATGCCGGGCAAGACCGACGACGATCATGAGGTTCGCATGGCGGCCGTATACGCCGCCAGTCTGCGGAGGCTGATTCAGCGGACGGAGACCGGCGAAACGCTGCAACCCTCGACGGAGGTGCAGGCGCTGCGCATCGGTCCTCTCGTTCTGCTGGGCACGCCTTTCGAGGTGTTTCAGGGAATCAAGCGCGAGTTCCTGCAGAAGACGAAATCACCGATTCCTCTTTTGATGGGAGTCACAAATGACCTCCTCGGCTATGCGCCGGATCGGGAAACGGCAGCCCGTGGCGGCTACGCGGCCGACCAAGTTCCGCTGATGCTCGGAAACCTTCCGTTTGCCAACGTCCACGATGAACTGGTGGAGGCGTTGCTGGCGGTGGAGAGCGCGGTCGCAGCCCCGTAGTTGCCATACCCACGCGCTCGATGCAGAACCGATGTCCTCACCACAACGCTTTACTCCACCACCACCATCCGGTATCCCAGTCGCGGGATGTCCAGCGTCACCTGCCCGCCCACCGCGGTCAAGGGCAGCTCGTCCGGCCAGGTGATGAGTTTCTTCCCTGGCACTCCCAGCCGGTTGGCGTTGATGGTGATGTTCCCTTTGCGGTCTTCTTTGCTGAGGTTGGAGACGATCAGAAGCGCCCTTCCGTCGCGCTTGTATGCGCTGATGTAGACATCCTTCATGTCGGTGATTGCGGGGGGCGTCGCGTCGAAGTAAGGGATAAACTCCGCGTCAACATAGCCGAACTTGTCCAGCGCCGAAAATGCTTCGTTGACGACCGACACATTGCACGAGATCGGCCAGGGGCTGACATCGTGGATCATCAGCAGCGCCATCATGCCGCGAGTCGGTTCCACCTGTTGAGCGTGCTCGGCGTCGAACTCTGGGTTGAAGTACGGCATGATGCCCCACTGGCGCCCCATGAATTCCGCCCGGAAGGTGTCCAGCGTGATGAGGTCCAGGTAGCTGTCCTTCACTTTCCCTCGGAAGTGTTCGCCGTCGAGATAGGAATCGTCATACGCCAGGATGGGGATTGTCACCTTCCCCGACATGTGCGCCATGGTGAAGGTCTCTTTCGGCAGTGACTTTACAGCAGCGTACATTCTACGATAGAGATTGCGGAAGCCCACGATGGGATACGTAGGGCGCAGCTTGCCGTCTCGTATGTAACCGCACCCCGCGTCCAATCTGGTTGATGAGTAGGGGTGGGTGTTGTCGTGGTACACGCCGTCGATGCCATACTGGTCGATGAATTGCTTTGTCTTCCGGACAATGAAATCCGCGTACTCTTTACCCACCGGAGAGGCTATCGCAAATGGAGCTCCGTACCGGGCGACATCCGACGAGCCGGTGTCGGCCCCTCCCAAAGCCCACTGCTTCTGGAAGAAGGGCCACTCCGGACACGCTGCCGAGATGAAGCTGAGACACACGTAAGGCACGGTCTTCATCCCCTGCTCCTGAAGCTGCTTGATGCGCTGTGAGAAGACATCCGGCTTCGTTGCCTCGGGATAGCCGTAGTATTTCATCGAATCGTCTTCGGGCGTCGGCCAGATGATGCGCACCGTGGGGTTGACCCCGGGATCCAGTCGCCACTTGCGCCAGTCCTTTGGGACAGGCTTCACGGGCGTGGCCTGCAGCCCGAAGGTCCACTTCCAGTCCTTCGGCAGCTTCTGCCCCTTGGACAGCAGGTTGAAGCGCATGACGATCTCTCCCTTGTTACGGACGATTTCAATGGCGTCGCCGCTGTCGCCATTGGGCCAGAACTCGTCCGACTCGCAGAACCAGAACAGCCCGCGGTCATTGTCGCCTAACCACACATAAGGGATGAAGGCGGACTTGTCGACGACACCGTCGCCATCAGGAACGAGACCTGCCGGGCCTTCCCACGAATGCGCGTAGCGGTGGCGATAGAGCGCGTTCCCGGCGTTGACCGGAATCTCCAGACTGACACGGTCGATGGGCAGACCGTCTCCGCCCTTGCAGGACAGCTCAGTCAGGAGCATCCCGTCGTACTCCGCGACGACCTTCGTCGCTACTCGGATTTGCTGCGCGCCGGATTGCCCCTCCAACTCTCCGATCATCTCGGCGCGAGTGGCGGTGCTGGACACCATGCGGGAAGACTGCTTGCTCCAATTTACCTTCTGACCTGCAACGTCCACGTCGAGGGAAACCGGCCGGGACAATACCGCGGCGTTGGCAGACTGAATCTGGACGGGAAGCGCCGATGCGGTGTAGTCGTATGTTCTCCCCCAGCATGCAACCGTGTTTCCCTTCATCTGCAGCGGCGTCCAGGGAGGCAGCACTTTATCGTGCATCCCTACACGGTTGCCGCGCCATTCCATGCTGGGAATCGTCAACCCTTTGCGCAGCTCAAACTGCCTCTTGCCATCGAGTAGAACTTCGGCAACGAGGTCATATTCCCCCGGCTTATCGGACAGCAGAGGAAAGGTTTGAATGATCTGTCCCTGTGTACACGGTTGACCCTTGGCGCTGTTGGGGAGCGGTTCCTTGCTGCGTACCATCGCCATCCGGGCGTGAACGCGCGCGTCTTCGACATCGGCTCCGCCAGTTGTCACACGAAGTTGTATCTCGCCCTTCTCAGGATCCAGCGTGTGCATCAGACGCGTCAGGTCTTCCTGAAGAGGCACGGTGAAATCGTAGTTGCCTTGGAAGTGCGCCGCGATGTGGTTGGAGCTCAGTGGACGATCGTAGATGCGCACTTCATCGATGAGCGAAGTGGTCTTCCGGGCGATGTGCCAGGGATGGTCGCCGATGCGGAAGGTCTTCCCAAGCGACAACGGCAGGAGTCCTCCTGCCGGCAGCTTGGCTGCGGGTTTGCCGTCGGCGTAAGCCAACACTCCTTCCGCAGACCAGGTCCCCGCAATGTGATGCCATTCGCCGGTCTTCCACCCATCGAGAGAGAACGCGCTTGATGTATATGGCCCGTTGACGTTTTCACACGTCAGCATGAGCAGCCGGACGCCCTGATAGTACTTGTAGAGATACAGCGCACCCTCGCCCCTCGACTCGAAGAAGACGTGGAACTCCTCATCCTCGGGCTTCCAGTCGACAGCCTTCACCCACATCTCCACCGTGCCCCCCGCCGCCGAGATGATCCCTTCTGTCGGGTACTGGACATAGCCCGTGTCCGGGCCGGACTTCAGCGCCTTGCCGATCCTTCCGGGAGCGAGTTCGGGTTTGCCGTCGAGCGACGCCTCCACAATGCGGTCACCTGCGACGGCATGGAGATGGTCGTCAAACGAAATAACGAGCGACGGTGTCGGCGCCGCACGCACCCCCACGGAAATCGCGATAGACAACACCAATGCAGCGTACAGTTTCATCAGTTACTCCTCCGAAAATAAACCGCAAAGACGCAAAGGCTCTTTGCGGCCTTGGCGGCTTCGCGGTTAAAAAGAACTCTCTCCCGTTTTCATCTTCCGTGGTGACCGAGCGGTCATGGGCGATTCCCTTGAAAATAGCGGCTCTTGGGAGGGCGAAGGCTCTTGCTGAGCCATTCCCCAACGTTGGCGGCTCGACTTGAACTCTCCGAGTTCGCGGAGTCTCTCCCTCCCGCGTTGCATTTTCATCTCGCGTGCTGCGGAACCGCGCATGGATGATCCCTCAAATTTTGCACGTGGCCGATAGTAACGCAAGCAGACGCAATTTGCAAGCGATGTCCTTCAAAGCAATTGCGCTTTTTTCACGTGGGCTTGACACTGCCCGCTCAGGAGTACCGGTTATAGCCCGGAGAGCTTCGTCTTTGTTCAGCCTCCCGACCAGTCGGGAGGCTGCTGGAATCAAATCCTTCGGACTAAAACCGGGTATCTACTCACGTACTCGGACAGGATGTACAGGATTTGCAGGATCGACCGACGCACGGGCGATGACTCCCGGAATGCCCGGAACCGAGGAATGCTACGAGAAATTCCGCAAAGGCGAAAAACAGACCTTCCCGCCGACGAAACCGTGAAGATATGTCAAAGGTCACCATGCTAATGAAACGGCCAGAACCGAGGGAAAAAGGGAAAGTGGGGTCATGTCCGATCACCGGGTGGACGCGCTCAGCGACTTTTTCTTCGTGGGGTACACCACCATTTCGACCGCCCGGGTGCGAGGCGAGGAGTACCTGAGGGGGAACAAACGTCTCCTTTCAAAGGTGCAGGAGATCTTGGAGCGAAGTTAACAGGATTCCCTCGCATCACGCGTTTCTGCCCTCACGAATGCCGCCCGTGCGGCATGGGGATTCTTATGATACAATTCTAGTGCATCCTTTCGTAAATTCTTCGACATTAGACGCCGGATCGCTTCAGCGTCCGGTAGCTCACACAACTGACTACCGAGCGCCAAGAAAGGACATCTTTTCTCCCCTTTCAACCCGTTTTCGGCACG
>Ga0100388_10003270_pt1 | contig 13783 bp, 4 predicted proteins | sample CryGeymeta201512_FD_81536 | JGI IMG/M metagenome (GOLD analysis project Ga0100388, IMG submission 81536) | Groundwater microbial communities from Crystal Geyser aquifers in Utah, USA - Crystal Geyser metaG 2015-12 | ecosystem: Environmental > Aquatic > Deep subsurface > Groundwater | place: USA... | reverse complement strand
GGACTGCCTCTGATAGTCAAACTAACGACTCTGGACTTAAGACGACTAACCCCATTACCTACACTGTCGATGGAGGAAGCACCTAAAACGCCTCTGGCTCAACAAGCTGGACAGCCACGGCTAGTAGTATAACCGAAGGGGATCATACGGTTGCTATTACCGCTACTGACAAAGCTAGCAATACCGTTTCCGAAAGCGAAACTGTTACCTACGATCCGACCGATCCGACAGTCGCTATCACTTCATCGAGTACTAACACCAACAACTCTTCGTATACATTTACCGGCACCGCCTCGGACGCCACTTCGGGCTTGGGTAGCGTTAACGCCGGATCGGGAACAACCGGGACTACTACTTGGTCACGTTCAGTATCGCTCGCCGAAGGCGACAATGTTCTTTCGGTTACTGCCACCGACAACTGTGGCAACACCGCAAGCGACTCCATCACCGTTACTCTCGATACTACCGACCCGACCGCAGAGATTACTTCCGCAGCCACTTCCTCCACCGCTTCATACACTATCTCTGGCACAGCGACTGACACTGGAGGAACGGGAATTGCTTCTGTGTCTGTATCAGGCGCAAGTTCAGGCAATGGGACGGCTACTGGCACAACATCTTGGTCAAAGACGGTAACACTCGCCGAAGGAGCCAATACTCTGACTATTACTGCAACGGATAATGTCGCTAATACGGGAACCGACACTCTTTCCATCACCTACACCCCGTCTGAAGAAGAGCCTCCACCTACAACCGTGCCTTCGACCAGCTCGACAAGCTCAACCTCAACGACTTCTGTATCAAATGAAACTGTTCCAACTACCACTACATCTGTTGATTCAACTCCTCCATCCAAGCCATCTGAACTTTCATTAACGACCGCTAATCTCCAAGCCAAAGTTTCTTGGTCAAATCCGAACGATTCAGATTTATCCACAATCATTCTTTATCTTCAAAAAGAATCCGGGGGATCAATCAGTGAATATTCTACCAATTCAGCCACTGCTTCCAATTTTATTCTTGAAAATCTGGAAAACAATGTTACTTATAACTTTTGGCTCAAAGCTAAAGATGCCTCCGGAAACTTATCCACATCTACCGAGACTCTAATCTTTACGGGTGGATCAGAACAAAACTATTCAACTCCAAAATCATTAACTCCATCGCTCTCAATCTCACAAACAAATGGAGGAGCGATAACCTCCAAACTCTTTGCTGGAATAGTCGGTTTATCAACCAACCATAACGATAGATCAGCTATCTTAGTAGTCAATAATTCTAAACTAGAATTTTATACCGTAACCCCCCAAGCTAACCTTTCAACTCCAAGTATTATTGCTACACTCAAATCACCGCCTAACACCAAACAAACTGTAACGATGGATAATAATCTATTGATCGATTATTACAATAATTCTTGGCATATCTTTTACACCGATCAAAATATTCTCTATACTACTAACTCACAAGATTCACTGGGAAAAACATTCAAAACTCCAATCAAGATCTCAGACAATATTGCCGATTGGAAGATTAGATTAGTTAAAAATAACGAGCGACCGATTATCTCAGCCCTAACTTCTGACAGAAAATCAATCAAGGTCTTTACTTCAGATGATTTTTCTGGTTGGAACAGTAATACTCTAATTACTTCCAAACGCATTATTGAGAGTTTTGATGTTTTCAAAACCAATAATAATTATTTGAGCGTATTTCAAACTACTGAAGCAGAATCAAAGAATTTATTCGGTAAGATCATCAATGCTTTCAAGGTCAATTCAACCATCAATCTGGTTGAAGCGAATAAGGAAAGTGTTATCTATAAAGGCTCCAAAACCAGTTCGCCTCAAATAGTCCTAGATTCTAATAACCATCCTCATCTTATCCTGTGGAAGAATGGTTTTACGGGAGGAATCTTTGATTACATTAAAGAGGGTAATAATTGGCGAGAAAATAGTAAGATTGTTTCCAATAATTCAAAGTATGGCTTTGAAGGTCTGCCTAATTTCTCAAGTTTCTATGATAATTCAAATAGTTCGATCGTAACTGTTTTCAATTCTCCTTACGATAACAAAACCCATTTTGCGGTTACCAAAGATAACGCAACTGCCGTTTCACAAGCTCTAAACGCTCAGAACTACGCTTTCACACCCAAAATTATCAACTTCAAAGATAACAATTATTTGTATATAATAGGCAATAGCGGATTTGTGTATAAAAAATAATTCAAAATGCAAAATTCAAAAGTCAAAATTGCAGTTCAAAATTCAAAATTAGTAAAAAATATTTTTCGAAAATCGGTTTTGATCGTGTTGCTTTTAGGAGCTGTTATTTTTTCGTTCGGAATTAATAAATTATCGAAAATTAGCAAAGTTGAAGCCCAACAAAATAATTCAACCAGTCAATGCATCGCTTTTCCCGATGATAAAAAGTTAGCAGATTATAATATCCAAAATTTGTATTTAATAGATCCACGTAAAACAACTAGTGCTTACAATCATGCTGATATGGATATACTTATTAATTTTACGCCCAAAGTTGAATTGAAAAATACCAGAATTGAATACTATATTGACCCTGCCACTATGCCAAAACCGGGTCAAATCGGTCAGCATACTGTCTTTATAGATAATGCACAAAAAGATAAACCAATAAAATTATGGAGACAACATCGGTTTTGGGACTATTTAGATAAGGACCGTACACATCAACTATGGATTCAAGTAGACAATGATAATAGTAATCCAGTATTGTTGCCTCCTTTAACCTTTAAAATTGCTAAAAACGGAGATCTTACGACAGAAAAATATTGTACTGGAAAATATCTACCAAAATCAGAACTTAACTATAATATCTCTCCATTATTGTCAAACGATCCATCTAGTGTCGGAAATACATATTCAGGGTCGTTGCCTGTGCCTCTTGATAACGCCGGGCTGGCTGTAAACAAAGATGGGTCCAGAAGTATTATATTTGGTGGTATTAAATATGATAAAAAACATACTGGTTATTATCTTACCGATGAGGTCATAGAATATAATTCTAATTCTAATCAGGCAAAAATTATTGCTAAACTTCCTGCTCATATGGACGGAGTATCAGCAGTTTGGAATGAAAACAATAATAGTATTTATCTAATCGGTGGAAGATACAACTCAGATTCAGCGGTGACTAATAGAGTAATGAGGTTTGATTTGAGCAGTCATACATTCAGTCCAGTGACGAATATTCCTTATTATAATCTTGGGGCAACAAGTATACTTGATTTAGATAGCAACCAATTATACATTGTCGGAGGAATAAGTAAAAAAGTATCAACAAGCAATTATGTATTTGGAGATTGGGAAAGTTCTAACAAGATAATAATATTTGATTTGAACACCAATAAAATAGCATCAGAAATCGACTCTCCTTATCCAATTTCTATAGCTAAATCAGGTGCCGCTCAACTGGTTAACAGCAATGGTAAATATATCTATTTTTATTCTGTGAAAAAAAACAACGAGAGTTTGATTGAATACAATATTTCAAACAGAAAGTTTACTCATAAAATCAATCTTGCGAGCGACAGCTATCCTTACCATCTATATTACGATGAAGCAAAAAAAGAACTTTTTTCGATTTATGGTCTTTCTTGGATGCCGACAAAGCAAAGATTCGAGAGGTATGATTTAGCAAAAAATGAAAAAAAGACAACCAACCTTGAGACACCCGACTTATCAGGAATTTCATTTTGGAGCCCAAGTATTAATAAAATAATATCGCTCGGTGGCTATAATTACTCATCTGAAAAAATATTTTCGTTTTCTAAGCCGGAGGAAAACAGTATTTGTACGAAAACGACTCCAGTATCGTTTTTCAATCTTTACAATGAGCCGAAAATTGACGAGAGAGGGTCAACGGTTTACTATCCGGCAAATTACAATACTACCAATACCGATCCCTACGGCGCAAGCCAAAACATTGGGGTCAGGTACAGTTTACCTAATTCAAGTGCCAAATACACGATGGAGAAAAAAATTGGTAGTGGCAAATGGGCTACGGTCAAAGACTTGGCATATATCGGTGGCACATCTTCCTACATATATGTCGAAAAAATCCCCAGCGACAAAAATATAAAGGAATATCAATTTAGAGTAAAAGTGCAAACTAAGGATTGTAAAATTGCCTATTCGAACAACATAAAGCGGACACCAAATCCGTTTCAGTGGCGGATTGATAGTTTCAAGGCAAATCGTGATAAAACAAGTGGCAATGTAGCGCTTTCTTGGAATCTAAAAAATGCTATTTCGTCTACTGCTAATCCGCAAAAAGTCAATTTCGCATTGTATCGTACCAGTCAAAATGGACTCACTAATAAGATTTACTCAAGTGATGCAAGCGGTTCTAGCTCTAACCCAACCGGACAGTTTACTGATATTTCTACCAATAAATTTGAAAGTTATTCCTACCAACTAAAAATCTTTTATCCCAAAGAGGGTATTACTTCAACGAGTAAAATTGTTGATAGCGACTACATCACCATTGAACAGGCAAATGGCAAAGATATTGTTAAGGTTGATACTCTCGTTCCTCCGCCTCCGCCTCCGCCAATTCCAGACCCGGAGATCATTAGTTTCTCGTCGGATAAATTAACAATAAGCAGTGGAGAATCTGTCAAACTTACTTGGGTGGCAAAAAATGCTTCTGCAATATCTATCTCCAGCACCAATAGTAGTGGTGAGATATTTCCGTTGTCGGTTAATCCCAACTTAACAGGTTCAATAGATAACACTCCGCTTGGTACAACCAACTATAATATTAACGCCAGTTCTGTCTCCGGAAAAATGGCAAAAAAATCATTAACCATAACAGTAATGCCAAAACCTGCAAGTCCGATAATAAATTCATTTTATAGTGAAAAATCGACTCTAAATGAAGGCGAGAAAACAAAGCTGGTTTGGAACACCCAAAATGCAACCAAATGTGCCCTTTGGGAAGTTCCTGAAGGATATAATCCTTCTTATAGTCCTGGATATGATCCATTTACTGATGCAAATAAAATTGTGTTTTGCGGTGCAAATTCTTCAAAAGAAATTCAGCCAGTTATTAGTACAAAATATTACCTCAAAGTCGGTAATGATGTTTCATCAGTAAGCAGTTTAACAAAAATTTTTGTTGCGCCACAAACAAAGAATCCTGTAATTACTTCATTTTATGGACAACAGAGTTTATATTCGGGCGATTCCACGACTCTTAGCTGGAAAACAGAGAAGGCTAAAACTTGCACGTTATCAAGTACTTCTGACTCTTCAAAAAATGTAGATTGCAATAGTACCGAAACATTAAAACCAACCACAAACACAACATATACCCTTAAAGCGGAAGGTGCTAAAGGAACCACTCCTCATCAAAAAACTTTGACTGTTGATGTTTATCCAAAAGTTGAGTCTCCAAAAATATTATCTTTTTCAAGTAATAAATTAACTGTAGAAAAGGGTCAGAATGTTTTGCTTAGTTGGGAAATTGAAAATGCTAGTTCATGCGTCTTATCGTCTCTAAACGGAAAGTATAATTTTGGAGGTGTAAATTGCGGAAAAAGTAGCAAAACAATTGCCATAAATGAGGATGTTAAATTGACTCTTTTTGCAACCAGTAAAGATAATATTGGCGTATCATCTGTTTTAGATATAGTTACTACCGATCCTAAACCAGTTGTAACATTATCGACATCTTCTAAAGAAATTACCTTTGGTGATACTTTCACACTATCCACGACTTTGACTAACCAACCTAAAGGAAAAGTTTCTTGCTATATTCCGTTTGGTGAAGGTAATGTCGTAACCACCAAAGACTGTTCAAATGTTGCTTTTGAGCCAAAAACGGCTAATGGCGAAATGTACTACGATGGTCTGGGTAAAGAAAGCGATTATCAAACTAAGAAAATCGTGACTATGGGTGTGAGTGTTGCGGTCAATGGAAAAATAATTGGCGAAGCGCAAACCCAGCTTATCGTCAATCCACCCAAGCCCAAACCCCTGCCTCAAATAAGCGATGCTACTGGAAAATGGATAGTACCGGGATTTACTTTGAGAAGTTTATTTGGTTCTGGTCCAAAATATAAATATATTGGTAAAACAATTGAACTTAATTGGAAACAATCACCGCTTGATATTGGCGCCGATATTGTAGTCGCCAGAATCGATAATAATCAAAAACAAATATTATCTACTGCTAAAATTACTTCCGAACAAGGGTATATGAGTGAACTTAGCCCCGAGATTTACGATGATCATACCTATTCAATCCAAGTCGTAAGAGGAACTGAAAAAGGTGTGGAAACAAAAGTTACTGTTAAAGCGTTTGAGAAAAAAATTCCCGACCCAGTAGCACCAGAGCAGTTTAGCGCTACACTCGAAACAAGCCCGACATTTATCGCAACCACCAACACTTTTTCGTCGCCACGGCATGTAAGACTTAGCTGGAGTTTTAAGGAAAAGGAACCTTCGGGAACGGTAACCATCACTAGGACGATGGTTGCGGGAGACCTAACCAGCGAGCCACTTACTATTGTGCAAGATATCCCCGCAAAGCAAACCGATTTTATCACCGATGATCCTGGTGGTATCGGCAGTTTTACTTACTCGCTCACCGTTTCAAATAGCAGTGGCAAAACAACTACTCCCAAAACCGTTGATATTACCATGGAAAAGCCAACACCGCCACTTACTCCAACCGATGTGCAAGGGCAGTGGAATATAGAAAAAGAACCATCTCAACTCCAAATTTCATGGGTTCAGCCCTCTTCCAAGATAGCAGTTGACCAATATATTATTGAGCTTATATCTGACGATGTAATAATCTCTTCGCAAAAAGTTGCCGGTAGTTTGCGATCTTATGATTTTGCGGTTGACCCAACAAAAATATATTCTTTCAAAGTTATGGCAATTGGCAAAGACGGTTTGTTTTCCAACTCCGTTGAAGTCGGAATAAAGCCGATAGTTACTAAACCTCTGCCACTTGAAAACGGCGAAGCAACATGGCTCGAACGGTCTATCCTCGACCGAATAAACGGCAAACCGGCGAAGCTCGAACTTGCTTGGGATAGACCAAACGACAGATTTTATACAATTGATAATTATGAAATATATAAGCAAAATACCGATTCTAATTCATCAAACCTTGTCGGTACAACAAAAACTAATCAATACACCGTTGACTATCCTAATGAAAATGGAGAGATTTATCAAATTGTTGGTGTTACTTCAAAAGGTGCAAAAACCGATACATTGAATATATATATATATGCCCAAAAACCAGATATTATTCCCACCCCGCTTACTATTAAAGTAGTACCGGCGGATACGACCGCAGAGATATCGTGGACATTTGATCGGGATTATCCTGTCTACCAAGATATTTTGAGAAAAAATGTTATTACTGGCGAAGAACTAATTGTAGCAACTCTAAAAGACGGAGCACAAAAAACTAATAGCTACACTGATACGAATATTCCTGCCGGAGAATACATTTACCAAGTAATTACTAAAGAAATCGGCGGGCTTGGCAGATCCTCGCAGCCAAAATATTCTGAAAATGTTGTTGTTGCTCCGGCTCCCAAAACGCCCATAACGACTGCTAAACAAAATGAAGAAGGCAATGTTTCAATCATAATTAATAAACCGATTGATGAGGATATTATTACACTCGTCAAGATTCAAAGATCTGTGGACGGTAAAATCTATGAAATAATCGCTGAGTCGGTAAGTATTATTGAAGAGTTTATTGACCAAGATCCTATCATTACCCAAGGTAAGGAAAAATCAGTTTGGTACAAAGTAGTTTACGAATCATCTTTTGGCAAAATAAGCGAAACCCAACCACTAGAAGTTAAGATTGTTCCCATAATCGGTTCTGGCGGTATAGAATCATTAAAGGCAACAGGTACATGGGTTGCTGGCAAAGACGAACCACAAGTTGGATTTTTCAAAAATCTCTTTAGAGACATACCCGATTATCAAATTCCGCCAGAGTCGGGCAACTATGCAGTAAAAATAAACTGGCAGACTGAAACGACAGCAGATATTTATCGAATTGAAGGCAACCAGAGAATTAAAATAAACGATCAGCCCCTTGACAGCGGTTATATTTACGATCACACTACTTCGCCGATGATAGACAATACCTACGAAGTTGTGGCTTTGGCAGAAATAAGCCAGAGGACTTTGGTAATTGTCGAAAAAACGAAGTTTGACGAAAAGCCCGACGAACCGAGCGACGGAGGCAGTGATAAAAAACCTGACAAACCGCAAGAGCCCGACGAGCCAGTTTTGGAACCAAGAGACTCCGACAATCATCTTATTTTAGATTTGTACGACACTCTCGATTCTCTCCTGCCAAGCAATGATTCGATAAAAACCGAAAGTGGCGGACAAAAAGACAAAGTACTTTCATTTAAATGCGATAAAACATCGCTTGATGTCCCGGTGCCGGAAAAGCTAAAAGGCGCCAAAAGTTTTAGCGTCGAAGCGTGGATGTATACCAATAGAGATCACGATGGTATGTTCCCTATCGCTCAGCCCTCTTTAGATTGGGCGACTTACGCATGGGGACTGTATCACCCGTTTGCCAATAAAAACCCCGAAGGAATTAGCTTTTATGTATTGCCCGAAGGAGCACAGGATATTAAAGATAATGCGGATTATCAAAAACTGGTTCGCTATATCAATTACACTCCTTACGAAATCCAAAAGTGGAATCATATTGTTGCTACATATGATGGCGCAAAAAGTACGCTTTATGTAAACGGCATAGCGGTGGCGCAACGCACAGATGAAAATAAAGCGGTTCTTTTTTCGGCATTTCCAGTTCGTTTAGGTGGCATGCAAAATGGCAGATGGTCAGGATGCTATGACGGCAAAATCGACGGGTTCCGCCTCTATGATAAAGCGATTGATGGTCAACAGATAAATGATCGGTTCGATATTTCAAAAGATAAATACAATTTAGCGACGACAAACCCTGTATTGCCAAAACTAGAAGTTGAACGGGGTTTAAAGTTAACTTGGAAAAAACCAAATTCAAGTGTTGACGAATATATTATTTATGCGTCAGAACAAACTCAAAATCGAGGTACAGAAGTTGGGAAAGTTGATGGTAAAGATGATTACTATTTATTGCCAATTGAAATTGACAAAGATTATATTATTACAATTGTGGCTGTTAAAGATGAAAAAGAAGTAGTGATCAGTAGTTTCGACTACAATCCAAGTATCGATCAACAAATTAAAGAGGAACGAATAAATCCGCTTGGGTTAAACGTTATTAACGGGGTAATTATTACACATCCAGATGAAAAAAATCAGAAAAAGGTCGAAATTTACAGAAGCTACGATACTAATGATGATATTAAGATTGAAGAAAAATTTGACAAAAACGGACAAATTTTTGATAATCAAGCGCCACTCTATTTAAATATTGAATATTATTACATTTTTAGTGAAAATGGTGAAGAAAAAATATCACTTCCAGCAGTTGTTAAAAAAATTGATGAATTGCCAAGTTATCCTCCACCCCCAACTAGTACCGAAATTCCTATCAACTCATTTATTCCAATAAAAATTGGTGAATACCAAACGATATTGGGTGTCGACTTTAAACTTCCAGACGAAAAAAGAGTTTTATCGAATATAATTTCAATTGTAGGCGCAAGATTACCGACAAAATATTTTGCTGTTATAACTGCTACCAGTCAGTTAAATTTTGTTAAAATTTCTGAAGCTGGAGTAGCCAGTCAGCCAACAAAAATTACTGATTTAAAGTATCCTTTAACAGTCTCAACCAATACTTGGGAAAATGGAGATAATCTGCGCCAAGACCAAGATGGTTATTGGCATATTGTTTTTGCCGATGGAAATAAAAAATATTATGTTAAATCGGAAGATATTTCTGGTGAAAAATGGAATGTACCAATATTGATTGACGAGAATAGCGATACAGAAAACAGTGCTACAACTTCATCTGAAGAAGCCTGGAAAATGACAGTCTTGCCGAAAAAATTAGATGTAGAAGTAGTTATCCCAAGTTCAAAAGAAGCTCACAGCAATTTAAAGATTAAAAAAATTTCTGGAGATAAAGTTGAAACAAAAGCCGAAATCAAACCAGGTGAAAAGGCACATAATAATAAAAGTTCAAATCGATTAAACGGAAGTGTGACCGGGGCGGTTTATATTTCAAATGATTCGAACGACCCACATGCTAGTCCAAAAAATATTGTCTTTGAAAATATTGATCAAGCTGGTGTAGTTCAAAAAGAAAATATTACTGAAACTGGCAAGGCTGATTTAGCTAAAATTTTAGAAAAGTCAAGCAACCAATTTGTGATTGTTGGTTGGGATAATTCACTCGATATTGGTGGAATTTTCTATCAAGAGGGTTATTATGGATCGTGGTCAGACAAAACAATTATTGTCAACAATGCGGATCCCAAAGCGTTAGTTGGAGGAAATAATATTGATGCTAAGATTGATGAAAGCGATAATGTTTATATCTCATGGGTGGGCAGAGATAATAAAATGCACTATCGAATTAGATATAGTAACGGAACATTAAGCGATATAGTTGATGTTTTCTCAGATGTTAACGGATTCGTTCCTAAAATTGCAACCAATTCATTAGCGGTTGTGGCTGGTGAAACTGTCGCTATATATGACAATAATCAGCATTCAAAAACTGTCTCGCCAACACTCTGCGGGGAAGAGAAAGAAATTAAAAACTACGAAATTTGGGTAGATGGAGAAAAATATTTAGAAAATGAAACTATCACAGAGATTGATGACATTGACGGATTAGCGGGTGGCAAGAGTTATCAGATCTTTATCCGAACCAATTATTGCGACGGAAGCTATATTGACAGCGAAACAAAACAAGTTTCGATTGAAGAGAAAAAAGTAGCAAATGGTGAAGTGGCTTTACCAATCGTAGACATTAATCAACCAATTCTTGAGATTAAACCCGAAGATAAAAATGAAATTAGATTACAAAACAGTCAAAGAGCGAATAGTGAAAATATCGCTTTTGCTTCGATTACTTTGTCGGCTTTAGCATTGACGGTAAGTGCAGTTGGATCGGGGTTAGCAAATAGTTTGATCAATGGCGCAATTGGTACAGCTACTTCGACTATGACGGTTGGATCAGTTGGAGTAATTGGTGCAAGTAGCGTAGTTAGCGCTTTATCAAATGTAGCTATGGCAACTTCAAGTTCGCTAAGAATATTTTTCTTTGGTTGGTTGCCCAAAAAAAGGAGAAAGGGTTGGGCGAAAATTAAGAACAAAGATGGTAAAGCAATTTTGGGAGCTATAGTTAAACTATTTTCAATTGAACTTGAAAGAGTAATTGCGCAGACTATAACTGATAAAAATGGTAATTTTGATTTTTCAATCAAGAAATCAGGGAAATACCAAATAATCGTTAGTGCTACTGGTTTTGAAAATTATTTTAGTCAGGAAAAAACTATTTTAGAAAACAGTTTTTCTATCTTATTTGAAGATATTATTTTAAATTATTCCGCTATTGCGCTGAATAAAAAACACCCAGTTTTTGTTTGGATAATTATTATCCAGTCAATGGTCAACATTATTTACAAATTGTGTTTGCCAATAATAATTATTGGTACGATCGTAGCGATTTACAACGAGGTAAAATATTATGATTTTTGGTCTTTGGTAGTGGTGATTTTGTACATTTTAGTTTGGGCAATTGAGATTATATCAAAAAAACAGACTAATTCTAAGGGACTAATTTTTGACAAATCGACCAACCTACTCTTAGAAAAGGTGATAGTTAGGTTGCTTAAAGAAAATACTGACAGTGAAAAACTAATCTCAACTACCGTTACAGACAAAAAAGGTGAATTTACTTTTATTGTATCAGCTGGAGATTATCGAGTAACAGCGATTGGCTTTGGTTATAAACAATTTGTTTCGGACATTATTAAGGTTAAAAAAGAGAAAAAAATATCGATAAAAATTGCGCTCAACAAGTCAAATTGATATCAATTTGACTTGCAAATCCTAAGCACTAAATTCTAAACTCTAAACAAATTAAAAATTCAAAATAATTAAATAAAAAATTAGAGTATAGTAAAGTTTGGAGAATTTAAGAATTTGTGATTAATTATTGTTTAGTAATTAGAAATTAGGATTTAGAAATTAGTGAATTATTATGTCAGGTCATTCTAAGTGGTCAACAATCAAGCATAAGAAAGCTCTAGTCGACGCTAAAAGAGGAAAACTGTTTTCTAAATTAGCCAATATTATTTCGATTGCGTCAAAAAACGGAACAGATCCAATTTTGAATCCTAGTTTGAGGTTAGCAATTGAGAAAGCTAAAAAAGCTGAAATGCCGACTGTGAATATTCAAAGAGCCATTGATCGAGGGAGTGGAAAAAGCGGAGCGATTGATTTGAAAGAAGAAACCTATGAAGCGTATGGATTAGGAGGAGTTGGATTAATTATCGAAACTATCAGCGATAATCTGATCCGAACTATCGCTGAAATCAGAGCAGTATTAAATCGTAATAACTCAAAATTAGCTGAAAATGGCGCTGTTTCGTTTCAATTTGTACGAGTTGGGCAAATAATTATTAATAAAGATAGTTTGAGTAATGATCTAGAGCTAGAATTAATTGATTATGGAGCTGAGGATATTTTTGAAAAAAATAATGAAATAATTATCTATTCTAAAGTTGAAGATTTGAATAAAATGGTTAAATATTTTGAAGAAAAGAAGATTGAAATAATTGATTCTGAAATAATCTATCAGCCAAAAAATATTATTAAAATTGATGAAAAAAAGCTTGAAAAATTAAATAAATTAATCGTCGAACTAGAAAATCTTGACGATATTACAAACATATATTCAAATTATTGTGTTTAAAAATTTAATCATTGAAAATTTAATAAAAATTGATAATTAAAAATTGTAAATTATGAAGATATTAGGCATTGACCCAGGAACGACCAAATGCGGATGGGGATTTTTTGAATACGATGGTAAAAATTATTCCCAAATTGATTGGGGAATTTTTGAAACTGGCAAAGAAATTAATATTGGTGATCGATTAGCGGTTCTGTCAACTGAGCTCAAAAAAATAATTCAAAATAAACGACCGAATGTTGTGGCAATTGAAGAAATATTTTTTATGAAAAATATTAAGACCGCTATTTCAGTCGCTCAGGCAAGGGGCGTGATAATTTCGGTCTGTCGTATAAATAAACTAAAAGTTTACGAATATAAACCAACCCAAATTAAGTTGGCATTAACCGGTTATGGACACGCTGACAAAAACCAAATTCAGCAGATGGTCAAAATAATTTTAAAGCTTAAAAACATTCCTCAACCGGACGATGCCGCTGATGGTCTTGCTACTGCCATTTGCTTTGCTCATTCTGAAAAGTTCTAAATCAAACCTGACCGCTCCGCAACCTTGAAGGTTGCGGAGCCTGGCTCAAGAGATTTTGGGTTGACAAATTGTAATTTCGAGGTTAGAATTAAAAGATTAAAGTTGGTATAATTAAATCAGGTAAATTACAGGTTATTAAAAAAATGGGGTTGATGATGAAAAAAATGCGAATCGGAATATTTTATTCAAGACAACATAGTGGCTCGTTTAGTTTAAAAAGATTGAAAAAAGAAGCCATTTTGATGGGGTTAAAACCAGAAATAATTGAAGGTGAAAAAGTAAATGTTTTAATGGCGTCACCTCGAAGATTTAGAGTTTATGTCCAAAACGAAAGATATGAAT
>Ga0100388_10003254_pt1 | contig 13801 bp, 13 predicted proteins | sample CryGeymeta201512_FD_81536 | JGI IMG/M metagenome (GOLD analysis project Ga0100388, IMG submission 81536) | Groundwater microbial communities from Crystal Geyser aquifers in Utah, USA - Crystal Geyser metaG 2015-12 | ecosystem: Environmental > Aquatic > Deep subsurface > Groundwater | place... | reverse complement strand
ATCAAATAAACAAGCGACCTTGACCATTCTGATTGTGGAGAGCATGCGATGATACCATATGGAGCGATGAGCATTTTTGTCATTATTGGTTTTTTGATATTCTTTTCGCTCTATGTAATCTTTTGCAGAGCGAAAAACAATCGTAAAAACTACGCGACATGGAAAAACCGTGTGGTGCGGTCGGCTGGAGTATTTGCGTATTCTAGCATCGCTGCAATAGTCGGTATGTACGTTTTGTATTTCTTGTTTGAACAAAACGTACGGACAGGTGACATCTATCAAATCGTCCGGATTGGATTCGAATTCGGCGGTGCATGCGCCTGCCTCTTTTTTTACGAACTTCACATATCACACAAACTTGGGAGGTAATGAGTGAAACAGAAAATATGTCCAAGGATATTCAACATACTTCTCGTCACAACAGTGTTTAGCACGTTTGTGCTGGGATTTCTTGTCCCAATCATATGGTGGCTCTTTGATATCGTATTGCTTGTCGGAATATATCATTGTTTTACAACGTATTCCCGTAAGCGCGACACAAACGTCACCGATACAAAACCAGCCAAACGAGCAACCGATCCTCGTCCTCGACCGGTTAAACAAAAAAAGCAACGACCAGAAGTTCGCACAACCATGCAACTGTATGTTGGAGAAAAAGACAAAGGAGCGTCGCAAAAACGTCATTTTTCACCACATCCACCAGCACCTGCAGATCAAGAACAAAAACCAAAAAAGGGTCTCTTTGGTCGCCCAAAGAAATCATCATAACGACTCAACGTCGTCGCACAACTGAACCGATTGGGAACTTCGTTTCCCCGTCGGTTTTTCTTTTCTACTCCCTGGTTTTCCCCATGTGTGAACAAAGGTATATGATTGACAAAATACGCAAATAAATGTGTTATGAGAATAGTTAAAAACTAAAAGTATAAAATTAAAATCTATTCATTTTTATACTTTATACTTTCAACTTTTATCTAATTATTATGGCTTTATATCACACCCACCGCCCCCAACAATTTAGCGATCTTATCGGTCAGGATCATATCCGGACAACGCTTTTAAATGCACTTACATCGGGCACTGTTGGGCATGCGTATCTGTTTTCTGGTCCGCCGGGGCTCGGCAAAACGACAACGGCGCGGTTGCTAGCTAAGGCAGTCAACTGCAAAGAGGTAGTAGGTAGTCGGTATACGGGGGTAGGCACAAAAAAAGATTCTGATACATCGCCTAATACCAAATACCTAATACCTAATACGGATTCCGAACCTTGCAACACCTGTCCCACCTGCATCGCCATAACCAAAGGGAACGCACTCGATGTGTTGGAGATCGATGCGGCGAGCAACCGCGGGATCGATGAGATACGCGAGTTGCGCGAACATATCAAGTTCCCCCCATCGGTGTGCGCAAAAAAGGTTATCATCATCGACGAGGTGCATATGCTTACTAAAGAGGCGTTTAACGCGCTGCTAAAAACGCTCGAAGAACCACCTATGCATTGCATGTTCATTCTTGCGACAACAGAACCTCATAAAGTCCCTGCAACCATACTCTCGCGCGTGCAACAGTTTAATTTTATCCGTGCAACAGAAGCGATGCTCGCCGACCATATTATGGCGATCGCGAAAACGGAGAAAAAGAAGATCGATGCAGACTCTGCGGCTCTCCTTGCGTCGCTTGCAGAAGGGTCGTTCCGTGATGCAGTGATGCTGTTTGACCAAGTATCGAGTGGCGTGCAGTCGGTGGATAGCGACCGCATCCGCGCGGTGATCGGTCTTTCATCTATCACTGAAATCCAGCGTTTTTTTGGTGCGCTCGAAAAGTGTAACCGCACAGATGCACTCGCCGTTGTCGATGATTTTTTTGAAAGCGGAGGAGACCCCGGCGTATTTATCGCGCAAGCGCTGGGGGAGGCACGTAAACGGCTCCGCTTAGTTGATACTTCCCATGCTGTCGCATGGATCAACGGGTTAATACATTCACTGGGTCAACTCAAATCATCTCCATCGCCCCGGTTACCTCTTGAACTGTTTATTGCAGAGCAAACGGCAACGCACCAAGCAGATGACACGCCGCAGATCGATACGATAACGCCACCTGCGCCAGAAACCGCACACGCCGATCATACGGTAAATACTCCCCGTGTCGTGATGAAAGACCCTGTTGATAAAAAAATACCCATCGCGATACAAAGCACACCCACGCCACAGCTCTCCGATGAATCATGGCATACACTCATCCGCTCACTGCGCGATAAAAACGCGTCACTCGCCGCCCTGCTCGAAGGAAGCCATATTGTGAGTGCAATCGACGGGAAAGCGACCATCGCCGTGTCGTTTGCGTTTCATAAAAATAAAATTGCAAGCAAAACCAATCTGCCGCTCGTCGAAGCAGCAATTACGCAAATCGCCGGGAGTCCGTATATCGTCGAGTGTATTATTGACCCGTCGTATGTAAAAAAACGAGAATCACAAGAATATCCTGACCTTGTCGACGAAGCGGTCGCGATATTTGAAGGAGCATGATGGCAAACGAAAAAGATACCAAAAAAAGACCAAAAACTCCCATCACCTTCCCCGTGGGAACGGTCCCTCCACAAAATATCGAAGCGGAACAATCGCTTCTCGGCGCGATACTCCAAGATAAAGATGCGATGTTCCGAGTTGCCGATAGCGTCACGGCACACGATTTTTATCGCCCCGCGCATGCAACTATTTTTGAGGCGATGGTCACGCTTACAGAAAAACGCCAACCGATCGATGTCTTGACTCTTTCTGACAAACTAGAAAAAGACAAAACACTCACCGATGTGGGCGGCGCGAGCTATCTGTCATCGTTAGTTGCATCGGTTGCGTCGTCGGCACATATCGAATCATATGCCGCGATTGTCGCTCGGGACGCCACGATGCGTGACCTTATCGCTGCGGGGAGTAAGATTATCGAACTCGGGTTTTCTGGCGATACAGAAACCGATGCGCTGATCGATGAATCAGAAAAATTGCTTTACAGCGTTTCCCAGCATTTTCTGCGTGAAAGTTTTACCCCCATTCAGGAGATCTTGTCGCAAACGTTTGAGCGGATCGATGAGTTGCATAAAAGCAAAGGGGTGTTGCGTGGGGTGTCGACAGGGTATAAAGACCTCGATAATCTGCTCGCCGGCATGCAACCGTCTGATCTTATTATTCTTGCTGCGCGTCCGAGCATGGGAAAGACAACTCTTGCGCTCAATATCGCGTCGTTTGCCGCAATAAAAGGCAATATCCCCGTGGGTATCTTTTCTCTAGAACAAAGCAAAGACCAGCTTGTTGATAGACTCCTTGTTGCAGAAGCATCGGTCGATTCATGGAAGTTGCGCACGGGTAATTTGTCTGATGAGGATTTTCCCCGCATCGGACAGGCGATGGGGGTGCTGTCGGAAGCGCCGATCTACATCGATGATTCGCCGCTCATCAACATTATGGAGATGCGCGCAAAAGCACGGCGTCTGCAGGCAGAAAAAGGGTTGGGGCTTATTATTATCGATTATCTGCAGTTGATGCAAGGGCGCACACGCACGGGCGATGCCAACAGAGTGCAAGAGATATCGGAGATATCGCGTGGGATAAAAGCGATCGCACGCGAATTAAATGTCCCCGTGATTGCGCTGTCCCAGCTGTCGCGCGCTGTTGAAATGCGTCACCCTAAAATCCCGCAACTTGCCGATCTACGCGAAAGTGGGAGTATCGAACAAGATGCGGACGTGGTCATGTTTATTTACCGAGAAGATTACTACGAACCGGACAGCGACAAGAAAAATATCGCGGAGATTCTGGTGCGCAAACACAGAAATGGACCGACCGGTAACGTTGATCTCTATTTTGTCCCCGAACAGATGAAATTCGCAACGATAGAGAAAAGCAGAATAAAGGAGGGGAGTAACTAGTTAACTAGTTAATTTGAGAACTAGTTACTCGTTAGCTAATTACTCATTTTCAATCTGCCAGTTACCAGTTACCAGTTATCTAATATATGAACAACACTCTCATGCTTATCGACGGAAACGCGTTTGTCCACCGCGCATTCCATGCTATCCCACCGCTTAATGCACCCGACGGGAAGTTGGTAAACGCGGTATATGGTTTTTTTTCTATTTTTTTGTCTGCTCTCGCAAGCGTGCACCCAAAATGGGTCTGCGTTGCGTTTGACGAGCCAGGACCGACCTTTCGCGATACACTCTACGACGCGTATAAAGCAACGCGCCAAAAAGCGCCTCAAAGTCTTTACGACCAATTCCCCCTTATCAAACATCTGCTTGATGCGTTTGCTATCCCGCACATCGGGTGTAAAGGGTATGAAGCAGACGACATTATCGGCACGATGTGCCGAATAGTTAAAAGCGAAAAGTATAAAAATCAAAACCAAAATGAAAATAGTAAAATCATTATCGTAACAGGGGATAACGACGTGTTTCAGCTGATTAATGACCGCGTGAGTGTCATGACGCCGTCAAATGGGAGTCTGCGCGAACCGATGCTCATTGATAGCGAAGGAGTGGTAAAAAAATACGGGTTTGGACCCGAGTTTATGGTCGATTACAAGGCGCTGCGTGGAGATGCGAGCGACAATATACCGGGGGTCGCAGGGGTTGGAGAAAAAACGGCGACCACACTGATCCAAACGTATGGGCATCTGGATGATATTTACGCGCACTGCGGTGATATTGCTCCCGCGGTTGCGACAAAGCTCGTCAACGGCAAAAAAGAAGCAGACCTTTCTTTGACACTGGCAACCATCGCGACCGATGCGCCGGTTACCATTGATTTAGAATCGGCGACGCTCAAAGACTTTGACCACCCTCGCGTGGTCAAAGAATTAGAAAAACTCGGCTTCAAATCGCTTATCAAGCGACTACCAACGTCAACTCGGATTAAACAAAACCATACCCAACCATCACTCCTATGAACTACTCTTTCGACTTTACGGACTTTATGACTTTACAGACTTTACAGACTTTCGACTTTACAGACTTTACAGACTTTCGACTTTACAGACTTTACAGACTTTCGACTTTACAGACTTTATGACTAACATCATCTTTGTCTATGGAACAGATTCATATCGCTCGGGAGAGGCACTCCGGGAAATTATTGTGCGTTACAAGGATAAAAATAATGGCGACATGAACTGTGTCGTGCTTGATGGTGCGTCCCTTGCCCCGCAGGTTCTTGAGCATCACTGCATGTCTATACCCTTTTGCGCACCTAAACGTCTGGTTGTGGTAATGGGCGCTCTTGAATCTAATAACAAAAACATCATCGATCTACTCCCCGATCTGTTACCAACAATCCCCGATACAACATTGTGCGTTATCTACGAACCAAACGATTGTGACAAGCGGTTAACGGTATATAAAATGTTACTTCAAAGCGCACTTGTTAAACATTTTAAACCACTGACACCACTTGCTCTTAGACGATGGTGCGATGATCATGTGGCAACGCGTAGCGCAACTATTACGCCTGATGCACGCGACCAATTACTCGCCACAACGGGACCCGACCTGTATCGACTCACCAACGCAATCGAAACATTACGCGCATATAATCCATCGATTACAAAGGAAACAGTTTCTCTGTTAGTGCCATCGGCAGTTTCTAGTGTTGTGTTTGATCTTATCGATAGCGTTGTTGCACATAACCAACAAAAAGCATTGAGTGTCCTTGATACACTCCGCCTGCAAGGCGAAAATACGTTTGGGTTATTTGCACTCCTTGCGGGCACATATAGGACATGTATCGGTATTGCGCTTGCGCACAATGCAGGGATTACCCAACCGTTTGCCATTGCAAAAACTATAAAAGCGCACCCGTTTGTCGTGTCAAAATCGCTTGGTTTTGTCAAAAAAACATCGCTCACACACCTTGTCCGTTCACTACGACTGTTTACGCACTACGACAGCGCGATAAAACATGGTATAATGGACGAGGTTACAGCGTTTGATATGTTGGTAGTTGCGCTGTGCAAAACTTAAAAATTAAACTCTAAGTTCTAAACCCTAAACAAACTCCAAGTTTAAAGTTCCAAAAAGCGTATACTTGTTTAGAGTTTAGAGTTTAGAGTTTAGAGTTTATTTAGGAGGGTCTATCGCGAACGTAACGATCGGCTTTTACTACAAACATATGGCGTTTTGGGCGATCATCGGTCTTCTTGTTTGGAGTGGCGTCGTTGTAAAACAAGGAGTTACATCTAAAGCAGATATCCTCCTGCCCGATCAAAATAAGGGTTCGATCGCTAGTCCAATTATGTATGATCTGACCATCAACCCCGATACGACCGTTGTCAACAACGGACAAGATGTGTATCGGATATTTACGCCCCTATCCGATATTGACCGCGTGCAGATCCCTATTCTTGATAAACCAACTGATTATATCCCCTCATCGAGCGTGACACTGCATCTCCCTCCAAACACGTCGATTGCATCGCTCACTGTTATCCCCCAACTGGTGCATACCAGTGTCACCCGTGTTGAACAAAAAACACGTGATCAAAGCACCATACAACTGTTGTCTAGTTCGATAGACCCCGGGTCAAAGTATTCTATTGAGATCGATTTTCCTAAGGGTGTGCTGCATCTACCCATTTCAAAACGGATCGCCCAGTTTGTCCTCGAACGCCCGCTCACATGGTGGTTTGCTTTGGCGATAGCGCTCCCTGCAATCGCTCTGCTCATCTTACTGTTTGTGATCTTACGGCGCTTACAGCTGGGCGAACTTGCAGCAAACATACAACCTATTTCACAACCGCCGGGTGATATGCCCCCTGCAGCGGTGGAAGCGCTCCTTTACGGACATTTGAGTAAGCGTTCTATCGCAGCAACGCTTATTGACCTTGCGCGACGTAAATATATAATGGTCAACCAACACGATGAAGGTGATTTTCGTATCGGGAGATACCATACATTTGCGCTTCCCAGCCAGATCGATCTCAAAGAAAAGTCAGAAAAAGACGAAGTGCGGGCAATTCTCCAAGCAGTCGCGAGTGTGCACGACAATACGGATATACAGTTATTCGAGCGGCTGTTACTCTCTAAACTCTTTTCACAGGATCAAGTTGTCGCTGACCGCTCAAGCGTTACTCTGCGCGTGGGACATCGCATGTTTTCAGAAAAAATAGCACACTTTTATTCAGAGATCTACGGTATCGTCACGCAAAAAAAATATTTTATCCAAGACCCGGGGGCGTATCACCGGAGATTTAAGGTTTTTGGTATTCTTCTCTTTTTAATCGGTTTTGGCGGGTTTATCTTTGGCATTAGGTTTTTCCCCGACCCAAAAACAGCACTCGTGTGGGTAGGTATGATATTGTCAGCATTGGCGATAATATCGCTCGCACCAAAACTTCCCATCTTGAGTGATACGGGTAAAAAAGCGTATCGTGACTGGTTGGCATTTAAAGCGTTTTTATCTGATCCACACGAACTGCCCTATCAGCAAGACGAAGCAGATTATTTTGAACGATATCTCCCCTATGCGATCGCGATGGGGGTAGAAAAACAGTGGACCGCGCGGTTCCGTTTACACCCGTTTACCATACCCGAATGGATTGTGACAGATACCGAATACCACACCATAGAACAGTTTGACGCAGAACTCTTTCCGCTGATCAACTGGCTTGGGTCAACGCTCTCGCTTGCCCGCACACCAACGATCGACTAAAACATTCGCATCTTATATTGTTCGACTTTGTGCACTCGATTATAAAGTTGTTGAATGTTGAGTGAAGATATAAAGATATAAGGTTTGGATTATAGTTTTACACCACTAGTGCGCATATGCGCACTAGTGGTGTAATTTCGTAGAGCAAGTTTAATATCTTACCCGGAAGCGAATAATAGGGTATTAGGTATCGGATCGAAAGTCTAAACAGTGAGATCTACTTATAATATGCGTGAGGGATGTAGCCAGCTTCGCCAAAAGGAAAGAGGATAAATGTTGTTCTGCCGATGAGATCTTCTTTGCGCGCCGGTCCCCAGATGCGCGAATCGCTACTCACCTCGCGGTGATCGCCGACAAGAAAGTATTCGTTTGCTTTGAGGTGTGCTGATGTAATATTTGACGTATTAGTATACGTTTCAAATGGGATGTATGGTTCAATAAGCGCTTTATTATTGATATAGATTGCGCCATCGTGGATAGCAATATCATCGTTTGGCATCCCGACAATGCGTTTAACATACCGGCTTTTAACCGGATCTCCGGGGAAGCGCATTACCACCACATCACCCCGTTTAGGGGTATTGGTAAGGTATGCCAAGCGGTTGACCAGCATTATCTGTTTTGTGTAGAGCGTCGGTTCCATAGATGGACCGTCGACCATAAAGATGGTTGCGACAAATAGATGGATGAGCAGGAGCGCGACAAGGAACAAAACGATCCATTTTGCCAAAGAAAATACAACAGTGAGCGAATTCCCCCATTTGCTCCCTCCTATTTGATCCATCACGACTCCTTATGCTTTTTTGGCAGTTGCTTTTTTAGTAACAGTCTTTTTTACTTTTGTTTTTGGAGAACTTTTTGTTTTTGCAACCGTTTGCGTTTTTGTTGCACGCGGTTCTGGCTTTGTTATGGCAAGCCGTTTTACCAGTTGGCTTTTGAGCCGCGCGGCTTTGTTTTTATGGATAACGTGGCGTTTTGCCGCTTTATCGATAATAGATACGACGCCAGAAAACGTCTCTTTGGTTGCTTTTTTTAACCCAATTTCAAGCGCGATACGTATTTTGGTGTTGTGCGCTTGTTTTGTTTGCGATACCCGAAGTGATTTTTTAGCTGATTTTGTGATAGGCATGAGCCGATATTACCATATCTGAGATTAAATGTCAAAAATCAAATTTCAAAAATGTAACATTATTGACATCACGCACCGCTTTCTGCTACAATTACTCTCTTAAGGCGGGGAGAAAGGAATTGAGTGGAACTGACCCCAAAACAGCAGACGATTGAGCTCATCAAACAAGCGCAGACTATTTTAGTCACCACGCATAAAAACCCCGATGGCGACGCCATAGGGTCGCTTTTGGCGCTCGGTCAATCGCTTAGTGCTATCGGTAAAACGGTAACCATGGTCTGTAATGGCGAAATCAGCGCACTCTTTTCGTTCCTACCACACCTTAAAGACATTAAAAGCACGCTCGATGGCGGGCGCGAGTTTATCATCACCATCGATACAACGCAATCGAGTGAAGGCGAACTCAAACTCGGCTATAAACACGATAAAACAGCAAAAAAGTTAAGTATTGTCGTCACCCCCTCGCGCGGACTTTTGCGTAAAGAAAACGTATCGTTCTCCTCTAATCTCCCGCATTTTGACGCTGTCATAGCGCTCGATGTCCCCGATATCGAACGCCTTGGCGCGCTCTACGACGATTACACCCAGATCTTTTTTGAAACGCCGGTCATCAACATCGATCATCATGCGAGCAATGACCATTTTGGCAAAATTAACTGGGTTGATCTGACCGCAACGTCGACCTGCGAGATACTCGTTTCACTTCTGGAATCGATGAGTGCGAGCAACAACACAAAACTACTTACCGACGATGTGGCGACCTATCTGCTCACGGGAATAATTACCGATACCGGGTCGTTCCAAAACGCATCGACAACCCCCAAATCGTTTACTGTTGCCGCGCAGTTGGTCGGTGCCGGTGCACGCCAACAAGAGATCATTAAACGGCTCTTTAAGACCAAACCGCTCACCACACTTAAACTCTGGGGAACGGTGTTATCGAACATCACACTCGAGGCAAATCCACCGTGTGTCTGGTCAGCCGTCAGCATTGAAGAACTGGACGCTGTTGGCGCAACACCCGCAGAGTTGACCGGCGTCATTGATGAACTGCTCAAAAGCACCCCCGATGTCGACTTTGCACTCCTCATTTCGGAACGCCGATCGCCAACAAATGGCAATACGCTCCACGCCAGTATGCGTGCCATCGCGCCATCGGTAGATGTGTCGGCGCTCGCGCATATCTTTGGCGGTGGTGGACATACACAAGCAGCCGCGTTTGAACAACCACGGGCAGGCAACTTACACGAACAAACGAGAACGATTATCGACAGTATTAAAAAAGAATATACACGATCTACTCGCCCGCTCGAACTCCCGAGTGATGACGATCTTTCTCTAGACTCCTAAACGCAACGCCACCAAACCCCAGCACCGCCCAGAACGTACAGATCCTCCAGATAAGGGTTGCTGCTGTTGCAATGGGCACAGGCACACCAAAACTGACAAAAACAAGCGGGACCGCGACCTCGACAAAACCCAGACCATCGGGTGTGATTGATACGATAGAAAGCAGCACACCAACAACATAGCCCGTCAGCAGGGTCGATGGTGGGACCGGATACCCTAACGACCAAAATGCAGATAAGAGTATGCCAAGACCGATTGCATGGGTTAACAGCGCATCACCTATCGGTTCTAACAGATCAACCCACCGCTTATGGAGCGTGGTGAGAACAGAATTAACCTGTTCAAACGGATTTTCTATATCAAGCACCTTAGATTTACGCGAAAATACCTTGCGAATAAATCTGTGCGCTCTGCGCACAAACGATAGAAGCGCGCTAAAATGTTCTACTAACAGAAGTGATGCGACAACAAGAAGTCCAACAACAACCGCGAGCGTTTCTGCCGCTATTTTAACCGCAACACTCTGATCTGGGTTTAATACATGCAAAAAGGCACCGCCAAAGAAGAGCGAAAGTATCGCAATATAGGCAGCAAATATCGATACGATAATTCCGATGACAAGTGATATTTTATGCGGTTGCCACTTTTTCCCCTTAAGCAACAGATATGTCATCCCCGAGAAGAAACCGCTTGGCACCATTGCGTTGACAAAATGAGAACCGAGCCAGAGACGAACTGCATGCCGATAGGGTATCTTTGTCCCTGTTAAATGTAAACTTGCATGTAAAACGCGGGATTGAATGGCGATATAGGCAACCGTCAGTATAATCGCAGGGATAAGCATCCATGCATTTGCATCGCGTAGCGCCAACAATGTCTCCCCAAACTGCCCCGCTTTTTGCAAAACAAAGAGTGACACACCGATAACAACCGCAATAACCAAAATTCGTGAAAGAATCTTACGCATCAACCTCCCTAAGCCACTTGACTTTTATGTATATCTATGGTATCATAACTGTAGATTTAGCGATACGTTCTCAAGGGGAAAACTCTCAATAACAATTTTTGTGAACTATTCAATACATCTCTTTTAGTATAATTACACAATTTTAAGGTAACGCTGTTCTTTAACGCGTTACCATTGAAGAAAGGAAAAAAACACAATGGTTCAAGAATCTCCGACGCAACCGGCACACGCTGGCACCGCGTCGCCAACACCGATACACCCGCCTACCAGCGGCACTGTTTCTGTGTATAAACCAAAGCCGATTATGGCAGCACATGCGATGCCCGGCAAACAAGTGATCATCAAGAAACCTATGCCAGAGCGCCCAACCCATGCGCCCAGACACGCTGGCGGCAGAAGTGCGCCCCGCAGACGCGATCAATCCAGAAATAACGGGGGAAAGGTCGATGAATCAATCCTTACCACCACATCGCAGACAACAGACAGACCGCTCCAGACCGGTCCACTCCCCCATGATTGCGTCAAAATAATCCCGCTGGGTGGTTTTGGCGAGATCGGCAAGAATATCTTAGTCTACGACTATAAAGACGATATCATCGTTGTTGACTGTGGGATGATGATCCCCGACGAAGGGCTCCTTGGTATCGACTTGGTTATCCCCGATGTCCGCTACCTTATAGAAAACAAAAAACGTATTAAAGGGTGGATCTTTACCCATGGACACGAAGACCATATCGGTAGTGTCCCGTTTATCATCCCCAAACAGTTCGAAGAAGTGACGATGTATGCGGGCGATCTGACCGCAGGGATGATTAAGTTTAAACTCCAAGAAACAGGGATGCAAAACCCCAAAATCTCTGTCGTCAAACCCGGCAACACATTACACCTTGGTGCATTTAAAATAGAATTTGTTCGTGTCGCCCACTCTATTCCCGATGATATGGCGCTTTGTATCGATACCGATGAAGGACGAATACTCCATGTCCCTGACTGGAAAATTGACCATACACCACTGTGGAACGGACAAGTAACCGATATCGCACGATTTTCTGAACTCGGGCGCGAGGGTATCGACCTGATGCTTGGCGAATCAACCAACGTCACGAGACCCGGCTACACTCCATCAGAACAGCTGGTTGCAGAAAGTTACGAAAAGATATTTAAGGAATCGCAAGGGCGGATCATCGTCGCCATGTTTAGCTCTCTTATCAACAGAATCCAGCAGATCTTTAACGCATCGGTTAAGTTCCACCGTAAAGTTGCTATTTCCGGTCGATCGATGGAAAAGAATATCCAGATCGCTATGGAGCTCGGATATTTGAAAGCGCCGGAAGGGCTTTTGGTTGATCTGCGTCGTATCGGGAGTATCCCCGATGACCAGATTACGGTGCTCTCAACAGGCGCGCAAGGGGAGGAATACTCCGGATTAGTGCGTATCGCATCGGGCGAACACCGCCATATTAAAATTAGAAAAAGTGATACGGTGATCATCTCCGCATCGCCGATTCAAGGGAACGAAAACGCGGTCAACGAAACGATCAACAATCTGTTTCGCCGAGGCGCGATGGTCTATTCTGGCAATGAAGTTGACGTCCACGTTTCTGGGCACGCGCATATAGAAGAACTTAAATTATTACTTTCTATCACCAAACCCCATAACTTTATCCCACAACATGGTGAATACTATATGTTGCGCAGACATGCACAACTTGCCATTAAGCTCGGTGTCGAGCCAGACCACACGTTTGTGATAGAAAACGGGCAGGTAGTTCTCTTAAAAGATAAAAAAGTAACTCGAAGCGACGTAAAGGTCCAGGCAGGCGCAATCCTTGTCGATGGACTCGGCATTGGGGATGTTGGCGCGATCGTCTTGCGCGACCGCCAAGCAATGGCAAAAGATGGTATCTTTGTGCTGATTCTGACCGTAGACAGACAAACCGGTAAATTGGTAACCTCGCCCGATATTATATCGCGTGGGTTTATCTACATGCGTGAACGAGAAGATTTGGTCAATGAAGCGCGCAGCGAGATTAAACGCATCTTTGCAAACCATAACGACCGCTACCCACTGCAATGGGACCTAGCAAAACGTATGATCCGCGACCACGTGGGCGAGTTCTTGTTCGAAAAAACCCAACGCCGCCCTATGGTCATACCAGTAGTAATTGAGGTTTAAGTATAACTTGGTTTACTGTCAACGATTACAGGTGTTGTCTTATTCTCGCCCCGCGTAGCTTGAGCGAAGTGGGGTGGTCATACCTGTTGTGATAGAGGTGTAGGGGGGAGTATTATGTATTATGTATTAAGTATTATGGGGGGGGAAGAAGTCAGAAAACTTAAAAACGTAGTACAGAAGCAGAGTAAGGTCACACAAACTACAGCACGGGTATAACTCCATTTGCCCGTGTTTTGTTTTGTAATAAACCATTGTGATGATGGTGTGAATGTTATACTATTAAATACAAGGAGTAACTATGGATATCAAACCTTTGGGAACTGGACAGCCCACACCAGAATTGAGAGATCGCGCAGATCTGCCACTTGAGGATCAGTTAGCACAATCCAAAGCGCAACTTGACCAAGCACGAGATCATTTTTACAACACACCAGGAACTCCCCAAAAAGAAGCGATCGCCGATGGAATGCGGGCAGGTGGGT
>Ga0100388_10003233_pt1 | contig 13849 bp, 10 predicted proteins | sample CryGeymeta201512_FD_81536 | JGI IMG/M metagenome (GOLD analysis project Ga0100388, IMG submission 81536) | Groundwater microbial communities from Crystal Geyser aquifers in Utah, USA - Crystal Geyser metaG 2015-12 | ecosystem: Environmental > Aquatic > Deep subsurface > Groundwater | place... | reverse complement strand
TGTCGTGGATTCAAAATGACGAAATAGCGCCATTTTGCTTTCGTGTTTGCGCGATGGCTGCGGTTGTCGATCCTGATGTGCTTCGTGATTCCATCATGTGGCTATTAAGACGACATGGTATCCAGCTTGACTAACGTTCCTGCATTAACCGAACGGCTAATGCAGGTCCTAAGCTGACTTTTACCACCTGTGGTAGGAGTCGGCATTTTACTTAAGGAGGTTATATGGCGTTACCTTTACAAATTGACACAGTAAGGCCATATCTCAATGGCCAATGGCTTCAAGTCTTGGCGGCATTGGTGCCAGAACTTGATGCCGCTATTACTCGAAAAGGCCGACATGTGGCTTGTCCTGTTCATGGCGGTCGTGATGGCTTTAGGCTGTTCAAAGATGCTGAATATACCGGTGGTGGTGTTTGTAATACCTGCGGGATCTTTCATGATGGCTTTGAACTGTTGTCTTGGATTAATGGATGGAACTTTGCTCAGTCTATTGAAGCAATCGGTCAAGTTCTAGGTATTCAACCCGGACAAGTACCAACTCGGGCAATACCGAGCAACGCTGTTGATTGGAAGGCTAAAAAGCAGGAAGAGGACAAAGCGATTATCCATCGCTTGAATCAAACCTGGGGAGAAACGTTATCTCTTGCAGATACTCGTGCGCAACCGGTTTGGAACTACTTGCATCGTCGTGGCATTGTTACGCGGCTTCGTCCTGAATGGGATTCGGTGCTGAGGTTTCATCCAAACTTGCCTTACCATGATGAAGATGGTCTGTTTATCGATAGCTACCCAGCGCTGCTAGGTAAAATCGTTACGCAGCAAGGGCGTTCGGCCACGTTCCATCGGATCTACCTAAGTGAAGATGGATTCAAAGCACCGGTCGAAAAGCCTAAAAAGATGATGCCCATACCCAGTGACCGAACAATCACAGGTGGTGCCATTCCGATAGGTGAACCTGGTGAAGTATTAGGTGTGTCTGAAGGTATCGAAACAGCTTTAGCGGTTACCAGAGCAACGGGGCAAACATGTTGGTCGGTTGTAAATGCAACGCTACTGGCTAGGTTCGAACCACCAAGTAATGTGAAAATGCTGTACATCTGGGCAGACCACGATCTCTCTGAGACAGGCCTGAATGCAGCGAATGAACTCAAGAAAAAGGCCTGGCAGAAAGGCATTCTGACACAAGTGTTGATCCCTCCGATACCAACGTCACTCGGCGTGAAAAGTTGGGATTGGAATGATGTGCTGAATGTTTACGGTGCTATGGGCTTTCCTAAAGTTCATATCTGATCGAAGGGGCTTCGGCCCCTTTTTTTGCGCCTTGCATATTTGAAAAAACATGGAGAATGAAAAATAGATAACCAATAGGAGAAAAAACATGATGGTATTAACCCTTTTAACAAAGCAGACTGATGGTGAGTTAGCAGTTGGATTATGCCTGTATCTTTAATGATAATTGGATTATGATTCTATTATCATATACAGGCATGAGGCCACAAGACGTGGAAAGTAAGACCGCCCGATTCACCGTATTGATGGATCCCCGAAAAAGCAAGCCTTCGAAAAGCTGTGTGTTTCTCAAGATTTAACGCCGTCTCAGGTAGTTAGGCAGTTAATTCGTGAATATCTTGAGAAACACGGCGTGAGTTACTTGGAAGATGAAGATATGACTGTCACCAATCCGCAAGTAAAGATGTAACTTTACTCCCCTTTACTACGTTGCTCAGAGGAAGACAGAAAGTACTCGCGACTTGTGTCTAGCATTTTTTGGGCGGAATCGCTGACAGCCATTCTCTGGGCCGTATCAAGTTCATTGGTTTCGGATAATGTGTCTTTAATGAATCGAATTGCTTCATCAAAACTGGCGAAGTTATTGTCTGTGCCAATCAAGTCAATAATTCCCGCGTCTCCCAGCTTCTTACTGACGCGCTCATTTGCACCGGATATCATGACATTGACACTGCGTCCCTGAAGATCTCTTATCACTTCTTCCAAAGTTTGTAAGCCGGTTATGTCGATGAAAGGCACCCATTTAAGACGAATGACAAGGTGTTTGGGATCAGTATGAGTACCAGCCAAAGCGCGTTCAAAGTTTTCAACCGCACCGAAGAAGAAAGGCCCTTCAACAGCAAACACAAGAACATCAGGCGGCAGTTTAATGAAGCCCTTATGTGAAAACTCTTGAGTCAGTTCCTGCTCTGTAGCCAAGCGAACTTCAACACTGGTCGCCATCCTACGTAGAAAATGCAGTGTCGCTAAAATTACACCGATATTGACCGCTACGACCAGATCGGCAAATACCGTGAGAGAAAAGGTAATCAATAAAATGGCTACATCTGCTCGTGGAGCACGACGAACCATTTTCACAAAATGTTTGGCTTCACTCATATTCCAGGCAACGACAAAAAGGATGGCTGCCAATGTTGCTAGTGGTATATGGACCGCCAATGGAGCCAACACCAGAAGGATGAAGATGAGTGTGAGAGAATGCACTATGCCTGCCAGTGGACCAGTCCCCCCATTACGAATGTTAGTTGCCGTTCTGGCGATAGCACCCGTTGCTGCAAATCCCCCAAACAAGGGCGCGAAGATATTAGCTAATCCTTGGCCGACTAATTCCTGATTTGAATCGTGCCGAGTTCCCGCCATACCATCTGCCACGACGGCTGATAGCAGTGATTCTATTGCTCCCAGCATGGCGATGGTGAATGCGGGGCCTATCAATTCAACGAGTTTACTCCAAGTAATTGATGGCACTTCAAATTCAGGTAACTCCTGGGGAATACCGCCAAACGCTGTTCCTATGGTCCTGATCCCATCAAACTGGAAAACGACTTGTATCAAGGTTGTCACAATTAACGCAACAAGAGGTCCTGGTACTTGCTTAAACCCAGGTACTTTAGGACTATATATCACCAACAAAAGCGCCATTACCGCCAACATGGTTGTCGCAAGGTGAAATTGTGGAAATACCTCAATTAAGTGAATGAGCTTACTGTGAAAATGATCACCTGATACTGCTGGTAGCCCAAAGAAATCCTTCCATTGGCCAACCCAGATGATCACGCCAATGCCAGCCGTAAATCCAACGATCACCGGGTCTGGAATAAACTTAATGACTCCTCCCATTTTGGCCAGACCAAGTAACAGCAGCATCACACCCGCCATCAGGCTGGCGATCTGCAATCCTTCTATCCCGTATTGGGCGGTGATCCCAGATAGAACGACGATAAATGCTCCAGTCGGTCCTGCAATTTGTAGACGGGTGCCACCAAAGATCGAAACAAATAAACCCGCCACAATGGCAGTATAAAGACCTTGTTCAGGCTTAGCGCCAGAGGCAATAGCAAATGCCATCGCCAGAGGTAATGCCACTACACCGACAATAACGCCTGCTACAACATTGTTAAGCCAATGTTTCGACTGAAGAAGTCCCGCTCTTTTTGCTTCCAAAATTGCTAGCACGACGTCTCCGTTAACCAAAAATGATAATAGCATTATAATCTTATTATCATTAATCAGCAATGCCATTCAGGGAAGAACACGATCTCTGAGACCGGCCTGAATGCAGCGAATGAACTCAAGAAAAAAGCCTGGCAGAAAGGCGTTCTGACACAAGTGTTAATCCCTCCGATACCTACGTCACTCGGCGTGAAAAGTTGGGATTGGAATGATGTGCTGAATGTTTACGGTGCCATGGGCTTTCCGAAAGTTCATATCTGATCCAAGACGCTTCGGCCCCTTTTTTTGCGCCTTGCATATTTGAAAAAACATGGAGAATGAAAAATAGATAACCAATAGGAGAAACAAACATGATGGTATTAACCCTTTTAACAAAGCAGACTGATGGTGAGTTTACGGTTTACTGGAAGACCGGCCTTCGAAGAGGTGGTGAGCTAAAGGTCGATTTAGGTGAGCAATACGACAAGCTACCTGAGCAGCAAAAGCCAATTGCAGCTGAGCTTTATGCTATTCATCACCTACTGTCAGTGAAAGAGGTGATGGGGAGTAACCGAAGCGGTAATGGGTTTCAAATTCGGGTCAGTAAAGGAGCCATCAAAAAGTTACAGAAACAACGCTCAACTCAGCATTCACTTTACAGCCTGACCAGGTTCTTGCTCACCCGTTACCAAGAAGCACAGATATCGGTAGATAAAAGGGAAGATTGGCTCTCATATTCCTTCGAGGAATACAACGACGATAACGTTTCAGTGAGAGACATCGATGAAGTGATCAACGTTCCGAACATTGGACCTGTCGTGGTGACTCGTCATGCACTGGAACGGTTTGTGGAACGGCTTTCAGACGGTGCACCTAAGCATCCTTGGAAGGCTTTGTGCGCCAAATTGTGTAGCACAGAATTGGCAAAATCATTATTGCCAGAATATATAGCTTCAAAGAAAGCAAAAAAATATTTCGTACAGGCAGAGTTTTGGTGTCATGGGAGCTCTGGTATGCACTTTGTGATGGTGCGATCAGCCAAAGCACTTACGTTAGTAACAGTGTTTAATAGATAGTCAGAAACACACACGATTCCTTCATCTATCTGGCCAATCGCTCTTAAGGGGATCTTTAGCATGTTAGCTCTGTGAAATTTCTGGAGCTGACAATGAGAACGCCTTTGTTACCTTGGTTCATCCTATGGGTGACCATCCCAATCATTATTTTCTTTCTATTCATCTTGCCCGCCTATGCTAGTGATGGGCAATTCTATCAGCGTGGTCAGGAAGGCTGGTTTTGGTATCAGGTCATTCCTGAGCCAGCGGAGTCTGAAGAGCAAATAAAGCCAGAACCTGGAGTCATGGAGCCCACAAAGGACGAGCTAAAACCCTTCAGTGCTGCCTGGTTCCGAGAGCACATGCAGTCGTTCATGGACAAGGCAATTGATGAACCAACGACTGCAAACGTCAGAGCCTATCTGTATCTCCAGCGAGTCATGATGGATAAGGGCTCACAGTTTGCTGATGTTAGTCAGCAGGTGGTCATGGGCGATCCTGTTTTGGATGAAATCAGCCGCAGACCCTTGGCGACCTATGCTGCCAATCGGATGGATCGAGAAGCTGGCGCTCAACGTGATGTAGCTTTAGGTGAAGTAGCAAAACGGGCTGGCTTGTTCTTCTTCTATCGTTCGGATTGCCCTTATTGCCACGCTCAAGCGCCTATCATCGAATCCATGGCTTTGAACTACGGTTTCGAGGTGTTTGCTATTGCTGTCGATGGCTTGCCTTTACCGGGTGGAGAATTTCCTAATTACAAAGTCGATTCAGGACAAGCGCAATCCTTGTCCGTTACGACTGTCCCTGCCGTATTCTTAGTTGATCCGCCTAATGTCATCACTCCCATTGGCCAAGGCGCAATGAGCCTCGATGAGCTCAATAATCGAATTATTCTCGCAGCCCATCAAGCCGGTTGGATTGACGATCAAACTTACTATGCCACCAGACCTGTTCAACCCGGCGTGTCACTCGCGATGTCAGCCCAAGAGCTTAACGAAAAGATATTACAGGACCCTGAGTTCCTTGTTCGCTATCTGCGTGCACAAGGAGGGTTATAACGATGAAAAAAGTATTCCGAGTATCGCTAATCGCCTGTGCGATTGGTTTTTCATCTATGAGCCAAGCAAGCTTGCAACAGGAGATGAACCAGTTGTTTGGTTCAATGACCAACACCACTGCGCCTGGTGTATTCGAGAGTCAACGGCGTGGTGTGATATCTGGCGGAAGCGTTGTTGTTCGTAACAGGATCATGAACGAGAACCTCGTCTCTATGGTGCCTCCGTCATTCCAAGCCGGTTGTGGCGGCATTGATATGTTCGCTGGTAGTTTGTCATTTGTTAATGCAGATCAGTTTGTTCAATTACTTCGTTCTGTTGCTGCAAACGCGAAGGGATACGCATTCCAATTGGCGCTCAGTGCTATGTGTGAGAAATGCTCTCAGCACATGGAGACACTGCAAAAGAAAATCCAGCAGTTGAACGAGTATTTCGGCAATTCCTGTCAAATGGCTCAGGGAGTCGTGAACGATACCCTGGCTGCTTTTGGTAAAAAGGGGCAAACAGAAGCCAGCATGTTGAGCTCACTTAAAGGGGCTGGAGACGTTTTTACCAGTTGGAGTGAATCCAATGGTAAGAACCCATATGAGAACGCTTCGAGTGTCGCGGCATCTGATGTGAACAAAACGATTAAAGGTAATTTGGTTTGGCGAGCATTGAAACGTCACTCGGCATCAAGCTGGTTTGCATCGGGGGATGACCGTTTTCTTGAATCGGTTATGTCAGTGACGGGCTCGATCATTGTTGGTGATTTAGCGAATGCCGCTGATGGCCAAGGTAAAGCCCCAAAACTGACCAGACTGAATGGCAATAAAGTGACTATTGAGCATCTAATTCATGGCGGTAACGTCGCTATGTACCGATGTGACATAGTGACACAAGACGGATGTCTGAATCCGACAATCACTAACGTGACCCTAACCGGGTTATCAACCCAGGTAGAAAATTTACTTCTTGGTACAGGTTCCAGTAACGGCATTATTTTTAAATTTGCTCGAAATACAGGGGCTGCTAGCACCACCGAAAAGGCTTTTATGACCTCGGCTCCTGCGAGCATTGGCGGCATGATTCGAACACTTTCTGCATTAAATGAAGGGGCCGCTAGGTCGTTTGCTTCAAGAGCGGCACCATTTATTGCTGTTGAGATGGCCCGAGCATTGGTTGAAGACATGCTCAATGCAGCTAGAAGTACCTCTGGTGTGGAAGATCATGCCTATGCGAAGTTGTTAACCGAAGACCTTGAACGTGCACGTCGCCAAATTAATGAGGAGTACGCTGCGTTGCAGCGAAGATACGGCTCAGAGCAAGAATTGCTGGCGCATTTTAACCAGGTGATTCAGACCATTCGCAAACAGCGTTATTACACCGTTAAATCTACGGCGCTGGGGGAATAGATAATGTGGGAAATCTATTCCATCGGGGATTCGGCTTTTTTAGAGCAGGTCCTGAATGCTGTCGCGATGATCACTGGTACAGGCGACTTTACTTCAATGGTTCGGATTGGTTTGCTCATTGGGGTATTGATGGTCTCTGTTCAGGCCTTAATGCAAGGTGGTCGTGGGATTAACTTTCAACACGTCTTAGTCTCATGGCTAGTCTTTGCAACCATGTTTGGGCCCAGTACCCGAGTGAGCATTGAGGATGCGTACACGGGACAAGTTCGTGTGGTTGATAATGTGCCCATCGGTATTGCTGCCGCAGGCAGTACGATTTCGACTGTTGGCTTTCAAATCACGCGATTGTTTGAAACGGCGTTCTCAACTCCCGCCATGACGGAATACGGCTTTGCATCCAGTTTACAGTCACTGATTAAAGTGAGAAAACAGGTGATGGATCGCTCGGGGTTGGGTGATGCAAATCGTGTTGGTGGCTCGGACATCGAGCAATCGTGGTTTAATTACATCAAAGAATGCACCTTGATTGGCATCGATATTGGCCAAAAGAACCTCGATCAGGTGCTGAGTGATCCTAATCCGATGACTGCGATTAGGTTTGATTCGCGCATTTATGGCACTCGAATCATGCTCAGTGGTAGCAGTAGCGATCTGGACTGCACCGATGCCTACAGCCAACTGAAACTCATGACAGAATCAACCTTCATTCCAAGGCTTAAACAGGTTTTGTCAGCCTCATTGGGGTCTTCGTCAGCAACGGATACTGATGTCGTGATCCGAAATGCACTGAATAACCTTGGTTTGGCCTCGGTTAACACCCAAAAGTACATGACCGCGTCGGTGCTTTTGCCTATTTATGAGCAAAGCGTGACGGGCAAGTATATGGATGATCAAGCTTTCACCGCAGCCGTTATGGTTAACCAGGCGATTGAGCAGCGCAATACACAATGGGCGGCGGAGCAGACTCTTTTCCAAAGTATCGTTCGTCCGATGATGACGTTTTTTGAGGGTTTCATTTACGCCATCACCCCATTGATGGCCTTTGTGATAGCCCTTGGCCAAATCGGGATGCGAATGGCTGGGAAGTACTTGTTAATCCTGCTTTGGATTCAACTTTGGATGCCTGTCATGGCCATCATTAATCTGTATATTCATTTAACCGTTGCAGGGAAAATGTCGGCTCTTGATGCCTTTGCAGGTACAGAAGTGCCATCTTTTGCTGGGATGATGCAGATGGATTCAGTGCTGCAAACCTGGATAGCTACTGGCGGCATGTTGGCGTCGAGTGTTCCAGCGATTTCGCTCATGCTCGTGTATGGCTCAGCAATAACCGCTACCCACTTGGCTGGACGTCTTCAAAACGGTGATGCAATTGATGAAAAGATGGCAAGTCCAGATGTCGCGAAAAATGCCCCGGTAATGCAATCACAGTCAATGTTCCAAAATTCAGCCCTTACGGGTTCTGCTATGACCGGCGCGTCAAACCTACTAAGCAGTTTCTCTGTCGGAAACGCGGTGGGTTCAATGGTCGGCTCTGCAAAAGAATCCATGACTCAGGCAACCCAAGCCTTTAGTCGTCAGGTTGGGAATACTATGAGTCGAACTTTTGGTGAAAAGCTAAGTTACGACAACCTGTCTTCGGTTGGACGTCAGATCGGCTCATCTAACTCCGCATCTAGCGCCGTTGTTAATCAGGTTACTGATGACCTGCAAACTCGGTATGGTTTTGGAGACGATAAAAAAGATGCTGTACGTGGCTTGGTATCGGGCGTGCTATCGGGAGGCCTAAGGGTCGGTGGCGATGGAACCATTACTAATCCCGGTGAGAAAGAAGTTGCTGATAAGGGCTTTCTTGGAAGGCTTCTTGGTACTGGCGGCAATGATTCTCCACAGGGCAACTTGCCAGGAGTCGATAAGCCAGACTCATCTCGTGTACCAAAACTATCAAGGGTACGAGCAGGGCTGGATTTAGGTGGTAACTTTAGTGGCCAAGTTGAGTCGTCAGAAGGCAGTTCTCGATCTACGACCGCAAATACGCTCACTGGGGAGATGCAAAGCTTGGCATCGAGTGATTCACGACGTGCTGAGTATCGCGATGCAATGGTTAAGGACCTTTCAGACTCAAGACGTTCTGGCGTTGAGATGTCCTTGTCTAACCAAGACTATCAGTCACTTCAGAGTTCAGCACAAGACGTTGTCACGGCATCAAATCGCTTTAGTGAGCTTGATCAGGCCAGCTACAGTCTATCAGGACAAAGAAATACTGATGGTGCGACGTTAACCCGATTAGCGGCGGACAATCCTGAAGTCATGGATTATTTAGGTCGCTATATGAACCAGCATGTTGAAGCAGGTAACCGTTTACGTGAAAACCTTCCGATGTATCAGCGCTTGCTACCTGATGATAATCAGGCGTATGTGGCCGCAGCTATGGAGTCTTTGACCTATAGCAACTCTTCAACGCCCGCTGAACGCGACAATGATTATCAAGCAGCAATGACTGTTATGGCCATGGCTACCGGAGCCGATTTACGATCAATTCAGCCGCGCTCTAATGAAGGTATGTCATCAACTGCACCTACTTTTGGTGGTATTCAAAGCCAAGTTGAATCGGGTGTATTGGGCGGCTACGAGGATGCAGCAACAGTTCAAACTCAGTACAACGCAGCTCAATCGGCTTACCAAACCAATCTATCTGGTATAGATGGACAGTTGAATGCGCATCAGCAGCAAGCCCAGCAGGCCGTAGCTTCTGACACAAGTACCTATCAATCTGGACTAAACAGTGAAGCTGGGTCTCAGTGGCGAGCACGCATTATGGCTGATGATAGCGGAGTTTCTGGTGCTGAAATGTTCTTCAACAGCGCCAGTGCTATTGGTGATTTCAGTGGCAAGCATACTGATGCAGCACTGCATACCTTGAATCACTTTGGCGAAGACTATGAGAGTTACAAAGAACAAGCGCTTGAAGATCCTGGCTCACGAGGTTTCTTGCACAACGCAACGGTGGCCAGCAAATCAACCTGGGATGGCTTAAAAGCCGCCGTTGATGCCGGAACATCTTTGGAAAACCCATTGACGGCGTTTAATGATGCATACAGTGGATCGAGTTCGCAGTATGCCTCCGAAGTAAACTGGGGCACTAAGTCAGAAGCCATGTTGGCGGGGGCATTTGGTGCGGCAGTTAACAATCGATATGGTGAGTTCCTAGAGCAGTATGCTGATGATTTTAAACAGGAAGCATACAGCGAAGGGCAGAGAATGGGATTGACCCCGATTCAAAGTCAAGTGTTCGCTCAAGCTTTCAATGAAGGTTTGGCGGGGCGCGTTTTCAACTTTGAAGACTCATCGAGTTGGTCGCCTGAAATGCTTGGTCTAAGGGAGCAAATGCTAAATGACTATCGTCAAAAGGATGAGAGTGGCGGTTACATCCCTGACAGTGTGTCCGAAGAAGATAAAGCATTTGTGGATAAGCAGATAGCGGTGATCTCAAATGCATCCCTTGCGGGAGATTATGCTCAGAACAACTTGATCGATATTAGGGCCTATAACCAGGCATCAGGAAGGAACTGAAAATAGAAGGTAGCCAGCTTGTGGTGGGCTGGCTATTTTTTGGGCTTTTGGGGATACCTTGGATAAAAGCCATCAAAAAACGAATGGAGCTTATACCAATACCATTTTTCTTCAATGCTCAAAGTTCTACCCGAATCTTTAACTTGGCTGCTCAAGAATCTAATTCCAGTACAAATAACTATGAAAAAGAGTCCCAAACCAACAATTGTCCAACTCGCTTGCCAATATGCGATTGCTAAAAACATAGTGGTGATGGCTATAAGGCCGATGGGGTTACAGGTCGCTTTGAATCCCAAGTAGCTGAAAAAAACGACGGTGCAGAACAGAAATGGCAAAGCCGCTAACTTGGCAGATGCTGTTAATATTTCTGAGGGAAAAAAATGAGCCACAGCCAAAGTCGCCAGAAAAAGCCCCAGTGAAATAACCCAGCAGCGTGCTGGTAAAGATTTAAGTAAGCTTGTCATCTTAGTACTCTCCAAGTGCACAGGCGGTGCACAATCAAATCATGTATCAGCATGTTAGTTCTCAAAAAGTGCTCTAGTGGTTTGCTCGGCCATAATCACGCACACAGGACATTTAAGCTGAATGCGCTGTTGAGATACCGTCAAATACAGACTACCGCATCGACACCGGTGTAAGGATGCAAGCTGTGATCTTAAATCACGAGCTAAAACCCAACCTTCATTGATGGTTAGTTTTTTCCAGGGGATCTCAGCTGGAAGATCTGCTTCTTCCCTTGCAACCAAGTACGCATCGTAAGCTTTCATCAAAGCATCAATATTTAATTGCTTGTAGACATTATCACCACCAATATTGACATAAAGGGCCATCAGCAGGGAGCCTTCAACTAAGGCTCTTCTGCTTTTAACGATGGCATCAGATTCTGGCAATTGACCAGGACAAGGTGACTTGCCAGTCACTTCTTTGTGCAGCCTTCTGATAATGTGGATTGGCAAACCTGTATCGAGCGCGATAATGGTCGTTCGAAATCCGTACTTAATAAGCAGCGAGGCTCGGGTAAACAGCTCACTTTTGGACAGGTTATCAATCATGCATCCCCCTTGTTGTTTAGGGTTGATAATAAATAAGCGATTCTTGGGATACCTGTGCCTTTGCTCTTCACCATCTCAATCAGTTGGCTTTGGTTACCCCTTGGTTGAAACAGCATGAATGATGAGGTCGCCACTCGTTGCAGGTCGTCAACACCGGCATTAATAAGTGCATCCACCACGTCGCGTGTAAGTCCAAAGCGCAAGACCGCCTCTTGCGGATCAATTCGCGCTAATTCACGTGCTGCGTGTAGGTACGCCAAATTTAATTGATAGAAGTCTTGTTGATTGGTTGTCATTGACGGACCTCCAGTTCATGTAAAATATTGCGATAGATAGAAAGCACTCTTTGCCCATACCAGCGTGCACGTTCTTCGTTCCAACTGTGATAGTGGCCTATGCCAAGCTCTAAATCGTTTGGTGAAGACTTGATTGCTTCGGCCAAAATACTGGAGCCGACAGTAAGGTTGATGATGGGGTCTAGCAGTTCTGTTGCTGAGCTCACTCGATGCCCATGCCAATGCAAATTGATTTGCATAAGGCCAATATCGAGCTGGTATTTTTCACTCTCTTGAAGTGCCTGGTTTAACAGTTGCTCCGCTTCTGTCCTAGATTTGGCGTAGGTTGCGTTTGAACCATTGCGAATTGCGTATGGCCATGGACTGGTCATGTTAAGACCTCGATGTGAGGCCGACTCAGCCAAGGCAACGGCGTAGAGCATGACTGGATCAATACCAACACTTTGTGCTGCTTTTTCCCACTGATAGCCCGGAAACGCATAGACTGAAGTGCTTGCGGACATGGCTATCACTAGGGCAACGGTTTTTGCTTTAATCGTTTTCATTTTTGTCCTCTAATTGATTTCCGAGAAGCGCCTGAATGGCTTTCGGGCTTATTCTTTTCAAAGGCACTGCGCTAAAATTGGCGATGCCTCTCGTGTAAACTTGTGCCGCTTTTGACCAGTCACCCACGGCAACAGGCGCTTGCATATCAAATCCTTTTTGCTGGTTCTGATGGTCGGCAATACCCTGTAATAGCCTTGGGTATTCACCCACTTCGTCCCGCAGCAAGTAAGCCTGGTAGCGTGTTAAAAACTCTTTTTGCTTAAAGGGGTATTCCCTGTCATCAACTTTGCAGAGTTCAACCCATCCCCCCATGTCTGAAATCACGCGGTGGATAAGTGCATCGTCAAACATCACGGATGTCCAAGCGCCAACCTGACGAACAGCCTTGTCAACTTTGTTCCAAGCAACCATGGCTCTTGAACCCGAGTTGCCATCGATATGCTTGATGACGTCAGCGGGCTTTGGAAAAAATTGCCCAGTATCCGGTGATTGAATATGCCGAGTCAGACCGATTCGCACTTCTTCAATGCTATAAGCACGAAGGGCTTCAAATGCGATGGATAGCAATTGCGGTGATACGCTTTTGCCATACATGGCCCAAGCGGCTCCCCAAACTTCAGCAAACTCGCGTTTATCAACCTCCTGCACTTGAACGAACCTCCCGAATACCTGGTCCGGCCCAGCTTTCAGCGATGCGACGATTGCTTTCTTCAATATTCAATTGGTGATTGCTGCCCTTTAGGCTCGTCGATGATTGCTGTACTTCATCAATGCGAACGTACTCGTCTTCCCATTGCCGGTTTAAAAGCCAGTTATGTGGCATAGGGGTCTTAGTCCGATCTTGATACTGCAATCGGTTGTCTCGTTGCTCTTTCCAGCGTGTTAGCACTTCCAAGGCGAGTTCATAGTCTTCATTGAGGCCCATGCGTAGCCATTCTTCTTTGGCTTTTGCTTTTTTTTCTTTGCGAATTTGTACATCCCAGAAGTCTTCAAACTGTATGTGGTCAACAGTTTTAACTGTTGGTTTGTTGCTTCTCTCAGAGTCATCCGACCGTTGAGAGTCCCTTACCGGGTTGCCATCAGGCATAAACAATGATGAAAATTCTTCTGGTAGCCGAGCTTGAAAAGCGGCAAGAGATTTCAAAAGCGATGCCATACCAACGAAGTCGGCAGGTACATCTTTAAACAACCGAAAGGCTGCCTTACCTTGGTTTGGGTTTTCGATTGGGTTGTGCTTCAGAAAGCTCCGAATCAAAGTCCAACCGGATTCCTCGCAACGAATCAGGAACTTATCTTGTTCTAACTCACTTAAAGCCTTAGCAACTTGTTGCTCATCCCAGTTCAAGTCAGAAGCAACGTAACCAATCGGCAATCGAAAGCAGCCAAGCAAATTACAGTGTGGGCATGTAAGCAAATACAGTCCTAGCAACTTCGC
>Ga0100388_10003228_pt1 | contig 13864 bp, 9 predicted proteins | sample CryGeymeta201512_FD_81536 | JGI IMG/M metagenome (GOLD analysis project Ga0100388, IMG submission 81536) | Groundwater microbial communities from Crystal Geyser aquifers in Utah, USA - Crystal Geyser metaG 2015-12 | ecosystem: Environmental > Aquatic > Deep subsurface > Groundwater | place: USA... | reverse complement strand
TTCAAGATTCAAGATTCATGATTCAAGATGTGCTATAATATACCCTGTAGTGTCATGCCAGAGGCAGATCCGCCTTTGGCGGAAAAATGCGACTGCCTTGCAAAAGAATTCCATGCATGTTACATATAAGTCTTCGCAAGAACAAAGTTCTTGCGAAGACAAGGTTCCGCGGACTTCTTGTTATATAAAATAAAATCGGAAATACGGCATAAAATTCTGTCGCATTTCTACTACAGGGTATAGCTATTATGCGTATTCTTTCAGGCATCCGTTCATCTGGACAACTCACTATTGCCAATTATCTTGGCGCGATTTCGCAATTCATTGCTCTACAAAACGAACACGAGTGTTTTTATTTCATAGCAGACCTGCACGCAATCACAACTCCATACGACCCCAAAACGTTTTCGCACAACGTTCTTGATGTCGCGGCAATGTACCTGGCATTCGGTCTTGACCCGTTAAAAACCACGATGTTTCTGCAATCGCTTATTCCCGAGCACACGCAACTGCAATGGTTATTAGCAACCATCACGCCCATGGGCGAACTTGAACGCATGACGCAATACAAAGAAAAAACGCATCAAGGCGACCCGGCAGATGTAGGGCTGTTTATGTATCCAGTGCTTATGGCTGCGGATATTTTGCTGTATAAACCTCAAGCAGTGCCGGTTGGCGAAGACCAAGTGCAACACGTTGAACTTACCCGCTCCATTGCGGAAAAATTCAATAAACGATTCGGTGAGACATTTCCTCTTCCTGAACCAAAAACGCTGGATAAAGCATTTTCGCGCATTAAATCATTGCAAGACCCAGCAAAGAAAATGTCAAAATCAGATGACAATCAAAAAGCATCCATCGGGCTTATGGATACACCGGAACAAATCAGGGCAAAAATGAAATCGGCAGTTACGGATTCTAAAAAAGATATAGTATTCAATCCAAACAAAAAACCTGCAATAAGCAATTTGCTTACCATTGCAAGCGGATTTTCTGGACTTCCAATTACTATGCTTGAGCAACAATTCAAAGGTGCTTCATACGCTGATTTCAAAATGGCTGTTGCTGATATGATTATTGAAAAACTGACGCCCATGCATGAAAAATATTATGAGCTCATCAAAGACAAAAAGAAATTGAAAAACCTCTTGGTTGACCACTCGCACAAAGCCCAAGTAATTGCCTCGGAAACACTCAAAGAAGTGCAGGAAAAAATGGGGCTGGCATTATAGAACTTGAAACGTAAATCTTAAAACTTGAACCACAGGCACCTGATTAGATGATAAACACAAAAACGGGCTGTGCCCGTTTTTGTGTTTATTGTATTCAAAATACTTTCTATGTTTGATTCCAATGAATAACCTCTGTGACAGAATTTTTTAAGGTGCTAAATACTTTCTGCAGGTCTTCGCCTTTTGCTTGTATGGTTCGTGTAGGCAATACTGGACTAAACAAAAACCACTCTTGTTTATACACATTTGGGTCAATAAAAATCCTGATGCTTTTGTCAAAACCAAATGGATATGCGCAACCTGGTTCTGCGCCAAAATATTCTTTTAATTCTTCCGGGGTTGCTAAACGAATTTTGCTCGCATGCAAATCCTGTTTGACTGCGCTCATATCTGTTCGTTTTCCCTGCAATGTTACATACACAATAAAAGTATCGTCAGCTTTCAAAACCATGCATTTGCCTTCTGTGCCGAAAAAACCAGTTTCTTTTTGAACCGCAGCTAAATCTTCGTATGTCAATGCTGCCCGATGTTCAAATAATTTATATTCAACTTTATTGGTATCCAATAATTCGATAAGCTTTTGATATTGTTTAATATTGTTGTACATACTCAATTTTGTGCATAATAGATTTTGTGCATAATAGATGGATTGCCGGGTTTACTATCCTATTGAACGATCGTCCAATAGGATAGTTATGAATGGTTTATTGATTTATTTCTATTTTGGGCTTTAGCAAAATTCTCTTTTCTTATTCTATTTTTGTCCCTCACACCAGAGGACCATAGGCTGTGCTTATGCTTGCACGCCGAAGTGCATTTTAACAACGTAGGCCTGCCTGCGGTAGGCAGGCGTGCCTGCACACTGAAGTGCATTTCGGCACGCAGGCGTGGATGAATGACGTTTCGGGATGTCGCCCGTGAGGCTCCACTTTCCCTATTTTGAATTGAGGTGACATTTTTCTGCAAGCAAAGGGCTGCGCCAATTGGGGCGGCCATTTGCTTTATTCAAGGGTTTACCACGTAGTAGATTTTCAACATAATACATCAACTATATTGTTTATTATTATTTATTGATTCCAATCCACAGTTTTTCTTTGCCATCGGCCATTTCAGTTTCATACGCAACTTGATGTTTCTCAAAAATGACTTCTCGTGCTTTTGTTTCTTTTTTAAGCAATTCTACGTACTGTTTTAAAAACGCAAACGCACCCAACGCATCGTAGTACAACGTAATCGTATCCTGCGGCAAAAGCCCCATTGCCTGCCTGCCTTCTTGAACAGTTCGTACGAGCTCACGCACAATGCCTTCTTGCTTTAACTGCTCCGTGATTTCCGTATCAAGCCCAATTGCGCTGTCTCCTTGGCTATCAACGACACATGATGATTTTTCAGAAATACGGTTAACAAATCGTATTGTTTTTACATTCACTTCATCAGCCAAAATCGCGCACAACTCTTCAGACAATGCTTGTTTTTGCGCAATTTCCACAACACCCAATGGTTGACGCACTTTAATCACAGCTTTTGCGCGAAGCGCCAAAATGCGCTCCGCAAGCGCGCGAATTATTTTCATATGATCAAGAATTGGAGCAGAACCGTTTATGTTTTCAGGTGGTTCGGCTCCGCTCTTCATAAGTGCGGGCCAGGATGCCATATGCACGCTTTCCGGAATCTGGTTTTGGTCTTGCAAACGTCTTCGAATTTCCTGCCATATGTGTTCTGCCAAAAACGGAACAAATGGAGAAAACATAATTACAAAATCAAGCATCATGCGCGCGCAAAACGCAGACACGTTCATGAGTTCATCGGCATTTTCCGGCTTTTGAAATCTGCGGCGCGACCTGCGAATATACCAACGTGACAAATCATCAATGAATTCCTGCAATGCCCTGCTTGCTTCATATACACGATACGCATCCATATGGTTTTTGACAGTTGTTGAAAGCAATGCCATACGCGCATTCATCCATTGGTCCATAACTTCCGTTGCTTGTGCTTTTGCCATATCTACCTTTTGGGGCGCGTACGTTTGCCAAAACTTCAAAACATTCAGTATGGTCATTAAATCCTGATGCGCGCGGCCTTTCATGTCTTTTTCGGAAAAACGCTTATACTCTCCAGGGTCGTTTAACGTGTAAAAATACCAACGCAATGCGTCAGCGCCGTATGTGTTAAATATTTTCCATGGATTTATGATATTGCCTTTGGATTTGGACATTTTTTCTCCATGCTCATCCATAACATGCCCCATGGAAATAACATTCAAAAACGCAGGGCCAACGTCAAGCAAGGTACTGATAGCCAAAAGCGTATAAAACCATCCGCGCGTCTGGTCAATCGCCTCGGAAATGTATTGTGCAGGAAACGGCAATTTGTTTCCCATAAGCTTTGCATACGCAACTGGTTCGGCTCCGCTCACCACAAGTGGTTCGGCTCCGCTCACCACAACTGGTTCGGCTCCGCTCACCACAAGCATATTCGGGTCCTGACCAAGTTCAATCTGTTCAAACGGGAAATGGAATTGCGCAAACGGCATTGCGCCAGAATCAAACCAACAATCAATCACATCCGTGACGCGATGCATAAGGGCTCCGCATACAGGGCATGCGCATACAACCGCATCCACAAACGGGCGGTGCAAATCAACTTCACCTTGGTCGTTATACGGAAAATTTGGCGAGGTGAACTTTTTCATTCCTGCCAATGCGAATCCGTCTATTTGCCATGTCTGGCTAAGCGAGTGCGTAACAAGTTTTGATTCCAAAAGCCACAACGGGTCTCCGTGGCTGATAATCGCAATGGTCTTGCCATGATATTTCGCATCGTACTCGCGTACAACCGCAAGCATCCGTATTTGCACGTCTGATAAACTTTCTCCATTTTCAGGTTTTTTTGAAAACAGCGCATCCAAAGATTCTGTTTTTGTCGCATGATAAAATGCGTCGTATTCGGATTCGGGTTGATACGCATATATGCCGCAATTAATTTCGCGCAACCGTTCATCATATAAAAGTTCTGCATTGGGAAATTGCTTATGTAAAATCTCTGCTGTTTGCCTGGTACGCGCCAAATCCGAACTGATAATCATATCAATATGCGTATCCCTCATAGATTCGGCAAGCAGCCGCACTTCTTGAATTCCTTTCTTGGTCAGGATGCTGACCATATTTTCTTTTTCTGGCCATGGAGCCAAATACTTTTCCACATTGGACCGGGACTCGCCATGCCGAATCAACACATACGTATTCGGTTGATACGCATTGCGCGATAAATCCTGAAGCGACCCTATTGCAAGTTTGTGCGTAGGATTGCGGTCGCACACCCATATCGGAAGCGGCGTTCCCCAATACCGCTCGCGGGAAATCGCCCAATCCTTCACATCCTTCAGCCACTCGCCGAACCTGCCTTGTTTGAGATGCTCGGGCACCCAATGAATCAATTCGTTATTTTGAATCAAGCGGTCTTTCAAAACACTCATGCGAATAAACCATGATTGATGCGCATAATACAACAAGGGTTCATGGCACCGCCAGCAAAACGGATAGGTATGCGTAATAGTTTCGGTTTTATACAGCACGCCATTGTCTTTGAGCCATTGACGAATGGCCGGGTCTGATTTTTTCGCGGGCTGATTAGCCCATAACGCAACATCCGAAATGAAATTGCCTTGCGCGTCCACCGTGTGGTATTCGGGCAATGCATAGCGTTTACCCAAATCATAATCATCAATACCGTACATAACAGCAGTGTGCACGATACCTGTTCCTTCTGTTGCAGTGGCAAAACTCGCTGGCAAAACTTGAAATGCGTTTTCAATATTTTTCGGATTCGCGTTTTTGATATACGGAAACATCGGCTCGTACCGCATACCAACCAAATCAGAACCGCGCGATTCCCGGATAATCTCATACTCATCCTGCAACACCTGTATACGGTCTTTGGCAATAATGTATGTCGTGCCATCTGTGGTGAGCGGAGTCGAACCACTATTTTTTTGCTTGAGCCATACATACGCAATATCAGGATGAACCGCCAACGCCACATTTCCAGGCAAAGTCCATGGAGTTGTGGTCCAAACCATAAAATACGTGTCAGGGTGTTTGCTATCCGCTACTTTGAATTTCACATACACGGATTCTTCTTGCGCATCCTCGTACCCTTGCGCAACTTCATGCGACGAGAGCACAGTCCCGCATCTGGTGCAATACGGAACGACTTTGTAATCCTGCTGGAGTAATCCTTTATCCCATGCTTTTTTCAAAATCCACCACAGCGATTCCATATATGACGCGTCATAGGTAATATACGGATGCTCCAAATCCAACCAATATCCGATGCGTTCGGTAAACTTATCCCATTCTTGTTTAAACCGCCACACGGATTGTTTGCATTTTGCGTTAAATGCAGCAATGCCGAATTGTTCAATGTCAGCTTTTGTTTTCGTTTTGATTTCCTTTTCAATTTGAAGTTCAACCGGAAGCCCGTGCGTATCCCAGCCCGCTTTGCGCAACACATTATATCCTTGCAAGGTTTTATACCTGCACACAACATCCTTAAATACGCGCGCAATCACATGATGCAGCCCGGGACCTGCGTTCGCGGTCGGAGGACCTTCAAAAAACACGAATTGCGGACGATCGGTTTGCGCGTTCACACGCTCAAATATCCGTTGTTTCTTCCAAAAATCCAAAATACGCTGTTCCAAATCCGGAAACGGCGAGGTTTTGTCTTGGTGCGTGTTTTCTTTTTTCATACGCATGATTTTCAGTATAATGGATTTATTACATACGAGATAATACGCCAATACCCAACAATCCCAATCCCATTTTGATAACTGTCATTGCCTGCGCAACTAATTTTAATCTGACGCTTTGAACTACGGGACCTGCATGAACAACATGATGCGTTTCGTACCATGCATTGACCATTGTGGCAACCTCGTACACATAGTTCGCAATATAATTGGGCGCGTATTCTTGAGACGCCTGAAGCACGACATCATGGAATTGAATCAATTTTTTCAGCAACACATTCTCTGCGTCATCAAACAATGCGAAATCTTTTTGTGTCCATGTTGTTTTTTTCGTTTTTACTTTTGCCTTTGCCTTGGCGCAAATACTTGAAAGCCGCGCATAGGTATACTGCACATATGGCGCGCTGTTGCCCGAGAGCGAAAGCATAGCATCCCAATCAAACAAAACATCTGTGTTTCGATTTTGCGACAAATCATTATACTTGATTGCGCCAATGCCGATGACGCGCGCGATGGTTCGCAATTGTTTTTCTGAAATAGTTGGATTTTTCTTTTTGGCAATCGTATACGCGCGTTCGCGCGCTTCAGATATCACATCGCGAAGCGATATAAAACTTCCGTGCCGCGTGGAGAACTTTTTGCCGTCAAACCCAAGCATCATGCCGAATTTGACATGCACCAAAAGCGCATGCGCGTCCAACGGATGCAAACGGTTAATCGCAAACAACTGTTCAAAATGAAGCGCTTGTTCATTTGCAACCACATACAGCACCGCATCAGGACGCCATGTTTTGCAGCGAAACGCGATAGTTCCTAAATCGCTGGTGATATACAAAAACGCTTCATCGGTTTTTTGAATAAGCGCGGGCGGGAGTTTTTCTTGGTCAAGTGGAACAATTAAAGCGCCTTGGCTTTTTTGCGCAATGCCGCTAGCGACCAAATCTTTGACAATGGAATCTGCAAGCGTTCGGTAATGGCTTTCGCCATACTGATGCTGAAACGGCACAGTTCCCAATAATGCGTATATATCCGTAAACTCGCGAATGCTTATTTTAACCAAAGCGCGCCAGATTTTCATGTTTTCCTTGTCTTTACGCTGAAGTTTGACTGTTTCTTGTTTTGCGCGTTCGGTCAGTTCCGGGTTATCTTCTTCCCCGTTCGTAAACCGCACATACAAATCCTGTATATCTTCAAGAGACAGTTGGGCAAGCGATTTTTTTGAATATGTTCTGTACGCCGCAATTAATTTTCCAGCAAGCATGCCCCAATCCCCCACATGACTATCCGTGATAACCCTCCACCCCATATACATATATATGCGCGCAAGCGCGTCGCCGATAATCGTTGACCTGATATGAGCAATTGCAAGCGTTTTGCCAATATTGGGACTTGAATAATCAACAACAATTGTTTTCTTCTTCCTTTGCTTGATTGCGGCTTGAATATTTTCTGATGCAATGTGCGCAACCCATGCCGGATGCAAAACAAAGTTTATGTATCCGCTTTTCGCCTCAATGGCAGAAACAAACTTACAAAATCCTTTATTTGTTTCCAACTCTTTTTTTAAATCTTCGGCAAGGGCAAATGGCGAGGCACTGCGATTTTTCGCCAACACAAAAGCGATATTCGTTGCATAATCGCCGAACTTGGAGTTTCCTGATGGGAAAACAGAAAAATCACATTCAGAAACATTGAGAATAGCTTGTAACTTCCCTTTTAAAAAGTCTGCAATAAACATAGAGTATTTATGTATTGTACCATGTAGGTATAAAAAATCCCTTCATAACCGAAGGGCTTGCTTCTATACCATAATATCAAAACCCCCGGGTCAACACCGAATGCGAATCGCACGGATAATAATGGAGGGTTGAAATATCATATTGATATCATACAAATCAATCCAGTAAAAGTCAAATACTTGTAAGTAAAACGGCTTTGATTCATGCGTATTACTTACGTAAGTTATATAGTAAAGATTGTTACAATATATAACGATCGTAACATAATGTAACATCTGATGCTGTATTTCTGACTTTATTTTATAAACAAAAAGTCCGCTAGGCCTTGTCTTCGCAAGAACTTTGTTCTTGCGAAGACTTTACTATTTGGTTACTTTTGCTAAGGCAGTCGCATTTTTCCGCCAAAGGCGGATCTGCCTCTAGCATGACACTACGGGGCATACCATTTCTTGAATCTTAAATCTTGAATCTTGAAGCTTGGGATTTAAATCGTGGAACTTGGAACGGTGTAAAACGAAAAGTGTAAAACGGAAAGTTAAAAATAGTTTTACATCTTACGTTTCTTTATTTTGAATTTTTCGCTTTGCATTTTACGCTTCTTTGTTTTACATCTTACGCTTACCTTTTAAGTCTTGGGTCTTGAACCTGGTGCTTGCTTAGGATTTAGTGCTTAGGATTTAGTGCTTCCCTTTACGCACGAGCGCAAGCGGTCAGGCGGGATGTTCAAAATCTACTACGGGGTAAACCCTTGTAGTGAATTTTGAACCGCTTTCAGCTTCCCGCTTTGCGGGATGTTCAAAATCTACTACGGGGTAAACGCCGTGCTATACTAAAAAACTCAAGTTTGTTATTTGTTTTCAGTATCCACCCATCTAATCCGCTTTTTCGCCCTATCGGGCCGCAAACCGGAGTAAGATGGGTGTACAATTACTGATATGGCAGTATATGCTCAAAACCGAAAGGCGCGGTTTGACTACGACATATTGGAAACCTTTCAAACAGGTATTGTTTTATATGGATTTGAAGTCAAATCGGTTCGGGCAGGACGCGTAGACCTGAAAGATAGTTACATAACTGTCAAAAACAACGAGTTATGGCTGTTGAACGCCAAGATTTACCCTTTGCAACCCAAAAACATTCCCGCAACATACCGAGAAAACCGCAGCAGAAAAATATTGGCGCATGCGGATGAGGTCAAGCGCATGATAGGAAAAATCCGCGAAGCAAGGTTGACGATTGTGCCTTTACAGATGTATAATGTAAAACGATACCTGAAGCTTGAGTGCGGACTTGCCAAAAGCAAACGCGCATTTGAGAAACGCGAACGTATTAAAAAAAGGGATACGGAGCGGGAAATCGAACGTTCTTTAAAAAACTAAAACTCAACCTCGAAACTTAAAATTAGGATTTATGATTTCGTCTTAGGGTTTTACTTTGTTGGGGATGACGTGCTTTGACATGTTTGGCAATGCGGTATGCGAATCGAGGAATCCTGTACCCCTCGTAAAACACTCGGGAATTCAATATATGCCAATTTCGGCGTAAATTCCTTTGCTCCGGCGTTTGCTGTTGCATAAAGGCGTCCTGTTTTTGAATGCTCAGTACAAAAATATGGGCGTAACTCAACTGAGCTGCGCGAGCGTTCCTGCTTGAAGAACGCTAGCTAAGCAATACTCAAGCGCATGAAAGAAACGTTTTCTTGGTTTCGCGCCTTTCTATGAAATAAAATCAAGATGCATTCGGAGAAATATCGCATCTAACCGAGCATGGACGTGGGTTCAACTCCCACCATCTCCACCGTCCTTCGTTGAAACTACGGAACGGTTTCTGTATAATCAACGAATACGATTCCGTGATGACAGGTATTCCGAAGCTTTAGCGAAGGATACCCACCGGGTAGCAACCCTGCAATATGCAGGATCACTACAGAAAAGTTCTGTTGCAAAAAAATTAATTCATACAACTTCTATTTTTAGGCCTTATTTCAAGCCCAAACAAACAAAATTCCGCATGAATGATGCCATCACGGCGCAACAGGTCCGTGCCATTGATGATAGCGGCAAAAATCTCGGCTGTATCAGCATTGAACAAGCCCGAACAATCGCCAAGGAACGCGGAGTTGATGTTATCCAAATTACTCTTGACCCTGAAACGCCCGTGGTGCGCATTATGAGTTTTGGCAAATTCAAGTATCAACAGGAAAAACAAGAAAAAAAACATAAACCCAAAGAAAAGAAAATCAACTCAAAAACGGTCCGCATCAGTTTAGTGAGCCAGCTCCACGACTTGCAGGTCAAAGCAAAACAAGCAGAAGAGTTTTTAGAACAAGCCCAGCACGTGCGAATTGATTTGATGCTGCGCGGCAGACAAAGGGCGCATCAGGACCTAGCGCGCGAAAAAATAAAAAAATTCCTGACACTTATCAAAACGCCCATCAAAATCGACCAAGAACGCATGACTCCTCGCGGACCACAAATTATTATTAGTAAGTCGTAATCATACATGGCAAAAACATTAAAACTCGTGAGTAAGCGACTGCGTGTCACGAAACGAAAAAAGGTCTTATTCCGTTTAGCGCAGCAGGGACATGCAAAAGCCAAAGAAGCCGGCGATACGCGCAGAAACAAACGCCAACCACATCAGTCAACAGCGCCGTTTCTTAAAAAGGTCGTCAAAAAGTATCCAATGAAAACATAAATCATTATCATCACGTATGACACGCGTTAAACGAGGAGTAAGTTCAATAAAAAAGCGCAAAAGCGTACTCAAACAAACCAAAGGATTCCGCGGCTCGTCAAAAAACAAAGAACGGCAGGCAAAGGAACGTCTCCTACACGCCTACACGCACGCCTACACAGGCAGAAAGCTTAAAAAGCGCGACTTCCGCTCTGTATGGCAAATTAAAATCAACGCAGCTGCTCGCCAAAACAACACGACCTATTCACAACTTATGCATGCAATAAAAATAAGCAATATTGCGCTGGATAGAAAAATGCTCGCCTTACTTGCGGAAAAATACCCCAAAGCATTCAAAGCGCTCGTAAAAGAACTAGCACCAATAACGAAATAACGAAAAACGTCCCGCGTGCACACGCGGGACGTTTTTCATAAACTAATCTGAACGCACTTCGCCGCTAAGTGATGAATATATAATTTTCCCATTTTCTAAAATGCGCAGTATGCGCTGTTCCTCGGAAATAATATAAACAGTCGTACCTTGCAATCGATATGAACATGCAATGCCTGCTAAATGCCGCGCATGCACTTTCCTTGCAAACCCGAATGCATCTGACAAATCATCTGCCTTACCCGACGCAATTTCTTGCGCAACTTCTTTTGGCTTCATATTTTCCAAATACACGCCGCTGGCAATGAGTATTCCCTGCTGGCTTATCAATACAGCGCCATCAAAATGCGAAAGTTGCATAAGCAATTCAAGCGTATGTTCAGAGGAATGCTTTTCCAGTTGATACGCTTTTTCATGAAATACATTCTGGGTTGCGTCCGGAAACGACGCGTAATCCTTGAACCACTGCTGTTTCCACCCGTACACGACCAGCATGCCAAATGAAGACCTGCGCTTTTTCATCAACCGCCGCAACAACAAATACATCCGCATTTTTTCTTGCTGCTGCCTTTCTGTTCCTGAAGATTGCAAAGAGCTCATAACTAAAGACTGCTCCCACAATGGGCTTGCAAAAAGAAACATGCTCCGCATATAGCGCGGAAAAAAACGAAACAATGGCTTCATGACCGCATCATACTATTCATGTTTGCAAAAATGCAATTAGCTGCGCAGATAATTTCGTATTCAAAATGTTTTTTGCTTCCAGCCACCCGCGGCGCGCAACACCCACGCCAAACCGCATCACATCAAGTTGATGCGTTGTGTGGCTGTCTGTTCCCAAAGAAAACAAAATCCCGAAATCCTTACCCATGCGCGTCAAATTGGCGTTCACATCTAACCGGTTAGGAAACGCATTGATTTCAATTGCGGTTTTGGTTTGTTTCGCGCACGCAAAAACTTTCTCAAAATCAAGCTCGTATCCTTCGCGCTGCAACAACAATCTGCCGGTTGGATGAAATAAAATATCAACATGGGGATTTTTCATAGCGCGCATCACACGTTCGGTCATATCGCGTTTTGACATGGAAAAATGCGAATGCACCGCAGCTCCAACCATATCCATTTTCGCCAACAAGACGTCCGGAATATCAAGCAAGCCGTTTTTTAAAATATTCACCTCAAGTCCTTTCAAAATTCTCAGTGTGCCAGCGAGTTTTTTGTTGAGTAAATCAATTTCTTTCATTTGCCGTATAATCTGGCGTTCATCCATGCCAGCCGCAATGCCTAAACTCTTGGTATGGTCAGTTATAGCAATATACGCGTACCCGAGCTGGAGCGCTGCCATTGCCATTTCTTGTATGGTATTTTTGCCGTCAGACCACGTGCTGTGCATTTGCAAATCGCCATTAATATCTTGTAATTTCACGAGTTCTGGCAATGTTCCTTTTTGCGCCATTTCGATTTCTCCTTGGTTTTCGCGCATTTCCGGTTCAATATAATCCATGCCTAATTTTTCATAAAGTTCTTCCTCGGTCTTACCTGCAATCATAATCTCCTTATGCGCAGTTCCGCGTTTTGGCCCGCGTTGACCCGCGATTTTAAAAAGGCCGTATTCGTTGAGTTTCCATCCTTTACTAATTGCAATTTCCCGCAATGCCACATTATGCTCCTTAGACCCGGTAAAATAATTCAGCGCCGCTCCCCAACTTTCGCTCGGCACAACACGAAGGTCCACATCAATGCCGCTTTCCAGCCGCACGGATGATTTAGTTATTCCTTTAGCGTATATTTCAACAATAGTGGGAAGTGAAACAAAATAATCCATAAGCGCTTTTGGATTTTCGCTTACTGCAAGCATATCAATGTCATGCACGGTTTCTTTCATCCTGCGTATGGAACCCGCAATTTCAATTGCTCTCACGCACGGAACCCGCGCCATACGCTTTCGCATGACCAGCGTATCGTCGTATACGGCCCCGAGCAAAAAAGTTCCTGCTGATTTTTTTGAAAACGCCACATGTGTTGCAAGTTTTTCCTGCGTTTTTTTGCCAAATCCTTTAATATGCTCCAACTTTTTTTGCGCAAGCGCACGTTCCAAATCCGCAAGTGTTTTCACTTTAAGCGTTTTATACAATTTCAGTGCGGTTTTCGGGCCAATGCCTTCTATTGCAGAAAGCGACGCCATGTCAAACGGAAATTGCTTTTTCAATTGCTCCAATTGTTTTATCTTTTTTGTACGAATATATTCCTGTATTTTTTCCGCAAGCGCTGTGCCGACTCCGGGGATTTCGTTTAATCCTTTTAACCCATGTTCATGATATACATCAGATACATCTTTTTCGTATATTTCCAATGACTGCGCAGCGCGTTCGTATGCCTGCGGCTTGAACGCAATGTTTTGCGCGTATAAATACTGCGCAATCAAACGAAACAATTTTGCAATTTCGCGATTCATATACATATTGTAGCAAAAATAACGCTATTAAAAAATATAGTTTAAAAAAGCGCCGGTGTGAAACCGACGCTTTATATTTTTGGGGGCCGCGCGCCCCCTTATGGTCCGCAATAACAATACGGCGGAAATGCCGGGCCGTCTGGCCCGACATCCCCTGCTTTGCAGGGGGTTGGGACATCACCCCATTCGGGGTGAGTCCTATCATTCCCACAGCGGTCAGAGACCGCCATGGGGTTGTTCTGAGTGAATACCCAGTAGCAAGCTGGGTATTCAATCGGAGTCGGCGTTGTTGCCGACTCCTGTACATCCCAACCAGCACTGCTGGTTGGGATAGGGGTAGAAGACGGAGGAGAAGGATTAGTTAAAACAACCCAAACTCCCCACCACCCATCTACAAGAAATATCAGTATTGCCACCCCTAAGATGACGTAACTTAGGGGTGGTGCCATCGCCATCGCCGCAATGGCGATGGCCAAAGCCACAATCAAAATCAACCCCCATAAAACGGTCTGCCACCATTCCATGGCGTCCTCCTTGCGCGGAGTTATATTATACCACAAAATCATAAATATTACAAAACTTACAAAGCAAAAAACAGCTTGCTATCCTATTTGACGA
>Ga0100388_10003221_pt1 | contig 13881 bp, 17 predicted proteins | sample CryGeymeta201512_FD_81536 | JGI IMG/M metagenome (GOLD analysis project Ga0100388, IMG submission 81536) | Groundwater microbial communities from Crystal Geyser aquifers in Utah, USA - Crystal Geyser metaG 2015-12 | ecosystem: Environmental > Aquatic > Deep subsurface > Groundwater | place... | reverse complement strand
GTAGCCCGGGTTGAGGCCGCGAGGCCGAAACCCGGGACTGCTGCCGCAGCCCCGGGTTGCAGCGGCACGCGATCCCGGGTTGCACCGCTGGCGCGGTGAACCCGGGCTACCGGAACTCACCGTGAACCGCCATCATCCCCGCCGGGGGATGACAGCGTATAAAGTTGCTGCACAACGGCGGCGATGGCTGCGTATGCCGGTGAATCGGGGTGATGGACTGGCACGTTGGCCTGAGTCAGCCACTCCAGCAGACCGGTATCGGGCGTGAGGGTGATGCCATGCTGCGCAGCGAGCTGGCGGACGAGCGGCGTGAGCCTCTGCGTCGTCACCGAGCGCGACGAGTCGTGCTGACTGGCGGGCAGGTGCAAACGGGCTTCGCGTCGGTTGGTCATCGCAATCCTTACGCTGTCGCCGACACCAGGCCGCCGCTGGCGCCCGGCGAGGGTTCAGGGCGGCCATAACGACAGGCAGCGTGCTCGACCACCAGGCCCTGTCGTTGCAGGCGATCGGTGATGGTGGTGAGCGACGATTCGATGCGCCGCGCGACGGCGGATATCTCCGCCCAGAACTGCACGCGTACCCGATTCTCGACGATCCGTATTTCTGCACCGATGGCGCCCAATGCCGGAAAGTCGATGGCAACCTGTATCAGCCAGCCCGGTTCGTTGCCCGCACCAGTGGTTGTCGGCGCAAAGCGGATCTGCAACACGTCAAGGCCGCCACGGCCATGCATGGGTATTTCGAACTGCCAGGTCGGGGATTTTGCGCCGGACTGCAGTTGCGCGATCGTTTGCCTGGCGATGACCCCTTGTGCCGCGTGATGCAATCGGCCCCAGTCCGACGCGTTACCGCGCCATGGCACCCGGGGCGCCCTGGGCTGTCGTGGCAGTTCGCGGTCCGGCTGCGGCGGCTGCAGGTCGCTGCGGCTGTCCACAGGTGCTGCGGGTGGATAGTGCGACAACGCCGCAGTCAGCCGCAGCAGCGACGCTTTCCAATCGCCACTCAACGACAGGTTTCGGTTCTCCTGAATGGCGCGCAGCAAGCGTGCTTCCATCGACATGCCGGAGGAATGCAGAGCCTGCAATACGGAGGCGGCATCGGAGAAATCCGACGCTGATGCCATGGCGGCGTTGAGCTGTGCAAGTACCGGCTGGATTTGCGCCGGAATGGCAGTGTCGGGGGCGGCGTGCACGGCATGTAGTTCGGCCAACAAACCCGCAAGGCCTGCTTGCCGCGGAATCAGCGCGAGCAACGCGCGTGTCCGCGCCGCTTCGTCGTCGTCGCTTTCATCGCGGATCAGCTCCAGCTCGGGCTTTGTGCCAGCGCGCGTGACGCGAACCCGAAACGCGTGTGGCAGCACCTTGTCCGGCGGCGCTTCGGCAAGTAGTTCTTCATCGTCGACGCGAAGCGCAACACGGCCGTCGGGGTAACGCCCCAGCACATGCGCCGGGTGCACCGAGCCGACGATCCATGAGACCGGGTGGCTCGGTGCCGGTGCTGGCGATACCGGAGCAAGGCGGCTGGCTGGTTCGATGTTCACCGACGTGCTCCCTGGGTAAGTGCTGGCTCTGGATCTAGGTTGCCCGAGCCGGTGGATTTCCGATGAACCCGATGTCCTGGCCGGATTGCGACGACGCCTGGCTCTCGCCATCTGGGGCCGACCTCGCCTTTCCCTGCGACCAACAACATCGGCGCTGCGCGGAAAAACTTTAGCGACCGGTTCACACTTTTGGTCATGCCGTGAGCCAAGCGCCGCGCCGGATTTTGGCCCTAAAGTCTGGCGCTGGCATGCCGATAGAGTAGTCAGCGCGGAGTGATGCGACACGCCAAAAACGGGAGTTGCCAATGGCCAGAATCCGGGATCGCAAGTCAGTGTCCGCATCGACGGATGCACATCGCGTTGTCGCATTGGACGCCGAGTTGCGCATTGGCAACGCCAGCGCACTTCAGACAATGCTGTGCGAGGCGCTGGCGTCGGGCGACGAAATCGTGCTCGATGCCACGGCAGTTCAATCAGCCGACTCGGCCGCCCTGCAACTGCTGTACGCATTCGTGCGTGACAGCAAGGCGCGTGGCATGAGGGTGTCGTGGCTGCCCGCGCAGCCGTCGTTGCGTCGTGACGCCGGTCTGCTTGATTTGGACAGGCCGCTCGGATTGAACAGCCCCCGTTGCACGATGATCGATCAGAACTTTCAATTCAACAAGGCACAGGCGAGGGCACGCACGTGAGCAAGAAGATACTGGTGGTCGATGATTCCGCATCCATGCGCGGCATGGTCAGCTTTACTCTCAAAGGCGCCGGCTTCGAGGTCAAGGAAGCCGAGGATGGTGTGGCGGGCGTGGACGCAGCTGCGGCCGAGCCCTTCGATGTGGTGTTGGCCGACGTCAACATGCCGCGCATGGATGGCATAAGCATGGTGCGCGAGATTCGCAAGTTGCCGGGCTACAGCGGTGTGCCGATTCTGGTGTTGACGACCGAGTCGCACCAGGAGAAGAAGCAGGAAGGCAAGGCCGCCGGCGCAACCGGCTGGTTGGTCAAGCCGTTCGACCCGGAGCAGTTGCTGGCCACCGTTCGCCGCGTATTGGGCTGAAGCCATGAGCCAGGTCGATCTGCGTCAGTTTCATCAAACCTTTTTCGATGAAAGTCTGGAAGGGTTGGATGCAATGGAGTCGGCCTTGCTCAAGCTCGACAGCGATGCGGCCGATGCCGAGCTGGTGAACACCATCTTTCGTGCGGCGCACTCGATCAAGGGCGGCTCGGCCACGTTTGGATTCCAGGAAATTGCCGCATTCACCCATGTCGCCGAAGAGTTGCTCGATGGCGTGCGCTCGGGCAAGCGTGCGGTGACGGTGGACGTGGTGGAGCTGTTGTTGCGTTGTGTCGATGCGCTGCGCAGCATGTTTGCGCGCGTGCGCGTGGGCGCAGCGTCGGCAGACCCTGCCAGCGATGGCTTGCTCGATGAACTGCGCCAGCACCTGTCGGTGGGCACGGCCATTGCCACGTCGGCGCAAGCCACGCACACGCCGCTGATCGACGATGCCAGCAGCGACTGGGAGATTCTGTTTCGCGCCAAGCCCGGGTTGCTGCGCGCGGGCAACGACCCGTTGCGGATGTTTCGTGAGTTGGCGCAGTTGGGCGAACTTGGCGTACATGCGCATGTGCAAGGCATCCCGGTGCTGGATCAGATCGATCCCGAGCAGTGCTACCTGGCGTGGGATCTCCGGCTTGCCGGCACGGTCAAACGGCAGCAGATCGATGCGGTCTTTGAATGGGCCGAAGGCGATTGTGAACTGGTCATCGCCAGGCAGGCTTCAGCCGCGCCGGCGGCGAACGCCGCACGGCCGCTGGCTGCGGCGGCCGGTACGACCATCGCCAGCGCCAGTTGCGATCTGGTAACGACCAGTCCGGGTGCAGACAAACCGACCCCGCTGAGGCACGAAAATGTAACCGGCAGCGCGGTCGCCGAATCGGGATCGATCCGGGTCAACATCGACAAGGTGGATGCCCTGATCAACATGGTCGGCGAACTGGTGATTACCCAGTCGATGCTGGGTCAGTTGGGCGAGCACTTCGAGGCATCACGCCTTGAAGCGCTGCGCGCGGGATTGAATCAACTGGAACGCAATACCCGTGAATTGCAGGAAAGCGTCATGCGCATTCGCATGTTGCCGATCAGCTTCGTGTTCCAGCGGTTTCCGCGCCTGGTGCGCGACTTGTCGCTCAAGCTGGGCAAACAGGTCAATCTGGAACTGCACGGTGAACAAACCGAGCTCGATAAAACCGTTCTGGAAAAGATCGGCGATCCACTGGTGCATCTGGTGCGCAACGCGGTGGATCACGGCTTCGAAACGCCGGAGCGACGCGTCGCTGCCGGCAAGAACCCAACCGGAACGTTGCGTCTGGATGCCTTTCATCAGGGCGGCAACATCACCGTTGAAGTCAGCGATGATGGTGCCGGACTCAACCGCGACGCGATCGCCCGCAAGGCGATCGAGCGCGGTCTGATCGCATCGGCAGATGGCCTGAGCGATGATGAAGTCGCCGAATTGATCTTTCAACCCGGGTTCTCCACCGCCGAGGCAACGACCGATCTTTCCGGTCGTGGCGTTGGCATGGATGTGGTGCGTCGCAACGTCAATGAACTGCGCGGCTCTGTCGCCGTGCAGACCAAGGCGGGTAGCGGATCGGTGTTCACCATCACGCTGCCGCTCACGCTGGCCATCATCGATGGCCTCACCGCAGCGGTCGGCAATGAAAGTTATATCGTGCCGCTGGTTGCGGTGGTCGAGTCGCTGCAGATCAAGCGCGCGCAGATCACCCGGCTCGGCGCTGGCCGTGAGGTGTTCCGTTTTCGCGAGGAAGTGCTGCCGATCATCCCGCTGCACACCGTGTTTGGCTGCCGCGGCGCGGTCAGCGATCCGTGCGACGGGATCGTGATCGTGGTTGAAGGCGATGGCGCGCGTGCCGGCTTGCTGGTCGACGCGCTGCTTGGTCAACAGCAGGCGGTGATCAAGTCGCTGGAAACCCACTACCAGCGGGTGCAGGGTTTGTCCGGGGCGACGATTCTGGGCGATGGCTCGATCGCGCTGATCGTCGATGTTGCGGGTCTGGTGCGGCTTGCGCACCGCAAGCAGGCCGCATGAGCGGCCACACGGGAGAGCATGATGAAACCGATGCAAGCGCGCGTTGCCAACACCCAGGCCAAAGTGCTCAATCAGTACCTCACGTTCGCCTTGGCTGGCGAGGACTACGGCGTCGATATCCTCGCTGTACGCGAAATCCGCGGTTGGTCCAGGGTCACGCGAATCCCGCAATCGCCGTCGTTCATCCTCGGCGTGCTGAACCTGCGCGGCGCCATTGTGCCGATCATGGACTTGCGTGCGCGCTTCAATCTGCCCGAGCAGGCGCGCGACGAGTTGACGGTAACGATCATCGTCGCCATCGCGGGTCGCCATTTCGGCATGGTGGTCGATGCGGTATCCGACGTGCTGGATGTCGATCCCGAGCAGGTGTGCGCAGTGCCCGATTTTGGACCGGTGGTAGATACCGAGTATCTGAGCGGGTTGGTGCCATCGGGTGAGCGCATGGTGTTGTTGCTGCAGGTGGACAAATTGCTGCGCACCGAAGAATGGCAACAGCTCGACAAGGCCTTGCCGGTGCTGGAGCACGCAGTGGCCGTGCCGGAAGCCACGAATTGAGTCATCAGGAGAACGGTTGTGGCCATCAAACTGAAGTTGAGCTCGTTCACCATCAAGCACCGCATGTTGCTGCGTCTGGCATCGGTGGTGTTTTTCCAGGTGCTGGTCGGTGGTGTGGGCCTGTGGGGGCTGACCCAGGCAAGCGCCGCGTTGCGTGGATTCTTTGACGAGGAACTGCTTGAAACATCGTCCCTGGCGCGGATCGGTGCCGACATGAACCTGGTTGGTGTGGACTTGCGCCGAGCGGCATTGTCGGAAAGCCCATCCGTGGTTGCCGAGACGTTGCCGCGGGTCAAGGCGTTGATGGCGGATGTCGGCGACAGCATCGCCGACCTCGACGCTGCGATCAGCGATCGCGCAGTGCGGGCCGAACTTGAGCGATTTACGCAAGCGCGCGAGCAATTGCGACTGGCGTTTACCGATATGGCGGACTCGCTGGCCGACGAAGACTTCGAGCGCGCGCTGGCAGTCGAAACCATGAAGGTGATGCCGGCGTTCGATGCCGCTCAGCGTGCTGTAAACGATCTGCTCACGGTTGCCACTGAAGTGGCGTATAGCAAGGTCGAGCTCGAGAAACAATCCAGCCGCATGGTGCTTTTGGTGGTGGCGGGCTTGATTGCGCTTAGTGTCGTGTTGTCGATGGGCTTTGATTTCGTGTTCATCAGGGCACTGACTTCGCGAATGAACAGCGCTCTCGGCGTGGCAAATCGTATCGCCAATGGCGAACTGGGAACGCACATCGAGACCGATGAGAAATCCAGCAACGAAGTGGATCGGTTGTTGGTGGCACTGCGCGAAATGGATGCCACGCTCAGCGGCATCGTGTCGCAAGTCAGCGAGGGTTCGGCGTCGGTGCACAGCGCCTCGCGCGAGATTGCCGCCGGCAACAACGATCTGTCCGGGCGCACCCAGCAACAAGCCTCGTTCCTGGAAGAAACCGCGTCGAGCATGGAGGAGATGACGGCTACCGTGCGCCACAATGCCGAGAACGCCAGCCAGGCCAATCAACTGGCGCGTGGCGCGCGCGAGCAGGCCGAACGTGGCGGTGAAGTGGTATCCAGAGCGGTGGCCGCCATGGCCGAGATCAATACCAGCAGCCGCCGCATTGCCGACATCATCGGGGTGATCGACGAGATTGCGTTCCAGACCAACTTGCTGGCGCTCAACGCCGCGGTGGAGGCGGCACGCGCTGGCGAGCAGGGCCGCGGCTTCGCGGTGGTGGCCAGCGAGGTGCGCAACCTGGCGCAGCGCAGCGCCGGTGCCGCCAAGGAAATCAAGGGGCTGATCAGCGACAGCGTCGACAAGGTCGGGGTCGGTACCAGCTTGGTGGATGAGTCGGGGCGCACGCTTGCGCAAATTGTCGATGCGGTGAAGAAGGTCACCGACATCGTTGGCGAAATTGCGGCCGCCAATCACGAGCAGACGGCGGGTATCGACCAGGTCAACCGCGCGGTCATGTCGATGGATGAGATGACACAACAAAATGCGGCGCTGGTGGAAGAGGCGGCTGCCGCCAGCCGAGCGATGCAGGAGCAGGCGGAAACCCTGTCGCAGCAGATTGGGTTTTTCCACCATCACATACCGGTATCCGATGCGCTGGCAGAGGCGACTGATGCAAACCCCAAGCCTGCAATGGGCAAAGTCGCGATATCGCCAGTAAACGCAAAGGCCAAATCGACGCGTGCACCGACAAACCATGCGGCACCGTCGAGCAACGGCGCGGCATCGATGGACTCCACGCCAGCTGTGCTGGCCAGCAAGGCGGGTGTGGTGCCTGCACGAGCCGCTGGCAAATTGCCCGCAGCCAGTCATGGTGATGATGGCTGGGCCGAGTTCTAACCGACACGGCGCGTGGCCACCCCGCATCATGAAACACTTTCACGCCATGCCGTTTCCCGCACTTTTGTCGTCTCCCAGCGGAAGAGGGGAACAAGAAAGCGTTTCACGTTATGGCGATGCCGGGCAGGATGATATGCATTCTTCAACAGATGCAACAGCGCCGCGAGCGGCGAGCGACGATCCCTCGGTAGCCCTGTGTGACGCGGATTTTCAATTCATAGCTGCTTTCGTTTTTGATCGTTGCGGCATTGTGCTTGGCGCCAACAAGCGGCAACTGGTATACGGCCGCCTGCTGCGTCGCCTGCGTGAACTTGGTCTAGGCAGTTTTTCCGAGTACTGCGCGCGTTTGCGGGCACAGCCCGATGACGAACTCGACCCGCTGGCCAGCGCGATCAGTACCAATGTCACCAGTTTTTTCCGCGAAAACCATCATTTTGAGTTTCTGGCACAGGACATGCTGCCCGCCCTTGCCAGCGTCGCCAATCCGCGCATACGCATCTGGTCTGCGGGCTGCTCCAGTGGCGAGGAGCCGTATTCGATCGCGATGGTCATGGCAGAAGTGCTGGGCAATCACGCGCGCAGCATCGCGCGGGTGCTGGCTACCGATCTGTCGGCGCGCGCGCTCGCTGTCGCCCGGCAAGGGACGTATTCACTGGAACGCTTGCAGGGGGTTTCCGAACCGCGTCGCAAGCGCTGGTTCCTGTCGGGACGTGGCGGCAACGCGGGGCTGGCGATGATTGCGCAAGGCATACGCGACCTGGTTGCATTGAAACAGCTAAACCTTCTCCACGATTGGCCGATAAAGGGGCCGTTGGACGCGATATTTTGTCGCAACGTGGTGATCTATTTTGACAACCCGACCAAGCAACGTTTGTTCGCCCGTTATGCACAATTGCTTGCCCCGGGCGGATACCTGTTTCTGGGTCACTCGGAGTCGCTGCATGGCATGAGCGATGCGTTTGATCTGGTCGGGAGGACGATCTACAGGAAGCGTGCATGACAAGGATCCCTGCAATCGCTGCGGTCAAGCCCTTGTCCGGCCGCTCGACGAGCGCGCTGCCGGGCTTTGACCCGGCGCTTGCACAACCGGGCTTTGCGCATGTCAATCGCTACTTCGATCCATTGCTCAACCATGTCGTGGTCAAGATACTGCCGGGTGAGTTTTATGTGACGACGCAGGGCGAGGCGGTGGTGACGGTACTCGGGTCGTGTGTTTCGGCATGCATTCGTGATCGGCGCAAGGGGATTGGCGGAATGAACCACTTCATGTTGCCCGAATCCTTCGCTACCGAGGCAGCGCATGCCAATGGCCGCGCCGAACGCTATGGAAACATTGCCATGGAGCAATTGATCAACAGCCTGCTCAAGGCTGGCGCCGATCGCAGCCAGCTCGAAGTGAAGGTATTTGGTGGCGGGCGGGTATTGGCGCAGATGACCGATATCGGGATGCGCAATATCGCGTTTGTCCGCCATTATCTTCAGGTTGAAAACCTGGCCGTTGCCGCCGAGGATCTGGGCGACATCCATCCGCGTCACGTGCAGTATTTTCCGGCAACCGGCAAAGTGCGCGTACGGCAATTGCGCAGCCTGCACAACGACACCATCGTAGTGCGTGAACGCAGCTATCTGGACAAGCTCAAAGCGGATCCGATCGCTGGTGAAGTGGAGATTTTTGGGGGGGTGTCGTGAACGGAAGGATACGCGTTTTGCTGATTGATGACTCTGCACTGGTGCGCAAGATGCTCAGTGGCATGTTGTCGTCGGATCCGGGGATCGAGGTGGTTGGCACGGCTGCCGATCCATTGATCGCACGCGACAAGATCAAGGAGCTGAACCCGGACGTGCTGACGCTGGACGTGGAAATGCCGCACATGGACGGGGTGACCTTCCTTGAGCACCTGATGCGCCTGCGGCCGATGCCGGTGGTGATGGTTTCCACGCTCACCGGCGATGGTGCCGACATCACCTTGCGCGCGCTGGAACTGGGTGCGGTCGACTTCGTCTCCAAGCCGGGCAGCGACCTGAGCGGCTGTTTTGCTTCCTATCGCGATGAAATCATTGCCAAGGTCAAGGCCGCAGCGCGCAGCAAACCGCGTGCGCGCACAACGCTGCCTGCGATCACCGCAAAATTGTCGCCCGATGCGATTTTGCCACCGCCAGACAGCAACCGCCCGATGCGTGCTGCCGGCACCGTGATTGCGATCGGCTCTTCAGCGGGAGGTACCGAAGCGGTACGCGTGCTGTTGTCTGCGATGCCGCCCGATGCGCCGCCGATCGTGGTCACCCAACATATTCCTGCACAGTTCAGTGGGCCCTGGGCCGCACGACTGAATGCCGCATCGCCGATGCGTGTTGCCGAGGCGCGCGATGGGCAAGCGATTCTGGCGGGGCACGTTTATGTGGCGCCGGGTGGGGTTCACCTGCTGGTGGTGCGCGATGGCGCGCGCTACATCTGCCGGTTGCACGATGGGCCGCCGGTCAGCCGCCACAAACCCAGCGTCGATGTCTTGTTCCGTTCGGTGGCGCGTGCCGCAGGCAAGAGTGCGATCGGTGTGATCTGTACCGGCATGGGCGACGATGGCAGCCAAGGTTTGCTGGAAATGCGTGAGGCTGGGGCACACACCATTGGCCAGGACGAGGCGAGTTGTGTGGTTTGGGGTATGCCGCATGCGGCGCAACAGGCGGGTGCGGTGGTGGAGGAGCTGCCATTGCAGGCCATCGCGCCGCGGTTGCTGGCGTTGTCGGTCGCCGCACGAGGTGCCTGCGTGCAGCGCGATTGCCTTGAAGGCAAAGGATGAGACGATCATGAAGCAAACGACTGACATCACCCTGTGGATCGGTATGGCTGCGAGTGTCATCGCGGTTATTGCCGTGTTTGTGGTCGATTCCGCGATCGGCGCAGCCGCGGTGGTAGCCGCATTGGCCTGTTCGTGGTTGATCCTGCACCAGAAGCAGGCGGCATGGCTCGCGGCTCGTGCGCCGCACGGTGCGGATGCTGAAACTTTGATGTCGCCGGCGTTGAACGAAGTCCATGCCACCGTGCTGGAAGAACTGGGTCACAGCCTCAAGGAGGTGATGCAGGCGATCGACATCATCCGTGACGCCGGCCTGGAATTGGGCAACGGCTTTGAGGGTTTGAACGAAAAGACGACGCAGCAGCGCGCCTTGATGGCTGAGCTGATCGATGCCAGTGGCGGCAGCGGGGGTATCACCCATTCCCAGTTCACCCAGCGCACGGCAGATTTACTGGAACACTTCGTTGGCTTGATCCTTCAGCTTTCCAGCGAAAGCCTGCGCATCGTCTATCGCATCGATGAAATGAGCGAGGAAATGGACGCGGTATTTGCGTTGCTGCGCAACGTTGACACCATTGCTGAGGAAACCAATCTGCTGGCACTCAACGCCGCCATCGAAGCGGCACGTGCCGGTGAAGCGGGCAGGGGCTTCGCTGTGGTGGCAGGTGAGATCCGCAATCTTGCCAAACACTCCAATCAGTTCAATGAGAAAATAGGTACCCACGTCGAGCGCGCGCGCAACGCCATGCAGCAGTTGCATCAGTTGGTCGGCCGCCTGGCATCGCAGGATATGAGCGTTGCGCTATCTGCCAAGGGCGACATCGATTCAATGATGGCGCACGTCAATCGCAGTGAACGGCGGGTTGCCGAGGTGGCAGACAAGGTGGCCACGATCAATCACGAGTTGGCTGCCGATGTCGCCACCACCGTGCGCTCACTGCAATTCGAGGACATCCTCAGCCAGTTGCTTTCGCAAACGCGGCAGGGTCTGGTAGACCTGCAGGGGATTGCCAGCGAGAGCATTCGTGAGCTGCACGAGATGGCGCGCTCAGGTTCCGGCAATCTACGCCTGCAACAACTTGAGCGCATGCGTGAACGGCTCACCCTGCGCCGCGAGCAGTCGCTGGCGCGGCGCAAGGGCCCGGCATTGCAAACCTCCATCGCAGCCGGTGAAGTGGAGCTTTTCTGACATTCATTCGTAACGGCATTGCCGGGCAGTGCCGCGATCGGGAGCAAGACCATGAGCGTAAGCCACGAATACGACAAAGAACGCGACTGTCTTACCTTGCGGTTGGAGGATGGCTTCGATTTTTCGATGCATCGCGCGTTTCGCGATGCCTATATGCGTACGGATATCGAGCCGCGCAGTTATTTGGTGGATACCGGTGGCACCGAGCGGATCGACAGCTCGGCTTTGGGCATGTTGATGCTGCTGTGCGAGCGGGCGCGGGCGCAGCAGGCCTCGATCCACCTGGTCAACTGCAGCCCGGCGTTACGCAACATCCTGCGCGTTGCCGGCTTCGACAAGCAACTTGCGATCAATTGACCCCCGGCGGCATGCCGCGGGTCGACGTGCGGCTTGTTGATGCGATGACGCGACGAGATCAGCAATGATCGCTTTACCAAGACTTGGTGTTGCTGATGCTGATACCAAAGTACTTGATCTTGTCGTCATACCGGAACAGCGGGCCGAGATCGAACGGGGCACTGGCGCCTGCTGCAATATTGTTGGAGCCGGCCGGCCAGCCGGTTTCCGTGCGCAGTATTTGGCCGTCGTCGTTCTTCGCGTCGATCTTGAGTTCAGCGGCAGCGGCCTCGGCGCAGGTGTTGACCAGTACCCCCTTCAGTGAATACACCTTGCGACCGCCAGCACGGGTTTTCTCGCTGGGCTCGAAACTCTCGATCTTGAACGCATCCGGGCCGCATGCGGCCACGGCATTGCCGGCAACATGGGCAAGGCTTGCAGCAATGGTCAGGGTCATTACGAGCATTTTGGTGTTCATCAAGGCGTCCTCGATTCGTTGGATATTGCGGCTGCCGCGTCTGTCGTTGCCGGCTCCGCAAAGCGGTGGCGTTGTTGTTATCGGCCCCAACATCATGTTCTTGAGACCGATTTACCGGCAATATTGCAATTCGTGACCGTCGTCACGCGTTGCCGAAAGGCGTCGGGTGCGGCGTCGGCACCGCTGTGGGAAGGTAATCGGAGGGTGCGATGAATGACGAAAACTATGATGAGGTGATGGCGATCGACGACCCGCGTGTACCCGAGTGGGTTCGTGCCCATGGGCGAGGTTTCCGCCAGCCGTCGGCGTTTGTCGAGGCGCTGGGTGAGGATGAATATGCGCTGTTTGCGTCCGATGGCGAGTTGATCGACCTGGTGTACCGAGCGTAGTCGGGTGACTGGTGCAGTGCCTTGTGCTTGGCACTTGGTGCTCCATTCAGGGGTGGCCTGGCTGGCCAGATGCACGGGGCGCAGGCGATGGCTGGGTTGCTCCCTCCGAGAGTCGCCGGTGGGCTGGTGTTGCTGGGGGGTGAGCGGTTTGCACGGCTGACAGGGGCTTGCGTGAAAAATGCGGGATCGCTATGATGCCCAGCTCATCCCGCAACGGGGTGGTTGCAATTGGCCAGGTAGCTCAGTCGGTAGAGCAGGGGATTGAAAATCCCCGTGTCGGCGGTTCGATTCCGTCCCTGGCCACCACCTTGAACCCTTTCCCAGCTTGCCTTTCAGCCGATTTCAATGAAATCGCGCAGTGCGCCGTTGTGCGGCAAAGCCGGCGAAAACACGGGTCCGAAAACACTGAAAACACGAAAACACGTGTCAGAGTGCACTTTCGTCATCTTCGCCGAGAAAGTCCACTGTGCCCCGTGTTTCCTGCCAGCCGGATACCGATTGTTGCCCCGCGTTGTTGCACGCGGTAGCGCGTCGCGTTACATTGCATCGCAACTGCAACGCAAAGGGTGCCCCTTGAAAACCGCGACATTGCCTTCACTGCGCGTGGAACCGGAATTGCGTGATGCCGCCGAAAGTGTGCTGCAAGCGGGTGAAACGCTGTCGGGGTTCATCGAAACCTCGGTACGCGAAACCATCGAGCGCCGTCGCACCCGTATCGAGTTCATCGCGCGTGGCATGGTGTCGCGCGATGAAGCCAAGCGCACCGGTGTCACTTTCGCTGCCGATCAGGTTCACGCCGAGCTCGGTCAGATGCTGGTCAAGGCAAAAGCGAAGGGCCGCAAGAGGGCGGGTGGGTGAGCTTCGCCGTTCGTTACAGCGCTGCGGCGCGTGACGATCTCAAACGCCTTTATCAATATCTGCTCGACGCTGCGACCACTACCGATGACCTCGATCTGGCCGAGCGCGCACTGGCGACGATCATCGCTTCGGTCGGCAATCTGGGCAGTTCGCCTTTCATCTACCGCAAGGTGGGGCACAGCGCATTTCTGCGCGAGTTGATCATTCCGTTCGGCCACAGTGGTTACGTCGCCCTGTTTGAAATCGACGACTCAACAACAGTGACCATTTTGGCCGTGCGTCATCAACGCGAAGACGACTACCATTGACCCGTTGCGGCGAGAAACACGGGTCACCATTTCGCCGCCGCTGTCAATAGGCGCGAAAAAACCTCTCCCGGAACGGGCTCGTGGTGTGTGCGCTTGCATGGCATGTGATCGCGCCGGCGGTGTTTAGAGTCCCGTTTTTTCCGCACCGATGCTCGATCATGATCACCACGCGCTCTTCAAAACTCAGATGCTGATACTGTTTGGTCATCGCAACACCTTAACCGGTCCGGGTGTTGCACTTAATGGTTGAGTCTAAGCACCCTACCAATCCGCATTGAACCGCCCCGGGATTTGAGGAGGCTCCAACTCTTGAGAGAATGGAGCCATGATCAAGACGAACAAGTTTTCCCCCGAGATCCGCGAGCGTGCGGTTCGGATGGTGCAGGAGCATCGCGGCGAGTATTCGTCGTTGTGGGCGGCCGTGGCGTCGATCGCGCCGAAGATTGGCTGTGTGCCGCAGACGTTGCTGAGCTGGGTCCAGCGGCACGAG